>OQVO01000597.1_pt1 | contig 11292 bp, 1 predicted proteins | sample 1691511 | NCBI WGS metagenome assembly OQVO01 (sample SAMN03418254, study PRJEB22391) | human gut metagenome | biome: human-gut; feature: organic feature; material: feces | host: Homo sapiens | place: Tanzania | collected 2013-01 | reverse complement strand
CCCAGTGCTGCAATTCTCACATTTAGGAGTATGCACTCATGGCAGACACAAATACACAAACATCTACAATCTCAATGGAGATTATCAACAGTGAGCAGTACAAACGGGCGAATATCCGCTTTTCGGGTATTCCGAGCGAAGAAGTACGCACGGAACTCAAAAACGAAGGCTGGTTGTATTCACGCAATCACAATGTGTGGTATCCGCGAAATATTGCGGCAGAAAACAGCATGGAGTTTGCGAAACACATCAAAGAAGCGTATTTTCCTGAACCACACGAAGAAGTAAAAATCATTACAGAAGCAAGCGAAAAAGACGAGCTTGCGTTTATGATTCAAAGCGGCTCAACGCTCAAAGAAATTCTCGCAAAACTTTCGGATATGTACGGCGAAAATGCGGTAAACGAGGCGTTTAAAGAAGCCGGAAATCAGCTTGAAATTACAAAAGATGAACGCACGGAACTTGCCTTGCAGAAAAAAAACAGCGGGGAGGTCTTTATCATTCACAAAACCGATGATTATTGGGATTTTACGATTTATGACCGAGACCTTTCTGACATTGACGGCGGAACTACACAGGATTCCAATTATAGTATCACAGACGATACGGACATCAAAAATGCTGCAAAAATTATTCTTGACGAATTTTTTACCGAAGAAGATTTTTCCGTTTGGGAAGAAATTGATTACAAACAAGTTGAGAAAGCCATAGATTTTAAGGAAGCTGGCGATTTGGCAGCAGAAGCACGTGCAGAACTCCGTGAAAATGAACAGCCGCATTTTGAGACTTCTGCAAGTCAGATTCCAGAAGCCGTGCAGAAAAGCATGGCAGAAGTCCGTAAGGAAATCGAAGAAACAGAACCAAGTTTTAATATCAACGGCACGACCTACACACAGAAAGAAATCGAATCTCTCTTACAAGAAGATTTGCAGATGATTTTCCGTGAACTTGTACCGGAACCATATATTGAGGGAGTGCGGCTTTACAAGAATCCTGAGAAAGACGGAAAAATCAGCCTGCTTGTTCAGTATGGAACAAACGAAACAGAAGGATTCTGGCGTGAAGACGCTTTGTTTGATGCACTCATTGACGAACATCTCACATTCAATGGAATGACAGTTGATGTAAATCCAATCACACCGACAAAATCCGGCACGATTGAAGAATATCTTGCCCGCCTTGAACGGCTTGGCGTAACAACCGAAGCGGAAGCCATCGAAAAACAAGCTGAAATGATTGCGGATAAAGAATCTGTACAAAAACGCAATATCTTCACTTTCGAGCCGTTCGGTTATGAAGGTGCTGTCGTTACCGTAGAAACAGACTTGCGCCGTGGAATCCCTGCTTATGACATAGTTGGTATTTCCGACGACATGGTAAATGAAACACGCGAAATCATAAAGGCTGCGTTCCGAAACAGCGGGCTTGAACTGCCGTCTGGACGCATCTTGCAATCACTAAGCCCTGCCGACCTCCGCAAAGAAAGCCGTGGAACTCAGCTTGCAATGGCACTTTCCATTCTGAGTGAGCAGAACAACTACAAAGGCGAGAATGTGATTGTCCTTGGTGAACTGGAGCTTTCTGGTAAAGTGCGGCCGGTTCGTGCCGTTCATGCAGCAGTCGAAAGTGCAAGAGCAATGGGAATCTACAATGTGATTGTGCCGGAAGAGAATGTTGCAGAAGCACTGGAAATTCCAGGAATGAAAGTGATGGGCATTTCTTCTCTTTCTGACGCACATGAAAAACTCTTACACAACGAGCAATTTACAGAAAACAGAAGCTCATCTTCTCCTGAACAGAGCGAAATCAAATTCAACGAAGAACTTCTTTCAGAAGTCTACGACATGAATCTTGACGGCTACTATGACGCAGCCCGTGCAATCGAAATTGCAATCGCAGGAAAGCACAATATCTTGCTCGAAGGTGCGCCAGGATGCGGCAAAACGCTTCTTTCCAGCCGTCTGATTCCAGCACTCACGCCAGAACTCACAGTTGAAGAAGCGCAATCAGTTACCCGTATTCACAGCCTCGCAGGTCTTATGCGACCGAACGACGGATTGATTAGAACCGCACCATTCCGGATGCCTCATCAGACAGCATCGATTGAAGGAATCTGCGGTGGTGGTGCTCGTTGTAATCCGGGAGAAATCTCGCTTGCACACAACGGAACATTGTTCCTGGATGAAACAGCAGAATTCCGTTCCTCAGTTTTGCAGATGCTCCGTGTTCCGCTTGAATCAAAGACAATCACACTCAGCCGAGCCGGAAGAAGTACCTGTTACCCGGCAAACTTCCAGCTTGTGATGGCGACAAATCCGTGTCCGTGCGGAAACTACGGAAATACCGACAAAATCTGTCTCTGCTCCCAGCGTTCGATTGAACAGTATTGGAAGAAGTTTTCCGACCCGCTCCTTGACCGGATCGAAATCAAACAGAATGTACGCAAAGACGAGAACGACAGACGCAGAATCAGCGTTCCAGAGATGAAGCAACACATCGAGAACGCTTTCCGTATTCAGCGTGAAAATCCGCATTACAACGCAAGCCTTAACCCGCAGGAAATTGCAGAACTTTGTAATCTGGACGAAGAATGTCAGACTTACTTGAATGACAGAATCCAGAAATACGACCTTTCACCACGCAGTCAGGCAAACACGCTCAAAGTAGCCCTCACAATCGCAAACATGGAAGAACGCACCGAGATTGCCCTTGACGATTTGCGCGAGGCAGTTGAGCTTAACGCACCGATTTTTGAAAAGCCTAAACAGTTTAAGCGAGACCAATCAAATGTCAATTTTGCAGGATTCAACTACAACAGCTATTATCACAGCACTCATACCAGAGACATTTGCCATGACATAAAGCAGACAGAAAATGCAGAGGTCCGTGCAAAAGCCATAACAGAAATGGCAGCATATCTTGTCGAACAAATTAAAAACCTGAACTCGCCGCTATATCTTGTTCCCGCTCCGCAGCACACAGGAAACGCCGAATACACGCTTGAAATCGCAAATCAGATGGCTGCTGCAAACCCGAATTGTAAAGTTCTGGATATTCTTAAATGCGAACCGCATGAAACGCTTTATGAGCAGAAGAAAAACGGAAACAGACAGGGAGAACTTAACTTTTACCTTGCTGATGGGGCAGAAATCCCTGAAAACGCAAGGCTTTTCTTTGTTGATAATGTCATAAGTTCCGGCAACACATTCAACGAAGCAAACAAAATTTTTAACGGAAATCTCTTCCCACTCGTCTATTCAGTAAGCGATTTTGCAAAGCTGGAGATGAGGAACGGCAAAGTTGTTATCACGGACACAAGAAATCCAGCTGCGGAAAAATCCGTAGAAGTTGAAACTGCAAATATATCAAATGATGTATCTGAAAATTCAATCAGCACATCAGAAGAAAATAATACATCAAACGACTTATCAGAAGTTGTGATTGATTTATCCTCTAAAAAGCGGGAGCCTTTACAGCTTACTGAAGAAGACTTGGACATCTGCAAAATGGTTATTCCGCCTGAGCAGTACAAGTTCACGATTGAACTTACACAAGGGGAAGAAGGAGAATTCTTCAAACAGAAGCTCAAAGACATTGCAGACACCTTCCGCAAAATCAACACAGACGAAGAGCTTAGAAACAAAAACGATACACACAATGTCGGCTTCCGCTATTTCCTCGGTGACACAGAAATCTACATCTCTCAGATTTACACAGACGGAATCGGCTTTGGCTACACGATTCTGAACGGCGACCTTGAAATGTCAGAATGGGGAGATTCTTCGATTGAGGAAATCATTTCTATTCCGTTCATCGAGATGGATTATCATGTTCCAAAAGACACAACAATCGAACAAATGCTTCACAACCGCCATCCTGATTATTTCCCTGCTCCTGAAACGGCAACTGAAGTTGAGGCTACGGTAGAAAGTGGGTCGAACGAAAGACAGGAAGAATCAGAGAATCCTCGTGAATTAAAACCAAATTATCACTTCTATGTCCGCGATACCACAGAATTCGAGGCATTCCAGAGAATCGAGCCGATAACTAATCTCTCAGCAAAGGAAGCTGTTGAAAAATTTCTTTCTTTTGATAATGGCGAAAACTTTACCGGGATTGGAATTATTGTCCCTGGCAGCATTGACCACGGAGAAGAGTTTGAAGGGAGCGGAGTTGTAGAACTGTACAGTCGTGACGGGCAATACATCATCGACGACATTTTCATGGACTCAGACCACGATATCCGTAAAAATCCAGATTATGTCACCGCTGTAAATGCTCTCATTTCTGAAATGAACGGGCATGGGAAAAATGTGTATGTCGTTGCTCAGGAAAACTATGAAAAACTGACATTACCAACCACTGACATTGAGCAAACAACCACAGAAAGTAATATTCCAAAAACAGCTCCAACTGAAATCTCCGAGGAAATTGAAAAAAATAACCCGGAATCAGATTCTTCAGATATATCAATTCGTGAAGAATTCCCAAAAGGCATATATTACAATGACATGGAAAGTCATGTATCAGAAAAACGCAAAGTAGAAATCCGTTATGAAATGTCAGAACTAGCTTCTAAAAACGGATATGCTCTTTCTTATGACACACTCTCGCGATATGTAGACGAGTTTGAAAAAGCTGTAAATGGAAAGGACTGGGAAACAATCTACAGAATCTCTTACGACCTGACAAATCTGAATTTCCACACAGAAGAGTCATGGCTTTGCGAATACAAGTTTGAAGAATACAGAAAATCAATCGCAAAAGAATTTGGCCGCGAATACATGCCGAAAAAAGAAAGCCATGAATCAAAACTGTTATCAGAAGAAGAGCCGAAGAACGAACCTCTCACAAAAGGCGAAATTAAATCTATCCGTGAGCAGTGCCGTGAAATCTTGCGAAAACCTAACGGAGAAATCACAGAAGAGGATAAAGCAATCCTTGCTCAATACGAAGGAGCAGGTGGACTTGATGAAAAAGACCGCTCAAATTCCGGCGTTTTGAATGAGTTTTACACACCTCGAAATCTTGTCGCAAAAGTTTGGGAGATTGCAGATAATTATGCCCCAAATGCAGTCAGCGTTCTTGAACCAAGCAGCGGAACAGGACGATTTGCAGACGACAGACCTAACAACACATTCACCATGCACGAAAAAGATGAAGTATCTGCACGAATCAACAAGATTCTTCATCCTAACGCAAATATCATTGAGGGAGCATTCCAGAAGCAGTTCTTTGACGAGAACGAACGGTTCAGAAAAATCGGCTACCAGCTTCCGAAATACGACCTTGTAATTGGAAATCCACCTTATGGAACTTATAACGACAAATACAAAGGTCTTGGGGAAGGTAAGGATTTTGACCGCTATGAAAAATATTTCATTCAGAAAGGACTCGAATCGCTCAAAGATGAAAATTCCCTTCTCGTTTTTGTCGTTCCGAGCGGATTTTTACGCACTGTCGCCGACAAACCTAAAACCGCGATTGCCCTCATTGGAGAACTCATAGACGCATACCGTTTGCCGGAAGGAACTTTCCCGACCACACAGGTTGGCACTGATATAATTGTATTAAAAAAATACAATCAGATTGATTATGCAAAGCAGCTCGAAAATGCTGGCGTAGATTCTTTCACCGCCGTAAACCTCGCAATCGAGAAAACTCACAAGAATATGAATCTTCTGCAGGGGGATGAATGGTTCAAGCAGCACCCGGAAAAAGTGCTTGGTGAAATAAAAGAACGCACAAATCGCTTTGGTGACAAGGAAAACTATGTTAGTCCGCATGAAGGTCTTACGATTCAGGACGAGCTTGATAAAATCACCGGGCTTCTCCCAGCGAAAACCGAGTCACAGACTGTCAACGAAGAAGTTTCTAATCTCGAAAGCATAAACAAACAGGCTGAAACTCTCGGTTATTACTTTGAGTATGACAATCGTGAGAATATCGTTGATATTTACGAGAATGAATCTGGTAATCTTATTGGCTCTCTTGATTTAGAAGGGAACTTTGGTTTTACCGATGATTTTGAAGGACAACTTCCAAATGAAGTTAGCCAGCTTGCATCCCGTTTCCTTGAATTGTCAAAGACTTCAAAAACAGAAGAGCATGTAGCCGAAAAAGAAACTTCTGTCGAATCAGAAAACAAAAATCCTCTGTCGATTCCAGAAGATGAAGTCCGAAAGATTTATAAAGAGGCTTACCCGAAGAATCAGGAACGAGCCGCAAAAGAGGCCGCGAAATTCATCGAAGCATGGAAAGCAAAATCATTTAACGGTCTGACTTCAGGGCTTATCTATACATACCCAGAAACACCAAGATTGCGGGATCTTTTCAACAAGACTGAAAATGTAACTCTTCCAGACGACCACACTGAATCTTTGATTTGGCTTTCAAAATATGCGGATTATGACACAGTTCCCCAGCAATTCAAATTCAAGAACTGGAACGATGCCCTCCGTTATGAAGTTCTAAATGGAACAGGCATTGAAGAGGGAAAGAAGCGTGTTTACGAGTTCTTCAGAAAAAATCTTTCAAATGCTGAGAGAGCGAAATTCCTTAAAGACGAGTATGGAATCGGTGGTTACGGCGAGACAGGATATAATCAGGATCATGATTCAAAAGGTCTCAAACTCAAAGTAATCATCAAGGACAAGGAACAAACAAGGTTTTTCTCCTGGTCTGAAGTCGCAGATGCAATCTCACTTCTTGTAATGGACGGTGAATATTACAAACCAACAACAAAAGAAGAATCAAAACAAAACTCAACTCAATCAGAAACATCAGTCAAATCAGACAAGACTTACAACATTCCGCAGAAAGCAGGTGTTATGACAGCACAAGAATTCTCAAAACTTTACGGCAAGAGTTTTGATGACCTGAGTTACAGTGTCTGGAAACACGCTGACTGGGAAGGCTACATCAAACAAGAAGAGCTTTCTGAGGACGAAAAAGCCTACATCGGAAAGTCACATGATTATGTGCAGGAAAAGCCTGGAATCTGGACGCACAAAGTTCTTTTTGAATCAGGCGACATCTACAAGAAAATCGATGAGCAGGAGAAACTTCTTTCCTCTGCAAACTTCAACGAAGACAAGGATGCAGCTAAACTTCACAAAAAGAACATCGAAGCCCTGAAAGCTGCCCGCAAAACTCCTGTAAAGCTGGACGACATCCACATCGCGTTGAACTCCACTCTGGCAGAAGAATTCACGATTCCTCACACCTATGAAAGTGGATTGGTTGAAGAGCGCAACCTTGCAGAAAGCTTCATTCTCTGGGCGCAGGGCGAAACCGTTGACTCTCAGCGAAGCCGGCATTCAATGGACTACTCTACCGCCCGAATTGCCCGCGAAGACCTGCCTGACAATGTTTCGTGGTGGGATATTGTGGATTTTATCGACGGAAAAAAAGTCGTCGCAGACAAAACTTCAAGCTGGAGCTACGGCAAAACAGAAGATGAAATCAAGCATCTGCGCAAAGAACGCAAAAAGCAGGCGGACGAAAAACGCATGGCCCGTCAGGAAACCGCAAACAAGCTCTTTGATTGCTATATGCACGAAGGTCTTGATGATAAGACAAGAGAGCGATTCCTTGCCGAATACAACCGCCGTTTCAATTCGTATGTGATTCCGAAGTATGAGAATCTTCCACTTTACATTGACGGAATGAATGCATACAAGGGAAAAACTGCCTTCAAACTTTACGACCAGCAGCTCAAAGGCGTTGCCCGGCTTTCCGCAAAAGGAAACGGTCTTCTCGCCTATGATGTCGGAGTCGGAAAGACTGCCACAGGAATCGTTGCCAACATCAATCAGATTCAGACAGGAAGGAGCAAGCGACCTCTTATCATCGTTCCGAACGCCGTTTATTCAAAATGGGTGACTGACATAAAGCAGCTTTTCCCGAACCTGAAGGTAAACGAACTTTACAATTTCTCTGACGACCACATCAAAAAGTTCCGTGATGCAGAGGACAATCACAAGCTCAACATCCCTGCAAGTTCGATTTCAGTCTGTACTTATGAAGCCTTGAAGCACATCACCTTCACAGACAAATCCTGCTGCGGAGAACTGTTTGAAGATTTTTCAAAACTCCTTTCCGCTGATTTTGACGGCTCGGCAAACGAAAACGCCGCAATGGGCGAGAAAATCATGGGAACAATCGGAACGGCAAGCTGCGTGAATGACGCAAACTATGTTTTCTTTGAGAAATGCGGCTTTGACAACATCACCGTAGACGAAGCCCACAACTTCAAGAATCTCTGGGTAACACCAAAGCCGAAGAACAAAGGAGATGCAAACGAGTATGCAGGAATCCCAAGCGCTCAGCCTTCAAAGCGGGCAATCAAACTGTTCGCAATGACTCAGCTCGTGCAGCGGCACAACGATAACCGAAATGTATTCTTGCTCACCGCAACACCGTTCACAAATTCCCCTGTGGAAGTTTATTCAATGCTCACCTACATCGGGCGTGAGCGTCTCGTTGCCAGCGGAATCTATTCCCTTCGTGACTTCATGAATCAGTTTGCGCACACAAAGCTGGAACTTGGCGTGAACACAAAAGGCGAAATCGATTACCGGCAGGTTATGAAGGACTGGAAGGAACTGCCCGCATTACAGAACCTGCTCACAGAGTTCATCGACAAAGTTGATGGTGAAGAAGCCGGAATCATAAGACCGAAAAAGTTCAGTCATGTAAAAGAACTCGACCTTTCTCCGCTCCAGAAGAAAATCATGGAAGCGGAAGAAGATCGTATGATGAATGTGACGGAAAATTCAGGCGCAATCCTTGAAGCCATGAACAATATGCGTGTTGCCCTCGTCTCCCCTGCCCTTCTGAACAAGTTCAAATATGACGACATCGAGATACCGGAACTGAAAGACCTTGTTGAATCTTCCCCAAAACTCAAGTTCGTATGCGATGCAATCGTGGATATGTACAAGGAACACCCGGGCATGGGGCAGTTCATGTATATGCCGCTCGGAAAGGAAGCTCACGGAATCGTTGCGGATTATCTAGAAGAGCATGGAATTCCAGGAAAGGCCATCAAGATTATCAATGGCGAAGTGAACAATACGCCCGATAAGAAAGAGAAAATTACGGCAGAGTTCAACGACCCGAAAAACCCTCTCAAAATCATCATCGGCGGAAAAAACACGAGCGAAGGAATCGACCTGAACGGAAACTCATTCGTCATGTATAACTGCTCTCTCGGCTGGAATCCAAGCGAGACTATCCAGGCAGAAGGACGAATCTGGCGACAGGGTAATATGCAGGGGCATGTTCACATCGTCTATCCTGTTATGACCGACTCTATCGACTCGCTTTTGTATCAGAAGCACGATGAGAAACGCAGCCGAATAAATGACCTCTGGACCTACAAGGGCAATATGCTCAATGTCGAGGACATAAATCCCGAAGAACTGAAATTCGACCTCATCAAAGACCCGAACAAGCGCGTTAAGCTGATTCTGGACGAAGAGACAAAAGATTTGAAGGCAAAACTCTCCAAAGTAAATCTCCGTCAGGAATCATTTGATGAAATCATCGAAAGACGAAAAGCAGTCCTTGAAGCACTTGAACAGTCAGAAAAAGACTTTGAGGAGCATACCCAGTGGAAAAACGAGGTGATGGCAAAAGGTGAGCGCGTTCCAAATTATATGCTTGAAAGCCTCCGAGACGACAAAAAGAACATCGAAACTTACAGCCGCCAGAAAGATGTAATCGCAGAAAAACTTGCCGGAATGAACCTGCACACTGAGGAAGAAATCTTTGATTATGTGCATATTCTGAACGAAGAAAAACATGCAGTTGAGGCAGAGATTGAGAAAGCAAAAGAAAAACTCCCTGCCCTGCTCAAAGAGATGAAGACAAAGCTCGCCGAGCAGAAACTTGTCGCACATCCGATTGAACAGCAGAGGCACGAGCTTGAAGCCACAATTCTGGGAAACCTTCGCCCAATGAAAGACATCATCGACGATATGAAAAAAGACAGCGGCGCAAAAATCGAAAAGGCAGATGAGCCATATGTTGATTCAAAAGGCGATTATTATCTTTTTGATTTGGATGACCTGGATGGAAAGGTTTCTGATAAGGCTCCAGCGTATGACAACGGCAAGACAGACGATTTGGCAATAACGCCCGCTCAGATTAAGGAATCTGAAGCAGAACGCAATAAGATTTGCCGTCCTGTTATGAATGGCGAGAAATCTGGATTATGGACAGCCTTCAAGGATTTTGAGGAAAAAGGCGTTTTCGATATACAGGGAAAGAAAGTCGCCCTCACCCCGACAGGCAGAATCTCAAAAACAGGCTGGAACCAGCTTCAGGCAGCGATGAGCATTTACCGAAGCAAGAAGTTTGAGACCTTCCGTTATGTGCTTATTGACCGTGAAAACGGCGAAATCCGAGACCAGATTGCAGTCAGTTCACACATGCCGAACACCACAATAATCTCAGACCCGAATAACCAGACTTTGAAACAGGTTATCAGCAGAGCGGAAGAGAAGGACTGCCTTGTAGTAGCCGTGCATAACCATCCGAGCGGAAACACAAGGCCAAGCGATTATGACATCAAATCGACTAAGGCCCTTGAAGAAAGCATGAAACGAAAAGACGGATTCAACAGATTCGCTGGTCACATCATTCTGGATCATGACAGCTTCGCTCTTTATAAACCTCACTCTGGCTGGTTGCAAAAAGAAGTAGAAGGAGCAGCACAGACGAAAGACGAGCTTATTAAGGACACCGTTCCTGAATGGGCAGAAGGCAAAGTCAGAAGTAATGTAGACCTTGTTCTAGTCGCAGAAACGCTCAATGCAAAAAACAACTGGAATGATGATTATGTTCCTGTCCTTTTCACAGATTCGGACTACAACATCAGCGGACTGAATTATGTTAATAAAAATCTGTTCTCCGAAAAGTCAAAAGATATCAGAAATGAATTGCAGGATACCGCATATTCTGCAGGAGCGGTTGCAGCATTCCCGATTTTCACAAAACCATTTCTGGAAAATATGTCAGAGAAAGAACGAAAATATTTTGAACTGACATTGAAATTCCATATGGAGAACAATGCGTTTACGGATGCCGCAATCGGAACATCTGTCGTTTCATCAAAGTTTGGTATAAAATCTACTGTATCTTTGTTTATATCTCTTAATAATTCTAAACTTACTTTAGCAAGTCTTGCTTCTGTATAACGCATTGCGGCTGCTCCATCGCCATCCATGTTACCGAAGTTTCCATGTCCATCAACAAGCATATATCTATAACTGAAATCTTGTGCCA
>OQVO01000596.1_pt1 | contig 11294 bp, 6 predicted proteins | sample 1691511 | NCBI WGS metagenome assembly OQVO01 (sample SAMN03418254, study PRJEB22391) | human gut metagenome | biome: human-gut; feature: organic feature; material: feces | host: Homo sapiens | place: Tanzania | collected 2013-01 | reverse complement strand
AGATCGTTTGTGTTTCGTTCCGAACGGGAATGCAAAGGTAGACATTATTTTTGAATCCGCAAACTTTTCTTGAAAAATTTTTATCTTTTTTTGTTCATCTGGATCCTGGCCTGTAGCTCCCAAGTACGTATCCTATCCTTATACAGGTTGTTAGCGTTCACCTTGTCGATGTCGAGCGATGCGTCGGAATTGTCGTCCCAGCGACGGCAGTTGTAAACCACATCGTAGATTCGACCGATCTGATACTCTCTGGAGACGCGGAGACCTACCGCATAGTCCTCCCCGTACTTGGTCGTAGGGAAGTTGATCTCGCGGAGCATCGGCACATAGAATCCGCGCGGAGCGCCGAGGCCGTTGATGCGGAGAGCGTTGTTGCGTCCGTTCTCCGGAGTCCACTCACGATGGTCGATGATGCCTGGAGGCAGGGTCTCCATATGGAAGTTGGTCATCCTATAGGTACCGACCACCATAGCGCAGTTCTGGGCATAGAAAGCGTCCACGAACTTCTGCACGGTGTTCTCGTCGGAATAGACATCATCGGAATCCAGCTGGATCGCGAACTTTCCGCACTTAGGATGGTGAAGGGCGGCATTCCAGTTGCCACCGATGGCATGATAGGTCTTGTCCTGGGCGATGTAGACCAGTTTGGGGTCATCCAGGAACTTCTTGATGACGTCCACGCTGCCGTCAGTGGAGTTGTCGTCCACCACGATGACATTATATTTAAAGGATGTCTTCTGGCTCAAAGCCGAAGTCAACGCGTCGCCGATCGTGCGTACCCTGTTCTTGCAAGGGATGACGACAGAGGCTTCATATTCAAAGGCGTCGTCAGAGAACTCGATGTGCCTGAAATTAGGCTCAAGGAAACCACCTACATCCTTAAGATGTTGAGTGCATGCCTTCTCCATCTCAATCTGTACGGCACGGTTCTTCGGATCAACGTAGTCGAAAAGCTTCTCGCCGGACTTGCGGGTGTCAGTCTCGATCTCGTAGTAGAGATATTCATTGATGTGGACAAGGCTGCCTTTCTGGGAAACCTTCAGGCGAAGGTCGTACAATCCGGCATATTCATAGTCAACATCCATTCTTGCGACGGCTTCCTTCAACGCCGACGTGCGGTAGATCATCACTGAGCCGAAGTCGAAGTCATCGCGCAGGGCGCCTTCCTGGCAGTCGATCACCGGGGCGAACGCGCGGTTGCCGTCTACCTCGTTGAAGTGGTCGGCGTAGACCATCGCCGCCGCCGAGTCCTCCGCGATGGAAAGGAAGCGCTCAAGGGCGAACTGGCCGAAGCTTAGTTCGGTCGTCTTGGTGTAGATCATAGTAAAAGGAGCGGTCGCGGAGGCAGCGATCCTCCTGATGCAAGCTGTACTCTTGAAAGCTGCCGCGTCAAGAAACTCAACCTTGGCAACCTCGGCCTCGGAGCGGAGGTTGGAGGCGGTCACAGCCACCTGCTCGTCGTTCACAAAAGGAACAAAACAATCTATTCTTTTCATATAATAAAGGAATATTAATTCTAGCGGACACAAAAATAAGTAAAATATTCGGTAAAAATTGATACATTTGTCAATTAGTCACGCAAAAGGTCTGACACTAACTAAAATATTTTATGAATATGAACATAAAAAGATCATTGTTCCTGGCGGCGGCGGTACTGACCACAACCATCGCTATTTCGGCACAGGAGACACCAAGATGGCTAAGGAGAAGCGCGATCTCACCGGACGGGAGCAAAGTGGTCTTCTGCTATCAGGGAGACATCTTCACCGTCAGCTCTGACGGTGGCAGAGCGCTTCAGATCACGACCAACGAGGCCTACGATTCGGATCCGATCTGGACTCCTAACGGGAAGAAGATCGTTTTCTCTTCCTACAGGGCAGGTTCCAAGGACATATTCATAACTTCAGCGGAAGGCGGCGCGCCGAAGAGGCTGACCGACTACCCGGGCAACGAGACTCCGCTTTGCGTGCTTGACGGCAACCGGGTTCTGTTCCAGGCCAACATCCAGCAGGACGCGCTGTACGGAGGCTACCCTGGGACACCTCAGATCTGGCAGGTTGACGAGAACGCCGGAAGGCCGCGGCTCGTGACCTCCCTGCCGATCATGGCGCTGAGCGTCAACAAGTCTGGGGATCTGATCTACGAGGACTACAAAGGCTACGAGGATCCTCTCCGCAAGCACCACAGGTCATCCGTCACCAGAGACATCTGGCTCTACAAGGCGGCTGACGCGCAAGGAGAGAGGTTCCGCGTCACGGGAGACGGCGCTTTCACAAAGCTCACATCATTCGCCGGAGAGGACAGAAACCCTGTCTTCGCTGCCGACGGGAAGACCTTCTACTACATTTCGGAGGCAGACGGGACCCTCAACGTCTACAAGTCTTCAACCGACACCCCGGAGAAGGCGACACAGCTCACAAAGTTCAAGGACAATCCTGTAAGGTTCCTTTCCGTGGCCGACAACGGGACGCTCTGCTTCTCCTGGAACGGAGACCTCTACACAATGGCGGAGGGGAAGGATCCTGAGATGCTAAGGATCACCGTCGCCAGGGACGCGACCGAGAATGATGTTGAATATCTCACATTCTCCTCAGGAGCCTCCTCGATGGCGGTCTCTCCTGACGGCAAGGAGATAGCTGTCGTGATCAGAGGCGACGTGTTCGTCACATCGGCGGACTACAAGACTACGAAGAGAATCACCAACACGCCTGAGCAGGAGCGCGATGTCAGCTTCTCCAAGGACGGACGCGAGCTTTACTATTCGGCGGAGAGAAACGGCCATTGGGGAATCTATAAGACATCCCTGACCGACAAGAGGGAAAAGAGGTTCACCTACGCCACGAAGTTCAAGGAGGAGCTTGTGACAGCGGAGAACGAGACCTGCTTCCAGCCGGTCGTGTCCCCGGACGGGGAATGGCTGGCGTTCCTGCGCGACAGGACAGAGCTGGTCATCAAATCCACCAAGGACGGCAAGGAGAAATCCCTGCTCAAGGACGTGAACTATTCCTACTCTGACGGAGACCAGGAGTTCGCGTGGAGTCCTGACAGCAAGCACCTCCTGTGCAACTATCAGATCAACGGCGGCTGGAACAACTCCGACGGCGCCCTCATCGACATCGAGACCGGCGAGATCACGAACCTCACCCAGAGCGGCTACTCCGACGGCAACTTCAAGTGGGCGCTTAAAGGCAAGGCTATGGTCTGGCAGTCAGACAAGGACGCCTACCGCAGCCACGGCAGCTGGGGCGCGGAGAACGACATCTACATCATGTTCTTCGACGGCAAGGAGATGACCAGGTTCTACCGGGACAAGGAGGACGCGGAGATCGCCAAGGCCATCGAGGACGGCGACAAGTCCGAGAAGAAGCTGGAGAAGGAGGAGAAGAAAGAGAAGAAGGATTCCGTCAAGCAGGCCGAAAAGCCGGAGAAGCTCATCCTTGATCTTGAGAACCGGGAGTTCCGCACCGCAAGGCTGACCAGGCTCTCCGGCAGGCTCGGAGACTTCTACCTCACCCAGGACGGGACAAAGCTGTTCTACACCAAGCTGCTTGAGAAGAGCTACGACCTCTGCGAGATGGACATCAAGAAGGGCGATGTGAAAGTCCTGAAGAAGGGCGTGAGAGGCTCTCTGATCCCGTCGGCGGACGACAAGTTCCTGTACATATTCACAGGAAGCTCGATCACGAAGGTCACGGTCGCAAGCGGAGCCATGAGCGTGATCGCTTTCTCCGGCGACTACGAGTTCAAGCCGAAGGCCGAGAGGAACTACATCTTCGAACACGTCTGGAAGCAGGTAAACGAGAAATTCTACGATCCTCAGATCCACGGAATCGACTGGGCTGGCTACAGGAAGAACTACGAGCAGTTCATGCCTTACATCGCCAACAACTTTGATTTCCAGGATCTTCTGTCCGAAATGCTCGGTGAGTTGAACGGTTCGCACACCGGTGCGCGCGCCAGCTACAGGTCAAGGCTCACAATGGGCTGGCTTGGAGCCATCTACGATCCTGACTACGAGGGAGACGGCCTCAGGATAGCCGAGATTCTCCCGAGCGGCCCTCTCAACCTCGCCGACTCCGGGATCAAGGCCGGGGACATCATCGAATCTATCGACGGCGAGAGGATCAAGGCCGGCGAGAGCTGGTTCGGACTACTCAGGAACAAGACCGGCAAGAAAGTGTGCGTCGTGGTGAGGCAAGACAAGAAGGAGGTCGAACTCTTTGTGGAGCCGACATATTCAGAATCAAAGCTCATGTACCTGAGGTGGGTCAAGCAGAGAGAGGACATGACGGACAGGCTCTCCGGCGGCAAGGTGGGCTACTCGCACGTCCAGGGGATGGATTCTCCAAGCTTCAGGACGGTCTATTCAAAACTCCTCGGCAAGTATAGGGCCGCTGACGCCGCCGTCGTGGACACAAGGCACAACGGAGGCGGCTGGCTGCACGATGACCTCGCCACTTTCCTGAGCGGTAAGGAATATGTAAGATACACTCCAAGAGGACAGTACATCGGCAGCGACCCTTACAACAAGTGGAGGAAGCCGTCGTGCGTGCTTATGTGCGAGGACAACTACTCCGACGCCAGCGGTTTCCCTTACACCTACAGGACTTTGGGAATCGGCAAGTTGATCGGTATGCCGGTGCCTGGCACGATGACAGCCGTTTGGTGGGAGACACAGCTGAATGGCATGGTGTTTGGAATCCCTCAGGTCGGCTCTCTCGGCACGAAAGAGGGAAGATGGCTTGAGAACATGCAGATCGAGCCTGACATCAAGGTGGACAACGACCCGGCGTCCGTCCTCAGGGGCGAGGACAAGCAGCTTGAGGCCGCGGTGGAAGAGATGCTGAAAACAAAATAACGAACATTAACGATCAAATCTATGGACAGGAAAGTCGTCATTATTCCGACTTACAACGAGAAGGAAAACATCGAGGCCATCGTCAGGAAAGTGTTTTCCCTTGACGGAGAGTACAACGTGCTCATCATAGATGACGGCTCACCAGACGGAACCGCCACCATTGTCAAAAGCCTCCAGCCGGAGTTTCCCGAAAGGCTCTTCCTGATCGAAAGGTCAGGTAAGCTCGGGCTTGGAACAGCCTACATCACCGGATTCAAATGGACCCTTGAGAAGGGCTATGACTACATCTTCGAGATGGATGCGGACTTCTCGCACAACCCGGAGGACTTGCCGAGACTCTACAAGGCCTGCGCGGAATGCGGAGGCGTCGCCATCGGCTCCCGCTACTGCGACGGCATCAGTGTGGTGAACTGGCCGATCGGCAGGATTCTGATGTCCTACTTCGCGTCAATCTACGTCAAGACAGTCCTTGGGATGAAGATCCACGACTGCACGGCCGGCTTCAAGTGCTACAGCCGCAAGGCTTTGGAGACAATCGACCTGGATGATGTGAGGATGAAGGGCTACGGATTCCAGATCGAGATGAAGTACACCGCCTGGCGCCTGGGATTCGAGCTTGTGGAGGTTCCCATCATATTCGTAAACCGCAAACTCGGCACATCGAAAATGAGCGGCGGCATCTTCGGAGAAGCGTTCTGGGGAGTCATCCGCCTGAAATTCAGAAAATTCCACAGAAAAGGATAACAAATGGCAAGAATCTTACTTACCAATGCGACAATAGTGACAGGGGCTTCCTCGAAGAAGGGAGCCCTTGCCATTGATGGCGAGAGAATCGCGGGAATATGGTACCGCGGCACCGGGGACTCCGACGACTCCAAGGCCGCCGGCACGTTCACGGACGCGGAGATCATCGACCTCGAAGGCAAGATCCTTATGGCGGGCGGGATTGACGCCCACGTGCATTTCCGGGAACCCGGAATGGAGTACAAGGGCGACATCGAAAGCGAGTCGAAGGCCGCCCTGCTCGGCGGAGTCACATCCTTCATCGACATGCCGAACACCACCCCTCAGACCACTGACATGGAAGCCGTCAGGGACAAGATCAAAAGAGCCGGCGGGCGCGCCTGGGGCAACTACGGATTCCACATCGGAGCCACAAACACCAACCTTGGGATGATCAATGAATATCTCTCCGGCGGTCTGGGCTCAGAGTTCGGCGGAATCAAGGTCTTCATGGGTTCCTCGACCGGGAATATGCTTGTAAGCGACGAGGAGACTCTCCGTAAATTCTTCATGATCAAGGACAAGCCTATTCTTATCCACAGCGAGGACGAGGCGGTCATCAAGGCGAATCTCATGGCCGCGGAAGCGGAGTTCGGCGACGACATCCCGTTCAGCGAGCATCCGAGGATCCGCAGCCGCAAAGCGTGCATCCGCTCCACCGCCAAGGCACTGGAGATGGCCATTGAATATGGCACCCGGCTTCACGTGCTTCATGTCTCGACTGCCGAGGAAGTGGAGATGATCCGCGCCGCCAAGCTCCACAACCCAAGGATAACCGCCGAGACCTCAGCGAATTATCTTTGGTTCTGCGACGAGGACTACGACAGGCTTAAAGGCAGGGTCAAGTGCAATCCCGCGGTCAAGGGCGCCGCTGACCGTGAGGCTCTCCGCAAGGGTCTGGCCGAAGGGGTGATCGACACGATCGGTTCGGACCACGCTCCTCATCTCCTGAGCGAGAAAGAGGCTCCGTACCTGAGATGTCCGTCCGGACTCCCGTCCATACAGCAATCCCTAGCCGTCGTGCTGACAGCAGCGGACATATTCAATAAAGGAAAGGAGGACAGCCGGTGCCTGACCCTGTCCCGCATCGCCTCCGCATTCTCCGAAAGACCCGCCGAGATTCTGGGCATCAAGGACAGAGGCTCCCTGAAGGCCGGAAACTTCGCCGACCTGGTGGTCATTGATCCTGACCGGGAATATTCAGTGGCGGATTCCGCCTACAAATGCTCCTGGTCTCCCTACGACGGCACTCCCCTCCGCGCCCGGATCGACCGCGTCTTCCTGAACGGCCGGCAAGTGGTCACTTCCGCCCTCCCGGTCACATCCTCTCCCGCCGCCCTCCCGCTGACCTTCACCGGATCATAGATTTAGCGGCTCCACGGTCTGAGCCGCGGCTCAAGTCACCCCTCGTAGTACTAAGTAACCTTCAAAAAATAACCTGCATCATCTTAAGGAATCTTTTCGGTCTATATCTCTTTTCTCATCAGTCATGTGCCACCGGCACACTCCTTCTTCGAAAATAGATCTATCCTCGAAAATCTTCTCTTAATCTGAGGCAACTTATTTTTTTCATGTTACTAAAGGTCATCCAGAGTGCGGTACTTGGACTTCCACTCGCTCCAGTTACGGGCTGTACGATAGGCTTCCATTGAGGAGGAAGGGACGTACATCACATTGGCGTTGTCGCCAATGTATGTGTCCTCCATTTCCGGCGGAACCGGTGGAAGAACTGTCACACTCCTCAGGCGGCTGCACCCGTTAAACGCCTCCGCACCAATGAACACAACACTTTCGGGGATCGTAATCTCAAAGAACTTACAATTCTTGAAGGCATTCGGGCCAATGCTTGTCAAACCTTCCGGCAAGGTTAAGCTTGTGATCGAGACACAATTCTCAAACACCCCGGCGTTGACTCTGATCATTCTCTTCGGGAGCGACGAGAATCTGACTTTCCAACAATAGAAGAACGCATAATCCCCTATCTCATACAAATCGGAAGGCAACTGCGTCCAGGTCAAGGATTCACACCCCTGAAAAGCATACTTGCCAATCTCTCTCACACCGGATGGCAACTCCTTCGGATTGAAAGACCTCGCATTGAAGAACGCCCACTCACCGATGTAGCACAGATTCTCAGGCAGTTTCTCCGGAGCCACACCATAGCACTCCGAAAATACTCCGCTGTCAATCAATGTCAGTGCCGAAGGCAGAGAAGTCAGCCTCATGCTCCCGCAACGGGCGAACGCCCAATTCTCAATCAGTGTCAACGTCTCCGGCAAGGAGGTCAACGGCATCTTCCCGCAACCCGCAAAAGCATGAGTCTTGACAGTGGCCAGATTATCCGGCAGTTTACGAAGAAGCATATTCCCACATTCCTCGAACGCTCGCTGGCCGATCACTCTCACACTCTCCGGCAGTTTGATGTCCCTTAGGTTGGTGCAGTGACCGAAAGCGGAATCCGCCACCTCCACGAGTCCGGTGAAATGTTCAAGCTCCTCGAAAGAGGTGATTTCCTCGTTTCTTTTGAACACCATCCCGAGATCGGTCACCTGTGCGGCCTCCGCCATAGATAGTTCTCCGTCGCCATCCAGATCCCAGTTCCTCACGCAGACCTCCTTGACCACGGGATCCTTGAAAGCGATGTTCCGCACCGCAGGCACCGGCGGATCCGGCCCGACAGGCTTCTCCCCCGTCGTAACCTCCTTCAGCTCAGAAGTTTTCTCCTCGCGACCGTTGCCAACCCAAACCTTAAAGAGATAGGTGGTGGAATAGTCCAGATCCTCTTTGATCAATGAATATTCCAACCCTACTACTTTTGTCACCTTCAGACAGTCCATAGAGACCTCATCCCGACCGAAATAGAAACCGAACTCCTTGACCGAGGCGAGATCCGCCTCATTCCTGAACCTGGCGGTGAGCGTCACCACACACCCGTCCGCCTCGACACGGACTTCAGGCAAGGCCGGAGCCAGCAGTTCCTCGGGGACAACATCCTCCTCCCCGCAGCCGGCCAACACAGCCGAAGCGGCAAGAATAAGCGTCATGACCACCCGTCGGAAACTCATCTCAATTGGTTTCAATAGATTACAAAGATAACGAATTTAAGACAAAATCTTCCGAGTTTCCGACATAACGTCAAAGAATATCTCCGCAGAACCCAAGAACAACGTCTAATTCCAGGTCTCGACATCCGGATCAATGGAAATCTCGATCTTCTCCTGATCCGGCGATGTGTTCAGCGTCACAGTGATCGTGTGCGCGTACCCAGCCCGGAAACTGCATAATTTCCACCTCCAGTCCCCAACCCCTGCTTCTCAGTACAGAACGACCTCAGTCCCAGCCCATCCCGCCGGCACACCCACACAGCCATCCCCACGGGCAACGATTATCGCCGGAAATGTCGCCCAAAGGTGCCGGGCGGCACTCACGGGCAACGGGATGGGGCATAAACGTCGCCCAAGGGTACAGGGCGGCACTCACAGGCAACGGGATGGGACATAAATGTCGCCTAAGGGTGCCGGGCGGCACTCACGGGCAACAGAAATGGGCAGAAATGTCGCCCAAGGGTGTCGCCCGGCACTCACTGGCAACGGAAAGGGGCTGAAACGTAGCCCAAGGGTGCCGGGCGGCACTCACGGGCAACGGGAAGGGCGAAAACATTGCTGGAGAGTGGTAGAAACAAGATGCGCGGCGGAAAGATATTGTCCGGGCCGCGCTATCTGTGTGGATTAGAATTGCTGTCAAGGGGCAAAGATAGATTTTTAGAATATTCGTGTCAAGTCCATATTTGGTTCAAATTGCGAAAGTTTCACGTAAGCTTAAGAATCATTGTGATGATTGACCACTTCACGGACTCGGTCGATTTTCTTCTGGGCTTGGTTTTTGGGGACTTGTTTTTGGGGTCACCCCGGCACCTACAGCCATGGCCTGCGTGCTATCAGGAGACGTGAAACATGAAACCAGTCTCAAGTATCCTCATGTATTATATACTTTAGTCGATCCTCATGCTTTAGACGCTCCTCATAAGAATGCGTTTTACGCATAACAAAACCCCGAAAGTTAGACAAAAACTTTCGGGGTTCAGGTCATTTGCGTCACCCTCTTTTAGTAAGCGTTTAGTAACCTTCAAATAATAACCTGCATCATCTTAAGGAATCTTTTCGGTCTATATCTCTTTTCTCATCAGTCATGTGCCACCGGCACACTCCTTCTTCGAAAATAGATCTATCCTCGAAAATCTTCTCTTAATCTGAGGCAACTTATTTTTTTCATGTTACTTAGTATATTTGCAACTGTCATTTGATAGTATTATTGTAGGACAAACAAGGCGGACATCCGACCCCTTTTCAGGATGTTCGCCTTTTTTAGATTTCTACCGATGGGAGGTGGCGTAAATGGTTGAGAAGCCGGGAATCTGTCTGTGGAATGTGTTACAGGCACATATCTTGCTGGCAGGAGGATGAAATTCTTTTCACTATGAGACTTAGGAATATCTTTGCCGCGATGCTGGCTATTGTCTGCTGCGGCGTTTGCGCTCAGGCTCAGGACAGGATTCATCTGCTGGACTCACGGCGTGTCATCGAGGCCAAGGTCATCGAGATAGGGGAGGTTGACATCATCTACAGGCTTTACAACAACCTTGAGGGACCGGACTACAGGCTTTCCACATCCAGAATAGAAAGCATTGATTTCGAGAACGGTACAAGGCAGCTGTTCGCAGGCAGGAGGGGATTCGCCACGGGACCGTACGCCGACGGCTACATGGACGGCTATGATGACGGATGCCTTGACTACCGTTGGGGACATTACTATTTGCATGACCGCAGAATCCGTCGGCAGGAACTTACCGACTACATCGGCTATTCGCTTTACGGAGGGAAATACAGGAAGGCGTCAAATAATTATTTCTGGGGCATGGCACTCACCGGATACGGGGTTCTTGCTCTGATAGCCTCGACGACCGGGCTTGTTTTTGAAAGCAGGATGAATAGTGATCCTGCTTTCCAAGACGATTTTTTCAAGGATAATTCCAATACGCTAGGCTATGTCCTTGGCTATGCGACCGGAGCCGCCTGCCTCGGAGTCGGCATTCCTCTCTGGATCAAGGGAGACAGACAGTTGAACGGGATCGCGGACGACTACAACCGCAACTATGGCCGCCGGAACCTCGGCTACGGTTCTTCACTCACCGTCGGCCCTACCCGTTCGGGAATCGGCCTCGCGCTGAACTTCTAAATGATTTGACCTTCGGGCCGGCTACAGGCTCGCACATCGGTGTGTCCGGTTCTGGCCACCTTGTATGTGCGCAGGTCTTGCGTCTGGCTTCTTGCTGAGAATGGAGGTTAAGTAATTATCTTATTGAGAGATATGTTACCCCGTATCTGGCTGTCTCGGTCGGAGCGGGGTAAATTATTTCACTAGTAATCAGGAGGTTGGCTTCCGTGGAAAAAAATGTGTGGAATACTTGGCGGAAGTTGGGGAAAACGGAATATTTTGACTAAATTGCAATGTTTTGGGACCGTGCGACGGCTTGGACATTTTACATGGTAGGCGGCGGGGGAAATCTGCCGCTGACTTAACAGAACTAAACACTTTAAGATTATGTCACTGAACAAAGTAATGCTGATCGGTAACGTTGGAAAAGACCCGGAAG
>OQVO01000590.1_pt1 | contig 11346 bp, 12 predicted proteins | sample 1691511 | NCBI WGS metagenome assembly OQVO01 (sample SAMN03418254, study PRJEB22391) | human gut metagenome | biome: human-gut; feature: organic feature; material: feces | host: Homo sapiens | place: Tanzania | collected 2013-01 | reverse complement strand
CCTTCGATGACCGTGTACGCACGTTCTGCATGACGGGGATGAAGGACAGGTCTGCGGCTGCCGCCCGCCGCTTCAATTCATGCAGCTCCTCCTTGTACTCATCCCCGTAGACCTTGCGATCAGCCCCGCCATAGCGGCAGTACACGCCGTCCACATAGGAAATCAGACGGGCGAGCTCGCCTTTATTCATATAATCATCCAGGTTTCCGCCATAGTCCGTCGTAAGCGTCAGCTTCCCATCAGAAAAGGCCCCCGCACCGCCCCAGCCGGACACGATATTCGCATAGCGGTCAGCCGCCTTCGCCTGCCTGTTCTTATTAAGCGCGATGCGCTCACGAATATCCAGCCCCTTCTCCAGAATCAGGATGGACATCCCGGTATCGGCCAGCTCAAGCGCCGTGAATATCCCCGCCGGACCGGCGCCGATGATGATGAGATCGAAATTTTTCATAAGCATGCCTCATTTCGTGTGAGTACAAAAAGGGTTCAGGGGTAGCCTGTGGGGCGGGATGCCCTTTGATTGCGGATGAAAGCTTTGTTCGAATGAGAAATTAGAAATGAGAAATGGTGGTGCGGCGCATAAAATGATGGAAGCGCCGCGGAGTATAAATCGGTCGATGCCCGAAAATGGCATTTAAGCCACCAGTCACTCCTAATCCCTAGCTACTAATCCCTAGTCACCACCAGCCACCAGTCACTAATTCTTCCCCAAACGGGCATAAAAAAAGCCCCGCATGGGGGCCAGATACATTTTGCGTATCCCTTGTCTTATTTTACGCAAAAGAAGAGCGCGTGTCAAACGAATGGAAATGGCGAGCGACTAGTGACTGGAAAGCCGGGATCCTGGAGCAGCCGCCGCGCCCCTTGAAGCTGTCAGCTCTGTTTCGACTTTCAGTCATTGCACCCCCTCTTGATTTCCTGTATACTATACGTAATATAAAATCATCTAAAGGAGGACTCATGGCACTCACAAAGAAAGCGGAACGGACAAAAGCAAAGCTTCTCGAATCCGCCAAGCGCCTGATCAGCGCGCACGGCTTCGATCATGTATCGGTGGAAGACATCACAAAGGACTCCGGCGTCGCCAAAGGCACCTTCTATCACTACTTCGAATGCAAGGAAGACGTTGTCCGCGAACTCTCCCGCAACACAGCCATGGCGACCATCGAGCGCGCCATCGCCCATGAAGGAGATGCGATCGAGCGCTGCTGCTTCTATTTTGGCGAGATCTACAAGGACTGCATGTGGAGCGGCGTCCGTCTCGTCCGTCAGTGGCTTCGTGACAGCGTGGAAAACAAGCACGCGCATCCCGAGCAGAATACAGAAGCTCTCTACGACCTCTATCTCGCGCTTGAGAAGATCCTCTCTGCCCATCAGGGCGAGGGCAAAGGGGAGCTCCGCAGCGATGTTCCAAAGACCATCCTCTGCCGCATCCTGGTCAGCCACTTCATCGGCGTCATCACGCTCTGGTGCATGCTGAATGCCTCCTTCGACCTCGCCAATGATTCAGAAAATTACATGAGAATCGACATCGAAAATCTCCTCGGACCGTATGTGGAGAAGTGACTGGTGACTAGTGACTAGTGACTGGTGACTGGTGGCTGGTGGCTGGTGGCTAGTAGCTAGGGATTAGGGATTAGGGATTAGACGCAAGCGGTGATCGAAATAGCGCAATTGGCACGCTGACCGTTCTGCAAGGAGGATCTCTCGAGTGCTCTTCCAATGACGACAGCGCGAAGCGCTATCAAAATTCTGCGGTGCTTCATTATTTTTTTGCGCCGCACCACCATTTCTCATTTCTAATTTCTCATTCAACCGAATCTTTCATCCGCAATCAAGGGGCGGCACGCCCCATGTGTTTTCCCTATAGCGCCGCGACGCTTTGCGATGTATGATACAGATGTATCCATGCAAAGCTCACGGCGTTTTCCTATGGTTTTGCGCCATGCCATCATTTTTTATTTCCCTAAGCCCGAAAAGGAGGCCTCTCATCATGACACCATATACAGAAGGTTTTTCTGCTGAGCCCATTCCGGACTCCATTTTCGAAATCATGAAAGGCAAATCATTCAAAGATGACTGCACCGTCCCCCGCGAAGACCTCGCCTTTCTCCGCGTCCGCTATGTGGACCTCCAGGGGAACACGCAGGACGGCGAAATGGTGGTCAACCGCCGCATCGCAGAAACCGTTCTTTCCATCTTCGAAGAGCTCTATGCCGCCAAGTATCCCATCGAGAAGATCCGCCTCGTGGACCACTACGATGCCGATGACGAACGCTCGATGACAGACAACAACAGCTCCTCCTTCAACTTCCGCTTCATCTCCCACACGACGAAAGTCTCCAAGCATGGCATGGGCGCGGCGATCGACATCAATCCGCTCTATAACCCCTATGTCAAAATGGTGGACGGCGCGCTCTCCATCGAGCCAGCCGCCGGAGCCCCCTATGTAGACCGCAGCTGTGACTTCCCCATGAAGATCGACGAAAAGGACCTCGCTTTCCAAATCTTCACCAAGTACGGCTTCGAATGGGGCGGCAGCTGGGAAGGCCGCAAGGACTACCAGCACTTTGAAATCCCGGACGATGTGATCAAGAGCTGGTGACTAGTGACTAGTGGCTGGTGACTTGAATACCACTTTCGGGCATCGCCTCATAAATATTCGCGGCGAAGCCGCCCCCTTCATTCCTCATTCCTCATTCCTCATTCCTCATTTCCCTTGAACCCTGAACCCTGAACCCTCAACCCCCTCGGAGCATTCTATGTCTAAGAAAAACATTCCCGTCAAAATCAACGAAACATACACCCTCACCATCCGCGACCTTGGCATCCACGGCGAAGGCATCGGAGCTGTCGATGACTTCACCGTCTTCGTCCCCGGCGCTCTCCCCGGCGAGACCATACAGGCCATGATCGTGACCGCGAAGAAATCCTACGCCACAGGGCGTCTCATTTCCATCGAAGTCCCCTCCGTGCATCGCACCACGCCCGCCTGCCCGGTCTACCGCGCCTGCGGCGGCTGTCAGATCTCCCACCTCACCTATGAAGGCCAGCTTGCCGTGAAAGAGCGGCGCGTGAAAGACGTGATGGTGCGCATCGGTGGCTACGAAGAAAGCCTTGTCCGCCCCATCGCCGGTGCCACTCACCCATGGAACTACCGCAATAAAATGGCCGTGCCCGTCAGTCAGGTGACGAGCGGTCCTGTCATGGGCTACTACCGGCAGGGCAGCCATCAGGTCATCCCGATCGCGAGCTGCGCCATTCAGGAAGAAGAGAACAACCGTCTGCTGCGCTTTGCCCAAGGCTTCATGACACGCCATCAGCTCACCGGCTACAACGAAAAGACAGGCCGCGGTAGCGTCCGTCACATCATGGGACGCGTCGGCGATCACGGCGAAGTCATGGCCGTCATCGTGACCGCTACGGAGAAACTCCCGCTCGCCGACCTCTGGATTTCTGAAATGAGAAAACTTCTCCCCGAAGTCGTCTCCATCTATCACAATGTCCAGAGCCACAAGGGCAATGCCATCCTCGGAAAAGAAATCCATCATCTCTGGGGCAAGAAAACACTGACCTCTTCCCTTTGCGGCATCGCCTTCGAAGTCTCCCCCTTCTCCTTCTTTCAGGTGCACAAGCCGCAGGCCGAGCTCCTCTATGAAAAAGCCCTCGCCTATGCCGACCTCCACGGCGGAGAGACCGTGATCGACGCCTACTGCGGAACGGGCACCATTTCCCTCTGTCTTGCGAAGAAAGCCGGCCGCGTCATCGGCATCGAGATCGTGAAAGAAGCCATCGAAGATGCGAAGAAGAATGCCGCCTTCAATCATATCGAAAACGCCGAATTCTACGCCGCTGACGCCGGAGAATTCATGCCAAAGCTCTACCAAGAAGGCCTTCGCCCCGACGTCATCGTCATGGACCCCGTCCGCGCCGGATGCAGCGAGGCCGTCCTATCCGCTGCGGCCGGCATGCAGCCATCTCGCATCGTCTACGTCTCCTGCAACGTGGCAACCTTCGCCCGCGATGCGAAGATCCTCGCCGGACTCGGCTATACCGTGAAGGAAGTCACCCCTGTCGACATGTTCCCGCAGACCATGCATGTGGAGACGGTGGCTCTTTTAGTTCTAAAAAAATGATGACACATATCGGCATAGACGCGGATGTGGATGAAATCTAAGGAAACAAGCAGCCTCCATACCCGCTGAATCCAGGAAGAGCCCTCTCAGAAGCGCTTTGGAATGACTCGACTTGCAACATAAAAACCGAAGCAGTACCTTCCCGGTGCTGCTTCGGCTTTTTTACTTTTCAGCCTTATATGCTTTGCCCCATGCGCACATAGAGTCCAGAATGGGTTTCAGACTTTTGCCGAGCTCCGTCAGCGAATACTCCACTCTCGGCGGAACTTCGGCATAGACTTTGCGGTTTACCAGTCCGCTTGCCTCCATCGCCCGAAGCTGGGCGGTCAAAACCTTTTGTGACACATTGCCAACGGATTTTTTCAACTCCCCGAACCGCTTCGTTCCCGGCATCAGGTCACGCAGGATCAGCACCTTCCACTTATCCCCGATGAGGGTCAGCGTAGTCTCCACGGGACAGGCAGGAAGTTCGTTCTTTGCTTTTGCTTCAATCATTTCAATCCCTCCAAAAAATTTTTTCAGGTACCAAATTGCCAGAAAACCCAGTAATGACGCAATCGTTTCTTTCCGGTAACTACCTATTAGTTTCTATTTGGTAACTACAGTACATTATTGTGCTTACTTTACGAATTGTAGCTACCGTATTATTGTAATGCAAGAGTCGAATGAAATCAAACCAAATCCCCAAGGAGGTTACTCAAAATGAAAAAAAATCTTTCTCGCACGCAGTCTCTAGCCAAGAGCAGAACAATCCTGACCGGAAGCGGCTCCAATAACGTTGCTTCCGAAGCGCCCACGAAAAACAGCACTCCGCAGACTGCACCTCTCCAGCCGGAACATAGCCAGATAGAAAAGGCGCTGGCGCTCATCAACACCTTTGCTACCGGAGACACGGACACCGCCCGCAGCCTGCTCTCTGATAGCTACATCCAGCACAATCTGGCATATGGCACCGGTGCAGATGCTTTTATCGGATCCGTGGAGTATCTTGCATCTGCTGATGTGAAAACCACGGTGAACAACATCCGTGTTTTTGAGGACGGTGACAAAGTGTTCTTGCAGACAATCTATAATTTTGCCGGTTCCGGTGAGCAGGTCGCTTTTGACATCTTCCGCTTTGACGAAAGCGGTAAGATTGCCGAACATTGGGACAATCTGGCTGCGCTGGCTGAGCCGAACCCCTCCGATCATACCCAGACTGATGGAACAATGGAAATCACTGATCTGGACAAAACCGAGGAAAGCCGTGAACTGGTCAAGAAATTTCTCTATGATGTCATGCAGGGCAATAATCTGAACAAAGCTCCGGATTACTTTGACGGTGATAAATATATCCAGCACAACAGCGGTATTGCCGATGGTGTATCCGGCCTGAACGCCGCGCTGGATGCTCTGGCGGAGCAGGGGATTTCCATGATGTACGATGAAGTTCACATGGTTTTGGCTGAGGGAAATTTCGTCCTTGCTGTCAGCGAAGGTACCTTTGGCGGCGCGCCCACCAGCTACTATGACCTGTGGCGTGTGGAAAATGGCAAGATCGCCGAGCATTGGGATGTGATGGAGACCATCGCGGATCAGTCCATCTGGCAGAATCAGAACGGCAAGTTCTGATCGTTACCCGGAGGTAACCATACCACAATATTGTGCGTACTTCAAAAGATGCACAAAGCGCATTACAATCAAAGCATCGAGAGACAACAACAAATTTTTGGAGGTACTTAACATGAACAAAGTCGTTGAATTTCTGAATGCCAACCCTGTGCAGTATCTGGCTACCGTCGGTCGTGACGGCAAGGCAAAGTGCCGCCCCTTCATGTTCGCTGGCGAACTGGACGGCAAGCTGTGGTTCTGCACCAACAACACCAAGGACGTCTACAAGGATATGCAGGAGAACCCGGAGGTGGAGATCTCCGTTTCCAGTCCGGACTATGCGTGGATCCGTCTGCACGGCAAGGCTGTGTTCGAGAACAACATACCTGCCAAGGAAATGTGTATCCGGAACCCTATCGTGAAGGGACAGTACGGCGAAGCTGCCAACCCCATCTTTGAGGTATTTTATTTAGATCATGCCCACGGCATCATCGCTGACTTCTCCGGCAATCCACCCTACGAGTTCTAAAAAACTCTCTCAATTCAACATCTTCGGGGCAAGGTGAAATCCATGACCGGCAGTAAAGTCTACGAAGCGCAAAAGCGCCCGATACGGTGAGATTCCATAACCGACGGTATAGTCCGGATGAAAGAAGATATGAGGAAGCAGCCCCGCAGGAAAACCCGTCCTGTGGGGCTGTTTCAAATCCAAGCATATCCTCAAGATAGGAGCATTATGAACCGCACCTTTACCATGCAGCAGCCGAAAAGAGCTGCCGCCCTCAATATCCGTACCATCACCATGACCGCACTGCTTTCCGCAATGGCGTATGTCCTTGCCTTTGTGGAATTTCCTGTACCGCTGTCTCCGTCCTTTGCAAGGATGGACCTGTCGGACTTTCCGGCACTCATCGGCGCATTCCTGCCGTTCATCCACACTAAGCTGGACATTGTGCTGTTCAATGCCTTGCCCTTCAACATTCTGAAAGGGCTTGTCATTGACGGCTTTACCATGCTTACCTATAAACGGCTCACACCGATCCTGAAAGGGCGTTGATCTTATGACGAAACAAGATTATTTGAAATTGCTGGTGGAAAATATCCACTCCACCACCGTTGCCACCATCGGAGCAGACGGGCATCCGCAGACCCGTGTCATCGACATGATGCTCTATGACGAGCAGGGCGTGTATTTCCTTACCGCTAAGGGCAAGGCGTTCTATGCTCAGCTCATGGAGCAGGGCTATATCGCCCTGTCCGCCACCAAGGACAAAATCTCGATCTCCCTGCGGGGTAAGATCAAAAACATCGGCAGCGAAAAGCTGGGTGAGATCTTCAAGAAAAATACCTATATGCAGTCCATCTATCCCGGTGATACCCGCAGTGCGTTAGAGGTGTTTTGCCTGTACGAAACGGACGGCGAGTATTTTGACATCAGCGACCCGGCGCATATCGTCCGGGATAGCTTCACCATTGGAAAAGAAGCACAGGAAGCACCGGGTTACTATGTAGGCGAGGGCTGCATCGGCTGCAAGCTGTGCTATTCCACTTGTCCGCAAAAGTGCATCGACATTACAAGAAAACCGGTGGTCATCGACCAGCACCATTGTCTCCACTGTGGGCGTTGCGCGGAAACCTGTCCTAAACAGGTCATTGAAAAGAGGTTTTGACCATGAACCAGAGTGAAAAAAGACTGTTTCTCATACAATCTCTGCTGAATGAGCGCCCCTCCTGCCATCGGCAGCCAATCCCCGCAGCTGCAGAACGGCAGAAGATTTTACTGCGCGGACTGATGAACGTCCGCAGAGCTTATCCAATTGGTGCGGATTTCCTACGAGTGCAGGACGAATATCTGAAAGGCGAAACAGCCGTAAAGGGTGTTACCGATGTTGCTGACCTGACGCCCGTGCAACCGGGGCTGTACCTCTGGCAGGGTGATATTACGACGCTCAAGTGCGATGCGATTGTTAATGCTACCAACAGCGGCATGACCGGCTGCTATATCCCGAACCATCGCTGCATCGACAACGCCATTCACACCTATGCGGGTGTAGAACTGCGGCTTGCCTGCGCGGAATTGATGGAACAGCAGGGCTATCCCGAACCCACCGGACAGGCAAAAATCACTCCGGCATTCAATTTGCCTTGCCGGTATGTTCTGCACACGATTGGGCCGATCATCAACGGGCGAGTGACCAAAGAAGACGAGGAGCTGCTGGCTTCCTGCTATCGCTCCTGCTTGGAGCTGGCAGCAGAGAACAGCTTGGAAAGCGTGGCGTTCTGCTGCATTTCCACGGGTGAGTTTCATTTTCCAAACGAGCTTGCGGCTGAGATCGCGGTTCAGACGGTCAAAGAATTTTTGAAAAAGCAAACCAGTGTCAAGAAGGTGATCTTCAATGTTTTCAAGGATTTGGACAAAGCCATCTACGAAAAGCTGCTCGGAGCAGATTGAGCGGCTGAAAGTAGCATTACAGGACTGTGATGCCGTGGTAATTGGTGCCGGTTCCGGTCTGTCTACGGCGGCGGATTTCACCTACACCGGCGAGCGGTTTGAAAAATACTTTTCCGACTTTGCCCAGAAGTACGGCATTCAGGATATGTACAGCGGTGGCTTCTATCCGTTCCCCACGCAGGAAGAGTTCTGGGCGTATTGGAGCCGGTATATTTTTATCAACCGCTATCAGGATGCGCCTAAGCCGGTCTATGAGGACCTTTTGAAGCTGATACAGGACAAAGATTATTTTGTCATCACCACGAACGTTGACCACTGCTTTCAGAAGGCGGGCTTTGACAAAAAGCGGCTGTTCTATACGCAGGGCGATTACGGCCTGTTCCAGTGCAGTGAGCCGTGCTGTCAGGAAACCTTTGATAACGAAACCGTGATTCGTGAAATGTTCAAGCGGCAGAAGGACATGAAAATCCCGACAGAGCTACTTCCGTTCTGCCCCCGCTGCGGGAAACCACTGACCATGAACCTGCGTTCTGACAACAAGTTTGTCGAGGATGAAGGCTGGCATCGGGCAGCGGAACGGTATGAGAATTTCCTTCATACCCGTGAAGGCGGAAAAATCCTCTTTCTGGAATTAGGCGTTGGATACAATACGCCCGTTATCATTAAATATCCGTTTTGGCAGATGACCGCCAGGAACCCAAACGCCACATACATCTGCATCAATCAGGGACAGGCAGTTTGCCCGCAGAAGATCGAAAAGCGATCTATCTGCATGGATGCAGATATTGGACAGGTTTTGCAGAGTCTGTCCACTGCTGCTACTCCATAGAAGAACGCAGCCTTGCCACGCGCGTATCGCGCGTAAGGCTGCGTCTTTTGCATTTTCAGAGCAGACAATGCAAGCTGCTTCTTGGCAGCCAGTCATGCACCTGCAAAGGAAATGAGAGAGGGGAAAGGGTGCGGACAAGTCGATAGGTATCATCTGTGGACATGGCATCATACCAGTGATTCTGAGAGAACTTGATGCAGCAAAACTGTTCGTGAAATCTCATAGCAGGCTCGCCGGCTGCCTTTCTCCCACTCCTACCGATTTTCTCTCATATGGAGTATAATGAAAGGGATAACTATACACCTTCCATTTATGACAGGAGAAATCATATGAAAAAAATCATTCTTACCGGCGACCGCCCGACCGGCCGCCTTCATGTCGGCCACTACGTCGGCTCCCTGCGCGAACGTGTCGAGCTGCAGAACTGCGGCAAATTCGACGATATCTACATCATGATCGCTGACGCTCAGGCGCTCACGGACAACGCGGACAATCCGGAGAAGGTCAGAAGAAATGTGCGCGAGGTCGCTCTCGACTACCTCGCTGTCGGCATCGATCCGGCGAAGTCCTGCATCTTCATCCAGTCCATGGTACCGGAGCTCACCGAACTCACCATGTACTACATGAACCTCGTCACCGTTTCTCGTCTCCAGAGAAATCCGACTGTCAAAGCAGAAATCCAGCAGAAGAATTTCGAAGCCAGCATCCCGGCCGGCTTCCTCTGCTACCCTGTCAGCCAGGCGAGCGACATCACGGCCTTCAAGGCCACCCATGTCCCGACCGGCGAAGACCAAGAGCCGATGCTCGAGCAGACACGCGAGATCGTTCGCAAATTCAATGACATCTACGGCGAAGTTCTGGTCGAACCAGACATCGTCCTTTCCACAAACAAAGCCTGCCTGCGCCTCCCCGGCACCGACGGCAAAGCGAAGATGAGCAAATCCATCGGCAACTGCATCTACCTCTCCGACTCGCCGAAAGACATCGAGACGAAGATCATGTCCATGTTCACCGACCCGACCCACCTGCGCCGCGACGACCCCGGGCATGTGGAAGGAAATCCCGTCTTCACCTACCTCGACGCATTCAGCACCGATGAACACTTCGCCGCCTTCTGCCCCGAGTACAGCTGCCTTCAGGAAATGAAGGATCACTACACGAGAGGCGGCCTCGGCGACGTGAAGGTGAAGCGCTTCCTCAATAACGTCATGCAGGAAACCCTCCGCCCCATCCGCGAACGCCGCGAATATTGGGAAGCCCATCTGGAGGATGTCCAGGATATCCTGAAGAGTGGCTGCGAAAAAGCGGAAAACACCGCCGCACAGACTCTCACCGAAGTCCGCCGCGCGATGCGGATCAATTACTTCGAAGATGGAAATTTATTGAAATAAGGTTCAAGGTTCAAGGTTCAGGGTTCAGGGTTCAAGGTTCAGGGTTAGCCTGTGGGCGGGGCGCCCACGGATTGCGGATGAAATCTTTGCTCGAATGAAAAATTAGAAATGAGAAATGCGAAATGGTGGTGCGGCGCCAGATCCTTCGACTCAGTTCTCACTGTTCCGCCTTTACATGATCGAACATCCGACATTTCACTCCGCTCAGGATGACGAAATACGCCGCGAAGCATAAATAGTGGCGATGCCATGAGCTGGCATGCCAGTCACTAGTCACTAGTCACTAGTCACCAGTCACCAGTCATCAGTCACTAGTCATCAGTCACTAGTCACTAGTCATTTCAACCTTCCCGCATCGACTTCGCCCTTGATGTACTGGTGGACTTTGTCCATCGGAGTGTCGGGGAGGATAGGGGCGCGCTCGGTGGAGCCTCGTCCGTGATTTTTTATTTTACCATCAAAATCATATTCTGTCATGGAGAGAGTCTGTACCTTTTTATTTGGTATGTCCATGCGGACATGATAGATGACTTGCGAGAAGTCCTGATCTTTCCAAGGATAGGCGATGCGGAGGAAGAAGGTGGCGTAGCCATTCTTATAGCGGAGAGTCTGCTTCTCGATGTCATAGGTGCTGCCGTGAAATTTCACGCCGCTTTCTTTGAAGAGAGGGAGCCACTGGGGATTCGTGAAATGGGGGATCGGCTGCTCGATGAAGTGGGTATACACATTCCTTCCGAAGGAATTGGGCAGGAGCGGGCTCCAGCTGTCGTCAGAAAAGAGGGTGCTTTCTTTGACGCTTCCGTCAGCGGCAAGGGTCTTCACCGCCGCGATGTGGTAGGTGCGGCGGTCCTCTCCCGTAGGCGCCGCGAACTGGATCCCGCTCCCTGCGAGCGAAAGTGCCGAAGTCGACACCGACTCCTACATCGACAGCGGCGGCCGCGCATCGAT
>OQVO01000589.1_pt1 | contig 11427 bp, 9 predicted proteins | sample 1691511 | NCBI WGS metagenome assembly OQVO01 (sample SAMN03418254, study PRJEB22391) | human gut metagenome | biome: human-gut; feature: organic feature; material: feces | host: Homo sapiens | place: Tanzania | collected 2013-01 | reverse complement strand
CCTTTTCCCTCGCAAGTTCAGGCTTCACATAGCTGAGCCTCATAGCCATCCTGAGCTTCAGGGAGTTGGCGTATTTGAGCCACTGGGAGATATTGCCGTAGTAGACATAGTCGTATCTGTTCCATGACGATGTCGCAATGCCGATGTTCTTCGTGAAGCCCTCTATGGCGGAGTCAAGCTCATCGAACATTGTGCAGTAGACGGTCTCCTGAGAGTCGTAAGTTACAAATACGGATTCGTTTGTAATCGGGTTGCTGTAGGGAATCGGGCCGTAGGAGTCTGTCATCCTGTGCATTATAGCAACCCTGAAAAGGGTGGCGAAGGCGTTTGCGACCTCGTCGTCCGACTGGTTGACTATTCCCCTGTACGGGGCGTAGGTCTCGGACATGACATTGGCGAAAGGCCATTTGCGCCAGTCGTCGGATGGGTTGAAGGTCTCGAAGCGTGCAAGCCATGTGTCCACTGTGGAGGCGATGTATCCTGCGAACGGGCCGCCGGAAAGGCTCTCGTTGAACTGGTACATGTGCTCCTGGACAGGGATGACAAGATTCTGGAGGTTCCTTATCTTGGACCCCGTGCGGTAGTTGTTCACTTCCATCTGCTCTCCGGTCACCTGGTTAGGGTTGGTGTTCATCTCATAGAACCCGGTGGTACAGGATGTCATTGACAGCATTACTGTCATGATTATAAATGTAATATTATGTTTCATAATCACTGCTGTTTAGAAGTCCAGTTTGATGTTGAATCCCATGCTACGCAAGGACGGCATCATGAAGTAGTCGATTCCCTGGTAGTTGTTGCCGGTGGAGGCGATGGCCTCGGGGTCGAACGGAGCCTTGCAGTATATCATCCAGAGGTTGTGGCCGACTGCGGATATGGTGAGGGAGCATTTATCCCTGAACAACTTGCGCGGAAGGGTGTAGCCTATGGAGAGTTCCTGAAGACGGAAATTGGTCGCGGAGTAGGTGTAATACAACGGCAGACCGCTCTGGGAGCCTATCGCCTGGTACCATTTCTGGGCGTCCATCCATTCGCGTCCGTTCACGAGGACCCCGCCTGCATCCCTTGCGCCGGCCGAAGCCTCGGACACTCCGTACAGGTCAAGGTTGGCCTGGGTTGCGGAATAGCATACACCTCCTATGCGGCCGCTGAACAGGAAACCGAGATGGATGCCCTTGTAACTCAAATCGTTGCGCCATGCAAGGTTGTATTTCGGGAATACACTGCCGAGGAAGATATCCGTCCCGATATCATCTATGGTGATGTTTCCGTTCTCGTCAACCTCGATATATCCTTTGTCGCTGCCCATTATTGCAGATGTCGTATATAGATCTCCAAGAGAGCCGCCCTGTTTGAGGACATATTTCGCTTTTCCGAGAGCCTTAATATCAAGTTTGGGCAGGTTGAGTGCTTCGCCTGTAATCGGATTTTTCGCATCGCCGGCAAGTTCGAGGATTTCATTCCTGTTCCAGCTGAACGTGAAGTTGCTGTCCCATGTAAAGCCGTGCCATGTGTGGTTGTAGCCTACGCTTGCCTCGACTCCCGTGTTGCGCACGCTTCCTGTCTGAAGGTAGATGGTGCTGTATGACGACGACGGCGGGAGCTGTGGGTCGAAAGTCTGGTTGTAGGTGTCGGCGAGATACCACGAGAGGTTGATGCTGAGGTCCTGCCACAGACGCGCCTCAAGCCCCACCTCGTATGTGAGCGTGCGTTCCGGCTTCAGGTCACCTATCGGATAGTGAGTCTTGTCCTTCCATATCTTTGAAGTCGCGTCGTATTCGTAGGTCGGGATGGTCAGGAACCGTGGGAACGGCATTCCGACTGAAGCGACTGAGCCCCTGACTTTCAGATAGCTGAGCGCACCCATGTCCCACAGTCCAGTAGGTATCCATGAGAGACCTGCGGACGGATAGAAGAAGGATTTGGAGGATGAGCCTGCAAGCTGGGATGCCCAGTCGTTGCGGCCGGTAAGGGTAAGGTACAGCATCTTCTTCCAGCCGAGTTCAAGGCTTCCGAATATGGAGCGTGTCTGGTCATGCCAGCCTGACTTGCTCGCACGCTTCTTGGTGTCGTCGAGATCGAAGACATTGAAGACATTTGCAAGACCGTTTTCCTGGATTGGACCTCCGTAGCGGAGTTCGTCGGTCTTGATGTCGTTCAGAGAGGCACCGAGGTTCGCGACAAGGCTCCAGTCCTGCCAGCTCTTGTTTACATTTACCATGATGTCGGCATAGGTCTGCGTGTCATAGGTGCGAGCCTCGGTATAGTGACCGTTCTTTCCGCCTTCAGAAATCGTTGCCTCAGTAGTGGCGTAGTATTTCTGCGTGTAGAGGTTGTTGGCATTATCGATGCGCACGCGGCCTGCAATGTTGAGCCAGTCCAAAATGTCATAGCTCACATTCAGGGAAAGCATATACCTCCTCTTGTTATTGTTGCGCAGGTTGCGGTAGTTTATCCAGTACGGGTTCTGCATGCGCAGGTCGCCGGCGAGGTCGTCGCCCCAGAACTGTTCCATCAGCTTGGTGCCGGAATTGTACCTTTCGAAGTTGCGGTACAGGTCGAAGTTCTCGCCGCGGGGGAAGAGATATGCCGATGTCAGAGGGTTCGCATAGACTCCCTGGTTGGTCATGTTCTGGTCCTTCTGCATTATATAGCTTGCACTTGCGTCAAGTTTCAGTTTGTCCTTCAGGAAATAGGATGTATTGCGGAAGGTGAAGTTGTAGCGGTCATAGATATTGTTGGGTATGATGCCGTCGGAGTTCACCGCGGCTGCTGAGAAATATGTCTGGTTCTTGTCCGTTCCTCCGCTGATTGAGAATGCGTTCGTGTAGGTATGACCTGTCTCGAAATAGTCTTTCGGAGAATAACAGTAGCGTGCAGATTCCGGTATGAAAGGTCCCCAGCTATAGGTTCCGCTGTTACCTGTCTTTCCTCCTAGTCCAGTTCCATAACGGTTCTGAAACTCCGGAAGACGGAAGGGTGAGAGGAACTCCGTATTACTGGAGAAACTGACCTTCAATTTTCCGGATTGGCCTTTCTTGGTAGTAATCATCACTGCACCGTTTGCTGCCTGCGAGCCGTACAATGCTGCTGCAGCGGCTCCGGTGAGAACGGAGATGGACTGGATGTCCTCAGGGTTAAGGTCCGCGATGGACTCGGACGCACCTTTGGAATCGAATTCGGTTCCTCCGCCTCCGCCAAAGTTGTACATCGGGATACCGTCAATGACGTATAACGCATTGGAAGACTGACTTATGGACTTGTTTCCGCGGAGCACCACTTTGGATGCGCCTCCAACTCCGGAAGAGGAAGTATTTATGGCAACACCCGCCACCTTTCCTGCAAGGGAGTTGATGAAATTGGCATCCTTTACTGATGTCAGCAGCTCGGCATTGACCTCCTGCACATTGTAACTCAAAGCCTTCTGGTCTCGACGGATGCCGAGTGCGGTAACGACGGTGCCTTCGAGGGAGACTGCCTCCTCGTTGAGAGTCACAGTAAAGTTCTTGTTGCTGCCTATAACCATCCTGACAATTTCATAGCCAAGAGAATTGAACTCCAGGCTCCCTCCCAGAAGATTGCCGGGCACGAGAAGCGTAAAGCGGCCATCAATGTCCGTCGTCGTTCCGGTTGTAGTTCCTTGCACGAATACGGATGCTCCAGGAATCGGCTGACCATTATGGTCAATGACGGTTCCGCTGACTGTACGCGGCTCCACCTTCGGTCTATTGGAAAGATAAATGTAATGCCCGTTGATTTTGTAGTCAATGTCAAGCGGGGTGAAAAGTTTGGCGCACACGTTTCCGATGGTCTCGTTTTTCATTGATATGCTTACCTTCCTGGCAAGATCCACTTGACCGACAATGAATGTGAACGGAGACTGTGCTTTGATGCTGTCCAGCGCGCTGTCCAAGGAGACGTTCTTCAACTCAAGATTCAGCCGGATGTCTTCTTTCTGTGGTTTTGCGAAAGATTGGACTGATGAAAGAGTCAGTATTATCATGGAACAGATGAGACAGCAACTTCTTTGCAGAATACTGTTTTTGTTCATAACTTTGGAATTATGGTGATAGGTGTTTGAATATACCTTGCTTTAGTGTTATTCGACCGGCTTATCTCCAGACCTGTGGATGTTCCAGCGTCCGCAGGTCTTTATTTGTTCCGGTTACGGCTGGGGTAGTTGTAACGTTTTATATCATGGCGCAAGTTTTATATGTTAAACTTCTGTGATTGTTCTAGCGGATATGGATTGTTCCTGTCTTGTAGTCGCGCGTGTAACTGAAGTCGGCAAAGTACTGGAGGCTCTTCAATGCCATGTCAATGCCGTCGCTGACCAGTAGTTCTCCTCTGGAGATATTAATCTCAGGTTCAGGACATTCCACAATAATCTGCACTCCGAACGAGCGTTCTATTTCACTTATGATGTCACTGAAACCAAGTCCCGCAATGTTGAGTTTGCCATTGGTCCAAAGCAGCTCACCTTCCTGGCTCACCGCATTTTTCGCAAGTACGTTATCGGAAAGAGTAACGGTTTCTCCCGGGTACAGATATGCCACCTGTCCGGATTTGCTGTTGACTTTGACCTTTCCTTCTATGAGAACGACATGGAATGAGTTCTTCTCAGGATATGCATTGACATTGAATTTCGTGCCAAGCACTTCTATATCACTGGCATAGGTACTCACCACGAATGGCTGGTCTGGATTGTGGGTAACATTGAAAAGAGCTTCTCCGCGAAGTTCGACGTTGCGTTTGCGATCCGAGAATTTCATCGGATACGTCAGTGTCGTTCCTGAATTGAGCTTCACTTGAGTGCCGTCAGGAAGTGTAATGTCCATTCTGCTTCCTGCGGGAACCTCAATGCTGGTCATAGTGTGTGCAAGCATCGAATCCGTGCGTTTCGTGGCGACATAACTGCCTGTAAGGAATACTATCATCGCAATGACAGCAGCTGCGGCACTGTAAAGGATTCTCCTGAATATTTTGAACCCTGATTTTTCCCTAGCTAGCCCTGCTTCCGCGGTTTCAATCTCGCGGATGGTCTTTCCGTTTGCGGCGAAATGCAGTAACAGAAACATCTTCAGTTCCTTATCAAATTCTTTCTGATGCATCTCGTCGCTCCGCAACCATTCTCCTACGGCTGCGTTTTCTTCGTGGGAAGTTTCTTTTGCGAAATACCTATAAAGCAAGTTCTGGTCAATGTTTGTCATATTCATTTCATGTTACCTACTATATATAACAACTAAATCTGTCGGATTCGCCAAAAAAAATGATAAATTTGCATAGAGAGGAGATTTTAATGATGTCTGACATGCAGGGTGAGATAAAAAAGGACATTTTCGAAGACCTTTACAAAAACAATCTAAAGGTCTTTGAGGATTTTGCCTTCTTCATACTTGGAAATACGGAACAGGCCGAGGATGTCGTGGCAGACTGCTTTATCCGTTTATGGAATGAGCGGGCCAGAGTGTCACGGGAAAAGGCCATCGGATGGATGTACACTTCCATTCGCAATGCCTGCCTGAATCTGTTGAAGAAATCCTCCACCAAAAAAGAGGTCAACGAATCAAGCTCTGACAATGAAGTCTTCGCGGCCACATATTACCAGGCAGCACTCGAAAAGACAGACCTTGCCGGCTTGTACGTTGAAGACATAACCAATCGTCTGAAGGATTGTCTGGCACGTGTTCCGGAAAATCAACGCCGCGCTTTCCTCATGAGCCGTCTCGACAACATGAAGCACAAGGAGATCGCCGCCAAATTGAATATCACAGAGTCAGTAGTCGACCACAGCATACGTAATGTCACCAAACTCCTAAGCATCTACATGAAAGACTATCTGCTGTTTACATTTATCCTGCTGCTTCTGAAGGCGCACAGTTAAACTAAACTTGGCGACAAGTTACAAGCATTTGCTCAATTCGGAGATTAAAAGATGAACCGTAGTTGAAGACTCCTCTGCTACAGGGGTACCTGCGTAAATCTCAGAAAGAATCACCTCCGCATTTCTTCTTGCCTGCGGCTGACGAGACAGCAGATAATTGTATAAATCCGATGCAAACCTCTCTTTCTTGCGATATTCCATACCAAGAAGTTTAATGAGCATCTCTGAATATAGATTTCTATGAATTCAACCACGATAAGGATTAAAATGCAGAAGGAACCAGTATTCAAACGCCTGGTTGCTATTTCGCAGACTCCAGCATAGTCCTAATAACGTTAACCACTATAGCAATGCCGCAGGATTCCATAATATGCCACTATATTCGAGCCTTCTGCCGGTCCCACGTTTAAGAAAAACTAGACTGTCCTTTTTTTCTTAAGTACGATTTTAAGTACGATCCTAAGTACGATTAGATTGACGCAATATTCTACTGTATGCCACTCAATGCCGTCAAACGCCATTTCCATAGACACAAAAAACAGGTGCCAGGACGAATAAATCGTTCTGACACCTGTTTAATTTGCTAATATTCAGCAGTTTACCTACTAATACTCCTCCTCGTTAAAGATGGAATAACGCTTAATACACGCAATATATAAGATATTGACGAAGATTTAAGTCAAGTTATTTCATCGTAAAATCACATAAAATGAGGATTACTCGTGTCTATAATCTGTCTATCGCGTCAAGAAGAAAGTCCTGCACATTAATGTACGATATACCGTGCTCATCAGTCCAAGGAAGAATGTCATCCTTGACAACAACCAACTTTTGAAAAGAGTCATCAATCCTCAACAGAGAATTCAGTTCCTGATCTTTTTTTTCTTGGGTGGCAACTGTAAACGCCGACTGGATATAATACCGCTTATCGGCTTTATTGAGCACAAAATCCACCTCCAACTGAGAACGTCTGCTTCTTTCCGCATCATCTTTCCAGTTATATTCGACAACACCAACATCAACAGAGAAACCTCTTGAAGACAATTCATTGTACAGAATATTTTCCATAATATGAGTTTCTTCCTGCTGCCTGAAGTTTAATCTCGCGTTTCTCAATCCGACATCCGAAAAATAATATTTTAGTGGCGTGCCTATGTAAGCGCGACCTTTGATATCATACCTTTTGGCTTTTTCCAGTATAAACGCATCAATGAAATAGTTAAGGTAAGAAGATATTGTGTCGCTCTTGATTTTAATATGCTTGTCACTTTGAAATGTGTTCGATAGCCTTGTCGAGTTTGTCAACGACCCTATAGCCGAAGCCACAACATCCAAAAGGTCCTCGAGAATGCTCATCTGCCCCTTTATCTTGTTCCTTTCAACCACATCCTTAAGATATGTCAGTTCGAACAAGTCCTTCAAATATTTGGCCTTACCCTCGTGAGATTGAAGATGCATGACATACGGCATTCCTCCATAAGCGGCATACTCTCTCCAGGCATATCTCTTGTCGGAAGGGAACGCATCGTAAAATTCACGGAACAACAACGGGTGGACCCGAATTTCATCGCCCCTATCTCTGAACTCTGTAACAATGTCCGATGAGAGCATTTTTGAATTACTCCCGCTCACATATATGTCAATGTTTGGCTGTTTGTTAAGTCCGATCAATACATCGACGAAACTTATAGTGGCATCTTCAGTGTCCGGAAGATAAGGATTATGTATTGTAGCGACTTTTTGAATCTCATCTAACAGAACATAGTATTGTACTCCATCATCCTTAGTCAGGTTTCTTACATACTTTCCTAATTCCAAAGGATTCCTTAACATCGCGTTGATGTCGTCATCCAGCGCAATGAATATTACATGCTCGTCTTTGACTCCAATAGATGCAAGATGTTTTCGGAACAACACATTCATCAAATAAGATTTGCCACAGCGCCTGATGCCCGTGATTATTTTAATCTTTCCATTTCCTCTCTTGCTCTCCAGCAACGAAATGTACCTGTCTCTTTTTATCTCCATATCGTATCGGTCATAAATGCGTATTTACGCAATTTTATCCTTTATGATGCAAATATAACAAGTTCTGACTGGTCAAACAAATTTTCGTGATATCTTCCGAGACTTCCATGACACTTGATTGCCAAACCGCAAAAGCAGTCGCCACTCAGTTAGCTGAAAGACTTCCAAAATATTCAGAGTACGTCAAAGTAAAAACAACTCGTCCATAATACTGTATTTCAACAAGATAACATAATTCATCTTTCAGAGATTTGAACATTTTGTAATGAAGGATCTAAGTTTATATTGTACAATTTCGGAGTTGCATTTATTATTTCTCATTTGTACCTTGCCTTGATTTCGTGTAAAAAGATGGCAGACGACATCTTGATTACGTGTATTTTTTGCTGATTGTATAACTTGATTACGTGAAAAGAGATTCTCCATCGCATTGGTCATAAATGCGTATTTACGCAATTTTACCCTTTATGATACATAATATAGATAATATTTCAACTATTTCGAGCCACACTTCCAACAAAAAGCAATTTATCCGAATCTTTTGTCAGTCGGCTGAAATAGCGTAGTTTTACAAACACAAAAATGCGTAAATACGCAATTATTGTACTATAAAAACAACGTTTCTTATGGAGAAGCGTGATATTCATATTGAAATGAACTTGTGACTGCACAGGATTTGAAAATAAATGACACAAGCCATATGCGGCCTGTGTCATTTTAAGATTTTATGCCGGAACGCCGCTGACGGGGACTGCCGTTTCGCGCCGTTCAAATATTAAAGCGGCGCGAAGGAAGGAACGGCGCGGCGGGACAGGTCAGAATATCTTGTACATCGACTGGTTGCCGGACAGAAGGTACTGGAGACGGTCATCACGGTCGTTCAGGTCGTCGCTCATGTGGAAATGCTTCCGAAAGTCGGACGTGATCTCACCAAGACGGAAATCCTCCGGCGGATCGGCGATCTCGTCCAGCACGCGGATCTCAGCCGAGTTCTGCAATGAATATACAAGGAGCTCGTCCTCGTCCAGCCTTTTTCCGAACATATACCAGCAGGAATTGTAGGACAGGGCGTACGGGATGAACTCAAATTCGAGAACCTCTGGCCTGATCTCAACCGGATACAGCATATTCTCATCTTTGACGGCGACATACTTTTGGTAGAGGTGATTGTGTTTCACGAATATTACCCTGTTCAGGGATATCGCCCTCGCGACCACCCTCGCATATTCATTGTTGTAGCTGGCGCTGATGAACACACGGTCCTTCGGGAAGCGGTCGTCCGTCAGCATATTCCCCATCAGGAAGGCGTTGATGCAGGTCAGGCGGAGCCGGTCGTCAGGACACGCGCCTTTATTCGAGATGTAATATGTCGATGAGCTGCCGGCTCTCCTGCATTCTATTATGACACCGAAGATATCCTCTATGTCCCGCCTGTACCTGTGGAACGTCCGCAGGTCGAGATCCCCGCCTTTCGTGCTTCGCCACCATTCCTTTCCGATCCGCTCGAAACTTGCCCCGGTCTCGCCGAACGAATCGACGATCTCCAGAAGCCTGATCCGGTCTTTTATCTTTTCAGCCAACATAATGTCTTGATTTTTTTCTCCGGCAAAGTTAAGTCATAATATCCGACAAAGTATGACAGACAGATATTTTTTCTGTGTGTCAAGTTTTGTCTTACAGCAAGGACTAACTTTGCAGACGAGAAAACAGAGCGTTATGGATGAATACAAAGAACTTTTCAGGAAAAGCGCCTTCGGCTTCGGTCCGTTGCTGGTGACGGTGGGGATTGTCGCCATCAAACCATTCGAGGTAAGGGCGGCGATGTTTGACTCCTGGTTCCGGTGGGTCATTCTTGCGGCGGCGATATGGACGGCATTCGGATTCCTTTGGTGCATCGACACTGTTTGACACTGTTTGACACTGTTTGACACTGTTTCCGTTGACATGATGCAGGAAGACGTGAGTCTTCCTTTTTTGTTGGTGGATGCCGGCCGTACGGCCGGCATCCACCAACCGCGCATCAAAGGTATATACTTTTTTCTACATTTCCACCTCCTCCTTTATCCATTCTTCATATTCAAGCTTTTCCAGACGCTCCTTTTCCTCCTGAGGCATCTCTTTTTTCAGGATGGAGAACTCAACATCCGTGGCCAGATCTGCGAGCGCGTCAATAAACTCATTCAGCGCGTCCTGCTTGTATTCATCCCACATGTGACGGCAGTGGTTCTCGTCTGCCTTGCGGATTCTATCGATGTGCTCCCGGAGCACATGATAGCTACTCATTGATAGTGCCATAATATTGATATCTAAGTTTTTTATACTGCGTTCGCCTCTGGCTCCGACACTGCCGCCCGTTCTTCTGTAGGCGCCTGAACCGGAGTGGATGATGTATGATAATAGTTCTTCCAGCAACGGCGCTGCTCGCCGTACTGCGTATGCGCCTCATTTGGCGTCTGCCAGCCGATACTCATATGGGGGCGTTCGTTGTTGTAGAAGCCTACAATACGTTCGAGGACGCCCTTGCATTCCTCCCCGGAGGAGATTTTCATCTTGTAGAGCCATTCACTCTTGAGGATGCCGTTTGCGCGCTCTGCAATGGGGTTCTCCAGCGGATCTCCGCTCTGGGTCATACTGATGCTGACACCATGGCTCTTCAGTTCTGCCACATAAGCATCTGAGCAATACTGACAGCCGCGGTCGGAATGATGTATAAGGCGATGGGCTGTCTCTCCGTCAATAGTGGCCAAGGCCATCCTTAGGGCCTCCAAAGGGTATATCGTCTCCAGAGTGGACCCCAATGCCCACCCGACAATCTTATGGGAGTAGGCGTCTGTTATCAGCGAAAGGTAGCAGACGCCCTCTTCCGTTTCTATGTACGTTATATCGCTGACCCATATCTCGTCAGGTCGCTGCGGAACCACATCCTTGATGAGGTTCGGGTACTTCCTGTAGTGGTGGTTGGAGTCCGTCGTCTTGTAGTGGCGCCTGCGGCGGATGTGCACCATCAGGCCGTTCTTCCGCAGGATCTCTATGAACGCGTCCCTTCCAGGCATGCACCCCGTATCCTCGAACATCCGCTTGATTATCAGATACAGTTTCGAGCACCCGAGCCCCGGGTTGTCCTTGCGGTAGGAACGCGCCTTCTCCACTATCAGCGGTTCCACGGCGTCCTCAGCGAACTCGTTGCCGCTTCGCTTGTAATACGATTGCCTGCTGTAACCAAACAGTCCGCAGAGAGTGCCAAGGCCGAAGCCCATGCACTCTTCGCGTAGCAGACCTACTGTTTGGTGCCAGATTTTTTTCTTATCGGGATGTTGAACGTCTCCTCCGCCACGTTGATCATCGTGTCATACGCCTTCGCGCGGAGCTTCTCCAGCTCCAGAGCCTTCTCCAGACGGTGGTTCTCCGCCTCCAACTCTTTCAAGCGCTCCTCAATGCTCTTCTTTGCCATATTGTCTTTGTTATCCTCTTTTGGCAAAGGTAACGATTCCTCGTGAAGAAACTTGTTCATCCAA
>OQVO01000586.1_pt1 | contig 11475 bp, 5 predicted proteins | sample 1691511 | NCBI WGS metagenome assembly OQVO01 (sample SAMN03418254, study PRJEB22391) | human gut metagenome | biome: human-gut; feature: organic feature; material: feces | host: Homo sapiens | place: Tanzania | collected 2013-01 | reverse complement strand
GCTTTAGTTACGCATGGTTTTGAAAATGCTAGTTCTGAATTTGATGTAGAAAACTTAAAACCTACCTATAAGCTGTTGATCGGAATTCCAGGAAAGAGTAATGCATTTGCTATCAGTAAAAAACTTGGATTAAATCAAGAAATTTTAAACAACGCTTATTCTTTACTTAAAGATGATAATATTCATATAGAAGATATTTTAAAAAGCATTTATGATAACAAATTACAAATAGAACGTGAAAAACAAGATATTGATAAAAATTTGGCTCAAATCCAAACTCTAAGGAAGGAACTAGAAAAAGAAAATACGGGTGTTAAACAAAAAGAAAAGGAATTGATTGAAACTGCAAAACTTGAAGCCAGAAATATACTTTTATCTGCCAAAGAAGAGGCTAAAGATAATTCCATCTTCTAAAATAGATAATTTAAAAAAAATAAATCCTGATTTTATAAAGGGAAAGAGAAACCCAACATCTGAAGAAATTGCAATTCTAGAAAAAAATGGGAATTCTTCGTCCGATTCTGAATGGAAAAATTTTTTTGTAAGCTCTGAATATGGGAAATTTAATCCGTCGCAAATCCGCCAGAGCGATTTTTCTGGAACTGTTATTATTGGAGAACTTTTCGATTCTGAAATTTCGTTCCATGATTTAAAGCTTCGGACAGGAATTTACAGTTCAAATTTAAAGAATGTTTGCATTGGTGATAATTGCGCTGTTCAAAATGTAAGGTATCTTGAAAACTACAAAATCGGCTCTCGTGTAATTCTCTTCAATATAATGGAAATGTCGTGCACGGAACATTCAAAATTTGGAGAGGGACTTTTAAAAGAAGACGAGCCTGAGTCAAATAGAATTTGGATTGGCGTTGGCAACGAAAATAACCGGCGTGCAGTTCTTCCTTTTACTGATATGATTCCGGCTGATGCTTTTTTATGGTCAAGATTCCGTGAAGATAAAGACCTTATGCAGCGTTTTGTTGAACTCACTGAATTTGGAAAATCAAAAGAGCTTGGAACTTATGGAATTGTAGAAGATGATGTTGTCATAAAAAATTCAACGCTTTTAAAAGATGTGAAGATCTGTTCATGCGCTTACATAAAAGGCGCTCTAAAGCTTAAAAACATTACGATTCTTTCTTCGGAGGACGAGCCTAGCCAGATTGGAGAAGGCGTGGAGATGGTCAATGGAATAATGGGCTTTGGAAGCCATGTTTTTTATCAGGCTATAGCAGTCCGTTTTGTCATTGGAAGAAACTGCCACTTGAAATATGGCGCACGTCTTTTAAATTCTGTGCTTGGAGACAATTCTACAGTTTCATGCTGCGAGCTTTTAAATAACTTGATTTTTCCTTTCCATGAGCAGCATCACAATTCTTCATTCCTGATTGCTTCAACTGTAATGGGGCAGAGCAATATAGCTTCTGCGGCGACAATTGGTTCTAACCACAATTCAAGAAGTCCTGACTGCGAGATGATTGCTGGCCGTGGATTCTGGCCTGGACTTTGCTCGGATTTTAAGTTTGATTCAAAATTCGCTTCATTTGTTCTTGCTTCAAAAGGTAGCTATGTAAATGAGCTGAATATAACTTATCCATTTTCTTTGGTTGCTCCAAGCTACGAAGACTGCACTGTTCATATTATTCCTGCTTACTGGTTTTTGCATAATATGTTTGCAATTGTGCGTAATAAATATAAATTTCAGGCGCGCGACAAAAGGTTTATAAAAGTTCAGCACATTGAAACGAATCCTCTTGCCCCGGATACTGTGCAGGAAATTGTTTTTTCTATTAACAGGCTTGTTGAACTTACTTCAAGATATTTAAAGCTTCCGTCTGATGACTGCCGGAAAATGACAAAGGAAAATTCCAATCCTGAGCTTCTTGAAGAATTCCGGGAGCTTGCAAAGTCTGCAAAGGATTCCGCTTCGCTTCTTCAGATTGCAAAAGATTATCTTCATCAGAATCCAGACTCAAAATTTCTTCTTACTGATGACCGTTGCCAGAAAAAATTCGGAGCGATTATTTACAAGCCTGCGCAAGGCTACAAGGAATACCGCCGTGTTTTAAAGTATTTTGCGGCTGAAAGTTTGATGGAATATGTTTTAAAAAACAACCGCGAAAGTCTTTGTCAGACTGATTTTTCTGAACTTGAAAAAATTCCGCTTTATACGAAATGGTACAATGTTGGCGGCCAGTTGATTCCAGAAGAAAAAGTTGAAGGGCTTTTTGAAAAAATAAAATCGCATTGTATAAACAATTGGCAGCAAGTTCACGCTTATTACGATGATTGCCAGAAAAACTACACAGAATACAAGGCGCGCTATTCCGTTTATATAATAGAATTTCTTTATTCCAAGAAAATTACAGAATTTAATGCCGGCGACTTTGAAGATATTTTGCAGGACGTTGCTTTTGTTGCAATGAATATGCTTGAGTCTTCGATTTCTATACGCGAAAAAGATTTCACAGATTATTTCCGCTCAATAACATTTAGAAATGAAGAGGAAAAAAATGCTGTGCTTGGAACTTTAAGAGATGATGAGTTCCTAAAAAAACTAAAGGAGTCAACGGAAGACTTTATAAATTCGCTGAACAAGCTTTTTGTGCTTATGCATTGAGTTTTGTTTTGGGAATTTTTGAAAATGTTTGAAAACATTTCATTTTCATTCTCTTGACATCGTTATATGCTTTGCTGTAAAGTCTATTTATATGAAAAAAGCAATTCTTCTACTAGCGCTAGATTTCTCTTTTGTTTGCCGGACTGACGGTTGCTAGTAAGTTGCTTATTATTGTAAATTACAGACCTGTCGTTTGGCGGCAGGTCTTTTTTTTATATTAAAATGTATTGTCAGATAAACTAATATTCGTATATTTGCACAGAATTATACAATATTTCACTAATCTAACCAAAATAAATGTATGTCTGGTAATTCAAACAAAAAGAAAATTGCGTTAGCAGGTGCATTGATGTTCTGTGTAACGAGCATCTCAGCGCAGACCGTTAAGGGCGTTGTTACTGACAATACGGGCGAGCCAATTATCGGCGCATCTGTCATGGAGGTAGGTGTAGCTGGCAATGGTGGCGTGACCGACATTGACGGTAACTTCACAGTAAACTTAAAAGGCAAGAGCAAGAAACTGAAGATTTCATACATTGGTATGAAAGCTAAGGAAGTAAGCGTTGCAGGTAAAGAATCAATCGATGTAAAGCTTGAGGATGACAATACCACCCTCAACGATGTGGTTGTAATCGGCTATGGTACTGTTAGAAAGAAGGACCTCACAGGTTCTGTATCTTCTATCAGTGACAAGCAGATTGCCAACATTCCTGTATCTAACGTGAGCGAGGCGATGACCGGTAAGATGGCAGGTGTGAACATCACCACCACTGAAGGTTCACCTGATGCTGACGTGAAGATCCGTGTGCGTGGTGGTGGTTCTCTTTCACAGGACAACTCACCTCTCTACATCGTAGATGGTTTCCCAGTTAGCTCAATCAGCGACATCGCTCCTAGCGAGATTCAGAGCATCGACGTATTGAAGGATGCTTCTTCAACAGCTATCTATGGTGCCCGTGGTGCTAATGGTGTTATCATCGTAACAACCAAGAGCGGTTCTGAGGGTAAGACTCAGGTGAACTTCAATGCATCTCTTGGCTGGAAGAATAATGTAAAGGAGATTGAGGTTCTCAATCCTTACGAATTCATTCTCTACCAGTATGAGACCGCAAGTGCAAGCAACAACCTCAGCAATCTGGGTGGTACCAATTATGGTAACTATGCAGATTATGACATCTGGAAATCAAGAACAGGTCATAATTTCCAGGATGAAGTATTCGGTCGTACAGGTACACAGGCTATCTACAATGCCAACGTAAGCGGTGGTAGCAAGGACTTCAAGTACAATGTAAGCTATGCTCACAACCAGGAGAACAGCATCATGGAGAAGTCTGGCTATAACAAGGACAACATCGGTGCTAAGTTGCAGGCTAAGCTTAACAAATGGCTGACCTTCGACTTCAATGCACGCATGGCATATCAGAAAATTAAGGGTCTTAGCGGTGGTGCAGATACCAACGATAGCAATGCAGCCAACTCAACAGTGGCTCAGACCATCACCTTCGCTCCAATACAGGAGTTAGTATCTTCAGATGATGACGAGGAAAACTCAGCTTCTTCTCGTCGCTCACCAATGGAGCGTCTGGATGGTACATACAAATTGCAAACACGTTTCCAGCAGAACTACAATGCTGCCCTTACATGGAAACCTATCAAGCACTGGACAGCTAAAACAGAGTTTGGCTATGGCTGGAAATACAATGACACAGACCAGGCATGGACAGCCTTGGCTGTAAACAACTCTAAGTTTGGTCACAATGGTCGTCCTCAGGCTCAGTTTGTTCGCGACACATACAAGTCTTGGCGCAATGCAAATACTTTAACTTATGACAACAATAAGCTCTTCGGTGGTCGTGATCACCTGAACGTATTGATTGGTCATGAGTGGAGTTCTGATATGCAGACTACACGTACCAGCACATCAGTAGATTTCCCTGTAGATTTCACCATCGACCAAGTCCTTTCTTTCACCAATACGGCAGAAAGTACATTGGGCAACGAGGTTGACATCAAGGCTAAGGAGAACATGCTTTCTTTCTTCGGTCGTGTCAACTACACTTTGGCAGACAAGTATTTAATGACCTTCACTCTCCGTGAGGATGGTTCTTCCAAGTTTGGCAATGGCAATCGATGGGGATTGTTCCCATCAGCAGCATTGGCTTGGCGTATGTCTGACGAGAAATTCATGAAGAGTGCCGACAAGTGGCTCTCTAACTTGAAACTTCGTCTCTCTTTGGGTACAGCAGGTAACAACCGTATTCCTTCAGGTATGCTTTCTCCAACCTATGGCGTAGCAGACGCTGCGGGCAAACATCCTGGTTTCAATGAGGTGAATACAGGTATGCTCGAGAGCTATAAGGCTAACGGCAAGACAGTTCTCTACAATCCAAACTTGAAGTGGGAAACAACAACAACCCGAAACTTCGGTATCGATTACGGATTCCTCCGTGGCCGCATCTATGGTACTTTGGATTTCTATTGGAATACAACCAAGAACTTGTTGATGCTTCAGACCTTGCCTTCTGCAACTGGTTATGAGCGTCAGTACCAGAACGTAGGTACCACATCTAACAAGGGTATCGAGTGGGCACTGAACGCAGCTATCGTAGACAGCAAGAAGTTTAACCTCAACTTCAACTTCAACATTTCTTATAACAAGAACAAGATTGACAAGTTGGAAGGTGGTGAGCACTTTGAGACATCAAGCTGGGGTGGTACAAAGGTAACCAAGGGTAATGGTGACTTCCTACTCGAGGAAGGCGGTCGCTTAGGTGAGCTTTGGGGCTACAAGCAGCAAGGTTTCTATACCGTATTCAACCCTGCAACAGGTACTGGCGACCTCATTTACGATGGTGCAAAGTGGCGTTTGGCTACAGAGGCTGACGGTCATGTCGGTGGTGACGTAAACAACAACTCATATAAAAAATTCGGTGGTACACTGTATCCTGGTGGTGCCAAGGTAGAATGTGATGAGGAAGGCGAAGCTCTTTTCCAGCGCTTAGGCAATACTGTTCCTGAGGTAACTGGTGGTTTCGGATTCGATGGTATGTGGAAGACCAACTTCGGTAACTTCGACTTCAACATCTTCTGCAACTACTCTTTGGGCAACAAGATTTACAATGCCACAGCACAGGGAGCATCTTTCTATAGCGGTACACAAGCAGGCTGGAACATCATCAATGATTACAACTCAAGCAACCGCTTCACATGGGTTGACCCTGCAAATGGTCTGAACCTCGGTCGTCCTTCAAGTTCTACAGTAACAGCCTATGGCGGTGCAGAAGGCTTGATGAGCCGTCTGAACGAGATTAACGCCAATGCTTCTGTATGGAACCCAGCAGCCAACAGCAATATGGTAATCCTTGATACCTATCTGGAGGATGCTTCTTTCTTGCGTATCAACAACATCACCGTTGGTTACACATTACCAAAGAATTGGGTAAAAAAGGCTTGGCTTGAGAGCGTACGTGTATACTTCACAGCTTACAACGTATACTGCTTCACCAACTATAGTGGTTACGACCCAGAGGTGGACACATCTTCAAAGGGTAATCCTATGACACCAGGTATCGACTACGCAGCTTATCCAAAAAGCCGTTCATTCGTAGCTGGTATTAACGTGACATTCTAATTTTAGATAAAGGAGAAAACAAAATATGAAAAAGATATTAGGAATAGCAGCACTCTCTATGGGTGTCATGCTGACAAGTTGCTCCGACTTCCTTGACCAGAAAGCAGATTCGGCTTTGGACCAGGAGAATGTGTTCAACTCAAGCTATTTCACAGGTCTTGAAATCAACAAGATTTATGGTGATTTCGGACAAGATAATATGTATGCCAATCGTATGACCATCTCATACGGCGCCAACACAGATACCGAGTTAATTGATGGTTTGGGTTCTACCTCAACATCTTCTAACGAGCGTGGTTACATGAACTATAATGGTACTGCTGATGGCTGGGCAAACTTGGGTACCTCATGGACCAACGTCTATGGGTGTATCGAGTATTGCAATAAAGCCATTGAGGGTATCCGCAACAGCTCTATAGCTGGAGAAACAGACATGAAGCGCTATTTGGGCGAAGTACTGACACTTCGTGCCATGCTGTACCTCGACTTGGTTCGTCTTTGGGGTGATGTGCCTTACAAGACTGCAGCTACCAAGCCAGACTTGAGCGATGCCTACGAGGGTAAGACCGACCGCGATGTAATTCTCGATGGTCTTCTCGTAGATTTGGAAGAGGCTTCCAACCTGCTCCCATGGGCAGGCACAGGCAACTATACTACAGAGCATGCTACCAAGGGTTATGCTGATGCTCTCTATGCACAGGTAGCCTTGACACGTGCTGGCTATGCCATCCGTGAAAATGCCAAGGAAGGTTATGAGACTCTACCTGAGTACTCTGATCCTACTTATCCTACACAGCGTCCTGACGAGGCAACCCGTAAAGCATATTACGAGAAGGCTTTGGCTAAGTTGTCTGAGATTATCAAGAGTGGCAAACACAGCATGAACCCAAGTTTCAAGAACGAGTGGAAGCTTCTCTGTGCCCGTCAACTCGACCAGACTTACAGAGAGAACATCTTTGAACTTCCTATGCTGTTGAACGTTTCTGGTGAAATTGGTTATACAGTGGGTAAGCGTATCAAAGGTTCTACAACAGAGTTTGGTAAGAAAGGTAACTCTACTGGTAAGCTGAACACAACTGCTACCCTCCTCTACTCTTACGAGAAGGATGACACTCGCCGCAACGTAACTTGCTGCCCTGTACAATATGGAGAATATAAAGGCCAAACTGTAGAAGGTATGGGAGATGTAGACCCAACCAAGCAGTCTGTTAAGCCTTTCGGCATCACTATCGGTAAGTGGCGTCCAGAGTGGATGGGAGAAGAGTGGAAAGCTGCAGCAAAGGCTTCTGCAGATAAAGTTTGTACAGGTGTCAACGTAGTAAAGATGCGTTACTCACAGGTTCTGTTGATGTATGCAGAGGTAATGAACGAGTTGGCTGGTGCAAATGGCAACTACCAGGGCGATGCAGGCATGACAGCACTTCAGGCGTTGGCCATGGTTCATAACCGTGGTGTGAAGGAAAGCAACAATGATACATCTATCGATGGTGACTTCCTGCAGGCTGCTTCCACCCACAACAAGGAGCAGTTCTTGAACGATATTGCTCAGGAGAATGCTTGGGAGTTGACTGGCGAGAATGCACGCAAGTGGGATCTCGTACGCTGGGGTATGCTGGCAAGCAAGATAGCAGAAGCCAAGGCTGAGTATGCAGAGAAATGCATGGAGTGGCCTACCACTATCTACTTCAACTATACCGATGCCACAAAGACTCGCATCGACGAGAGCTCAATCGCATGGTATGGTTTGGAAGATGGCAAGACTGCTGATAACTATACTGGCTCTGCTACTGGTTGCGGTTACAAGGACGAGGCAGCAAGAGACAAGTCTGACTCTGAGTATACCAAGAACTTGAAGACCATCAGTGCTGGTCTTGTAGGTACAAGCATCGACGGAACTGTTGCTACACCAGATCATGGTGTGAAGAACCGTTACATTCTTCCTATCTACACCAAGACTATCGCTGACTCAAGAAACGCTTTGGCAAACTCTTATGGTTTCTAATCATTAACAAAAGACAACAATGAAAACATTAAAATATTCAGTTTGGGCCATCATGTTGCTCGCTGCAACATTGGTCTCTTGTACTGACAAGATGGACTGGGACATCGACCCAACCTTAGACCGTTGCTTTAGCGCAACTTCTCTGTCAGTAGATCCATCAGACACTGAGGCTGAAGTTACATTTGATGCCGGCATGATGAAGGCAAATGGTGCAGAGAAATTTGAGATTCAGGTTACTACTGCTACTTTAGCTGATGACGAGGCATGGGACAACTCTGACGAGGTGCTTACCTTCGAGACAGAAAATAGTCCTTATACCATCACTGATCTTATCGGCGATACAGAATACTCACTCCGTATGCGTGCACTCTCTTCTCAGAAGACTGCCAGCCACTGGGTACACTATGCTTCAAGCACAAAGACTACCTTCAAGACCAAGGCTGAGCAGATTATGAATGCTGTAGCCAACGCAGATCGTGGCGAGGACTTCATCACCGTATCTTGGGATGCAAACAAGTCTGTTACCAAGTTGACTGTATCAGACGGTACAGAAGAGGAAGGTCAGGAGCCACGCACCATCGAGTTGGATGACGAGGCAAAAGCTGCTGGTCGCTATACGATTACTGGCTTGACACCTTCTACCAACTACACCATTGCTATCTATTACAATGACGCAAAGCGTGGTTCTGTTAGCGCAAGTACTGCTGCAGCTATGCCTGCAGGTGACGAGAAGGTAGAGTTGGATCCATCTATCTCTACTATCAACAACGACGTGATTGCTGACATTGTAAAGGCTGCACAGGAGAAAACTGGCAAGACCAATGTTGCTATTACTATTGGTTTGCAGGCAGGCAAGGAATATACTATGGTTTCTACTGCTGAGGATGGTACTGATGCCAACGTTAAGATTCCTGAGGGTGCCTCTGTTACATTCTTCGGTTTGGCTGGCGAAAGTAAACCTATTATGAATTGGAAGAAGTGCTTAGACATCGCTGGCTCTCACGCTTTCATCCGTTTCCAGAACGTAAGCATGAAGGATACTGGTTGCCAGTACCTCATCAACCAGGACAAGGATGCTGCTGTAGGTGAGTTGTCATTCACAGATTGTACTTTCTCTGGCTTCGAGAGCTCTGTATTCCGTACAAAGGGTGGTGTAGTAAGTGTTGACAAGATTACTGTTGACAACTGCGTAATGACAGACATGTCTACTGGTGGTGGTTATCCTGTATTCTATATCGGTACAGCCACTACAACTATTGGTCAGTTGGAGTTGAAGAATTCTACATTCGATACAACAAGCCACAACTTCATCCAGTTGAAGGCTGCTATCTCTGGCGGTGTGACTATCAGCGACTGTACCTTCTACAACAACGTTGCCGGTAGTAAGTATTTCATGGATTCCGACAAGTTGAGCACCGACCTGACAATCATCAGAACTGTTCTTGGCAAATCTATGGATGCAGCTGCAAGAGGTGTCCGCACTACAGGTTCTATTGTTATCAACGAATCAATGCGTGCAAAGGATTGTGTATATGGCTCTAACGACATCAAGGAGTTCGCTGTGGGCAGCTTGACATCAGATGAAATCTTCACAGATCCTGCAAACCACAACTTCACAATGAAGATTGGCGATCGTATCGGTGACCCACGCTGGTACAAAGCTGAATAAGTAAATAGCAAGCATCCACAAGATGCTTCACTATAACAAACTATAAATGAAGTGCAATGCCCCCATCGGGCATTGCACTTTTTTTTGTTTCTCTCCCTCTCCCTTACCACTCACACAAAAACTTTTTTAGTTAATTTCTTGGAAGTTACGAAAGAAAAGCGTATCTTTGCAGCGAGAACATAAAATCGCAAAGATATGGCAAGATACATCAACCCATTCTCAGACTGGTCGTTCAAACGAATCTTCGGCCAGGAATACAGCAAAGACTTGCTGATTGAGTTCTTGAACCAGCTGCTCCTGGGAGAGCAGCATATCACAGATGTGAAGTTTAAGGACAAGGAGATGTTGCCAGAAACAAAAGACCAACGAGGTATCATCTACGACGTCTTTTGCGAAACTGACACAGGTGAGCACATTATCGTTGAAATGCAAAACAGAAGCCAGACCTATTTCATCGACCGGTCTCTCTACTATGCATCGAAAACGATAGTAGACCAAGGCATAAAAGGAAAATGGGATTATCATCTCACACCTGTTTATGTAATCTGTTTCATGAACTTTGATGTAGATGAAAATACGCCAAAGAAGTTCAGGACAGACGTTGTGCTGGCAGACAAGGATAGCGGAGAGGTTTACTCTAACAAGATCCGCTTCATCTACTTGGTAATGCCTCTTTTCAAGAAGAAAGAGGAAGAATGTACTACGTTTTTAGATTGTTGGATTTATAATTTGAAGCATATGGAGACATTGGAAAAAATGCCTTTCGAGGCTCAGCATAAGATATTCAAGAGACTGGCAGAAATCGCCGACTCCAAGAGCCTGACCAAAGAGGAACAGGAGAAATACGATAACAGCATGATGGTCATGTGGGACAATTATGCGGTATATAAGCATGCTGAGGAGAAAGGTATAGAGAAAGGTATAGAGAAAGGTAGGAAAGAAGGCAAGGAAGAAGGTAGAAAAGAAGGCAAGGAAGAAGGTAGAAAAGAAGGTAAAGAAGAAGGCAGAAAAGAAGGAATAGAAGAAGGTATTGTAAAAGGCGTGAAAAAATGCATAAAGTACTTTACAGATTAGAAAAATAAGTATATTACTTTTATCTTGTGGTTTCGCAGAGGTACTGTTCTTTGTTTTAGCAATACTATTTAATTTACCAATGCCGTTAGTAGCAATACAATTGCTATGGCTAAATTTAGTAACAGATGGCCTTCAAGATATGGCATTATCTTTTGAACGTGAAACGGATACTATAATGAAACAAAAGCCTAGAAAGACAAGTGAGAGTTTGTTTGAAAAAGAAATGATTAAACAAATACTAGCATCTGGCTTATTTATGGGTATAATAGTATTTGATGTATGGTTTATAATGATAAAATATTTGAACTTTGAAGTTGCACATGCTAGAGGATATGTATTGGCTTTAATGGTATTTATGCAAAATATGCACGTACTTAATTGTCGTAGTGAGTATTTAAGTGTATTTAATAATCCAATTAAAAATAATGTTTTTGTATTATTTAGTATAATTAGTGCAATTATATTACAAATTATAGTTATGG
>OQVO01000585.1_pt1 | contig 11480 bp, 5 predicted proteins | sample 1691511 | NCBI WGS metagenome assembly OQVO01 (sample SAMN03418254, study PRJEB22391) | human gut metagenome | biome: human-gut; feature: organic feature; material: feces | host: Homo sapiens | place: Tanzania | collected 2013-01 | reverse complement strand
AAGCATTGCTGGGACTGCGGATCGCAGATGTGAACGAACGATGTTTCATCCGAACCGTCAGCCATCTTGAATGTACCGACCTCGCTCCACCAGTTTCTTGAAGCGTCGCCGACACGGTAAAGATACTTCTTGCCATTTTCAAGTCCCGATACCTCAACAATATGTCTGTTCATCGGGAACTTGTAGTCCATAAATCCGAGTACGCCGAGGTCAACGCCCGGATATTCTCTTTCGGTTCTGACTGTCTTGGTATTTACCTTAACACCGTAAGGCACGATATTTCTGCCTGTGAATACCGGATTTTCGGAATACGGAATAATCTCGATATCCGTTCCCTTAACGCTTGTCTTTGTGTACCAGCTTACATTTCTTGAAGTCTGATCAGCGCCGAGAGTTGTCGAAACGATTGTCGGCAGTCTGTAATTCTCTCTTGTTGCGACGGGAGTTACCTTGCCGTCATAGACGATTGTTGTGTTAACGTCCTCAATATAATTGTCGTCATAAGCAAATTCGCACGCAACATTTGCAAGCGTCTGACCGATTCCCTCAAGCTGAGTGTCGGTGAGATACTCTCCCATATAATATTCGGCGATACCCCAAAGTGACTTGAAATCAACAACTCCGAGCTTGTTTGCCGCCTCAAGGATCTTGTTGGAAACATTGAGATAGCTTGTGTCGCCCATAAATATTACCATCATTGTTACTGTAAGAATTTTACCGACACATTCAAGCGTCGTTCCCTCGGGGAAGAATGCACCGAGATTGAGATCAAGATCCTTGAGGATCTTATCCTGAAGAAGATCGTTTGAAACGATATCAACAAGAACATCAAAAATATCAAATATTGTGTCACCGTTGTTGAGCTGATCAATGGCATCCATCATAAACGGATCGTCCTTCATATGGAGCTTGCCCTCATATTTATAAACAACAATGCACTCCAAAAGATCCTCAAATGTACCCGGCTTTGTTCTGTCGCCGAAGCCGTATTCGTCAATGAATCTCGTGTTCGGCAGATCGGAAACCTGAACATTCAGCAGCTTGTTGATCGAATTGACAAGATACTGAGCTGTTGCATCGGGATCGGTAAGGTAGTTTTCATAAATCTGATTGAGGAGATCCTCAATAAAGCCCATAAGATTCTTTGTTGTGAAAAGCTCTGTGTCGCCGATCTTAAGACCGTCGCCGAAGAAACCTTTTACAAGTCCCTCAATATCAAGTCCCATACCCTTAAGGGTTTCAAGAACACCGTCCTTGGCAAACTTCTCGGAATAGTCTCCAAGCATACCGCCGAGCACATTGAGCGCCGTTGCGGAAAGTCCGCCCTCGCCGAAGAACGAATCTCCCAGAGATTTAATTCTGTAAGGCGTTGCATATGTCTCGCCGTTAACGGTAACGGGAAGAACACAGTCAACGTCCTTACTTTCAACCTTCATTGTCGTCTTGCCGTTAACATCGGTAACAGCGTTAACCTCACGGAAATAGTTAGGAAACGCCGTAAGCGAATCCGTGCAGATCTCAGTCAATGTTTCACCGTCGTCGGTAAAGGTCTGAGCAATGTCGCTGTCGTGGATATGACCCGTGAACGAGAAGTGCATACCTGCGTCAACGAGCTTGTCTGTCAGCTCCTGCCAGCCGTCGATAACAAAGCCTCTGATGATTGTGTATTCACCTGTGAAGTGAGGAACGAAGTTATGGTGACTGACGCCGATAACAGTCTCGCCCTTTGCCTTTGCATCGGCAATTTCACCGAGAACCCAGTTCGTAGCCTCGGTCGTAAGGCAGCCTGCCGTTTCGGCAAGGTCCTTGCCCTTTTCCGTTACGTCGGAGCTGTATTTGCCCGTATCCATAACGATGAATCTGTAACCGTCGGCACGTACAGAGTACGAAAGCATATTTGCCTTGCCTTTTGACGGGGTGTATCTGTGATAAGCAAGGTCATAGCCGAGATTCTTGTATATCTCAAGGAAATCCTCGGGCGTTGTACGCTTTGCAGGCTCAGCCTTGCCGTTTTCGTATGTAGTTCCGTTTGCCTTGTTGATATCATGGTTACCGTTGATAGCAATAACCTGAATACCCGTATCCTTCTCGAACTTTTCAAGCCTTGCGGCAAGCTGTCTGTGGGCTTCATACTCACCGTTGGAGGTGAGATCACCCGAAAGGATAAGATACTTCATGCCGTTCTTCTTGGCATGCTCCGCAATTCCTGCGAGAGCCGATTCAAGAATACCGACCGACTGATACGGCTCCCTTGCAAGCGCAGTCTTGGTGCTCTCCATGAAAGCCTCGTTGTAATTACCTGTCAGTGTCACCGGATAATAGTGCATATCCGACATAACGGCAAAGTTAACTTCCTTGTCCGTAGTAAGGCCTTTTTTTATCGCATCTGCCGCCGATGAGCTCATCGGAACGATTGATAAAATCATTATCAACGTCAGCACAAAAGCGATAATTTTTCTGCTTACTTTCTTTGTCTTATTCATTTTCCAAATAATCCCCCTTCATTTTTTTGGTAGCACCGCACAATTAAAATGTGCGAAATGCTTTTATATGGATTTCAACAAAGACTTAAGATTAACAAGCGCGTTCGGCACGCCCTTGGCGATTTTGCCGACACCCTTTGCAACGTCCTTACCCTCAAACACCTTGAGAAGTCCGTCCGCCATATCTTCGGTGAACAGTCCGTTGCTCATTGAGACATAGTTTCTTATCGGAGTTTGCATGATTGTATTTGTAATCATTGAGCTGCCGACTCCGCCCTTGGGCTTCATCGCAAGATCAACGGTATTGTAAATAAACTTTGCCAGACCTTTGCCCCTGCTTCTTTCGATTGAGTTGTTAAGGCTGTCGTTTGTAATTTCGGGAGCAAACTTAAATTCGCCGCCGTAAACAGCCCTGAAATCAGCCTCTGTCGCTCTTGCGGGATCGCCGTCGAAGTAAATGCCTGCCGTGTCTCTGAGATCAACGATAGACGAATCATCTTCCGATTTCATCTTCACTTCCGCTTCGAGTCTTATATCTCTTGACGAAGCGCCGACAAGGATCTTATATTCGCCGCTCTCAACCGACCAGTCGTTTGTCGCAGTGTTCCAGAACATGAACGCTCTGTCATCGAGTTCAACCGTGACCTTCTTCGACTCGCCCGGCTCAAGGTAAACCTTCGCAAAGCCCTTGAGTTCCTTGGGCGCTCTGAATATTTTGCTGGCCGGCTTTGCAACATACACCTGAGCGATCTCGGCACCGGCAGTATCGCCTGTGTTCTTAACGGTAAATGTTACCTTTGCACCCTCGCCCTTTGTGAGGTTCTTCTTTCTGAGCTTGATATCCGAATATTCAAAGCTCGTGTACGAAAGTCCGAATCCGAACGGGAATCTGACGTTTTTCTCTGTTTTGTCGTAATATCTGTAACCGATGAAAATGCTTTCACGGTACTGAACGTCCTCTTTTGAATCGGGATATCTGAATGAGGTCGGAGTGTCCTTAAGGCAGATAGGATAAGTCTCGGCGAGCTTGCCGCAAGGATTTGCCTTGCCCGTAAGTACATCTACAATCGCAGGAGAAACCGACTGTCCGCCGAGGTATGCGTTGACAATCGCCTTAACATCATCCGCCCATGGCATCTCAACGGGAGAGCCGCCCTCAAGAACGACAATAACATTGTCGTTCACACGGCTGACCGCTTCTACCAGTCGGTTGTGTCCCTCGGGGAGCTTCATTGTGCTTCTGTCAAAGCCCTCCGACTCGTAATCATCCGTCAGTCCGATGAAAACGACAGCCTTTGAGGCATTCTTTGCAAGATTGCAAGCCTCGGTTATGTATGCGTTCTCGTTCTTTCTCTTGCCGCTCCTGTCGTAGCCGTCGGCAAATTTAACGCTTATCGGCGAGTTATTAAAGGCTCTTCTGCCACTGTCGATCATTGTCGGATTGATTATTGAGCTTCCTGCGCCCTGATATCTCGGATTATCGACAAATGAACCGATAACCGCAACATACTCACCCTCAACACGCTTGAGAGGAAGAATATTATCGTCATTTTTGAGAAGCACCATCGACTGCTCGGCAATCCGCCTTGCAAGGAGATTGTGCGCCTTAACATCAAATTTATATCCGGGCTTTTTATTCGCCTTGCCCTTGAGGATAATATCAACAAGCTTGTCAACTCGCTCATCAAGGGTATTTTCGTCAATAACTCCGCACTTGACGGCTTCAACGATCTTTGCGTCATTAACTCCGCCCGAGGACGGCATTTCAAGGTCATTACCTGCGTTAAGTCCCGCAACTCGGTCATTGACTGCACCCCAGTCGCTGACAACCGCACCCTCAAAGCCCCATTCGTCACGAAGCACCCTGTTCTGGAGCCAATCATTCTCCGAGCAATAAGTGCCGTTGAGAAGATTGTATGCGTTCATAACCGTCCACGGCTGACTCTTTTTAACCGCCTTTTCAAAGGCTCTGAGATAAATCTCTCTGAGCGCACGCTCATCAATAATGCTGTTTGAGGTCATTCGCTTCATTTCCTGGCTGTTGCCTGCAAAATGCTTGAGCGAGGTGCCTATGCCCATCGACTGAACACCTGCAATAAAAGCCGCTCCCATCTCGCCCGCAAGCTCAGGATCCTCGGAGAAATATTCAAAGTTTCTGCCGCAAAGCGGTGAACGCTTCATATTAACGCCCGGTCCGAGCAATACGCTTACGCCGTGTTGCAAGCATTCCTCTGCAAGTGCCTGACCCATTTTGTAGACAAGATCTCTGTCCCACGAGCAGGCGGTCGTAACCGCAGTTGGGAAGCAGGTTGCAGGATAGCTGTTGCCGATGCCGACCTTTTTGTTCTCCGCATTCTGCTTTCTGAGTCCGTGAGGTCCGTCACAAACCATAATTTCGGGGATTCCGAGGCGTTCAATACTTTTGAGATGCCAAAAGTCCTTGCCCGAGCAAAGCGACGCCTTTTCTTCAAGCGTCATCTGCGAAATTAAATCCTGATGCTTTAACATTAAGTTCACTCCTCTTCGGTTGATATATTGTTGTTTTCAATGTCCAAATATTTTTCAGCCTGTGCCGAATCAATCTCTTCAACATTCTTCAGCTTTTTCTGAATAATTCTGTTCCTGTCCTGAGCCTCGGAAAGTGATTTCCCTGCCTCGTCAATCTTTTTCTTTGCCTTGTCGAGCACAACTCCGAACTTATCGTACTGAGTTTTTGCCGCCGACAGGAGCTTTCTGACCTCATTTGCCTTTTCGTTTATCGCAACGGCTCTGAATCCCATTGAAAGAGAGTTAAGCAAGGCAATAATCGTTGTCGGTCCTGCGATCATAATGTTTTCACGCTGTATTTTGTCGATAATTCCCGAATTAGATGAGGTTATCTCGGCATATAAGCTCTCCGTCGCAAGATAAAGTATTGCAAACGGCGTTGTATCGGGGACGTGAATGTACTTCGTGATCGTCTTTGCCTCGTGAAGAACTCTGTCCTCAAGAGCCTTTCTCGCCGCCGCCAAAGCAACGGCATCTGCATTGTCCGCCGCCTCACATACCCTGCGGTAGTCCTCCATCGGGAATTTTGAATCTATCGGCAGATATGTAAGTCTCGTCGGATCGTCGCCCGACGGAATTTTAACCGCAAACTCGACAACATCTCTTGAGTTTGCAACAGGCGAATAATTCTTAACATACATATTCGGAATCGTCTGATCAAGTATTCCTTCAAGCTGAATTTCAGCCCACGTTCCTCTCGCCTTGACATTTGTAAGAACCCTATTGAGCGCCGTAACGTTCGTTGTTACTCCGGTTGAAAGCTCCTTCATTTCACCGAGAGATTTGTAAACATTTTCAAGCTGCTCGGAAACGGTCTTGAACGATGAATCAAGCCTTGTCGCAAGAGTTGATGTGAGCTTTTCGTCAACCGTTGCTCTCATCTGATCGAGCTTCTTTTCGTTACTCTCCTGCATCTTTGCGATTGCCGCGTCAACAACCCTCGTCTGTTTCTCGTTCTGCTCCATGCTGTTGGTACGTATCAGGTTGAGCGACTCCGTCATGTCCTTATTGAGCTTAATAAGCGTTTCATAGTTCTGACGCGTCATCGAATCAAGCTTTTCCGTCATCGCATTGAGCGAATTTGCCGTCTCACGGCGGTTACGCTCAAATTCTTCGGCATTGCTGCCGTAGCTCTGTTTCATAAGGGTCAGAATCGCCGCAAGCTGCTTGTCAGTCTCGCTGTTCTTTTCTTCGTCCTTTAGTTTCCTAATCTGAAATAAAGTGTATATCATTACAGCAAAAACAGCAATCAACAAAATCAAAATAATGTATATTAAACTTTCGGGCATATCACCACTCCATCTATTTAATCTATATAATTATAACAAAAATTACATTTTAATACAATTCATTTTCTTTTCAAAAATAACTGGTATTTTTTGTACGTATTTGCTATAATATATTTATAATTTCAAAATGCCGAAATCTATTTCCCTTTCCGGAGGTTTTCATAATGTCAAAAAGACTTTTATCTCTTTTCCTTGTGCTCGTTGCCGTAATCGGACTTTGCGCCTGCGGATCAGGCGACGGCGACGTGCTTATAATGCCGATTTCCAATGATCCGCTGTGTCTTGACCCTCAGGTCGCCGACTCAACGGAGGCAAAACTGTTGATCGCTAATTGTTTTGAAGGCCTCGTGAGACTCGACAAGGATAACAAAATCGTCCCCGGCGTCGCAGAAAGCTGGGATGTTTCTTCCGACGGACTTACATACACCTTTCACCTCAGAAAGGATACTCACTGGAAGCTCCTCAACTCCTTTGAGGATGTTCTGCCCGAGGGATATAAGAAAAATTACCGCACCGAGGTTATTGCCGCCGACTTTGTTTTCGGTCTCAGGCGTGCCGTTGATCCGTCAACTCAGGCAGGCGACGCAGACAAGCTCTTTTCAATAAGGAATGCCTATGAAATCAATCAAAAAAAATCCGACGTATCGTCTCTCGGCGTACAGGCGCAGGACAACTACACGGTTGTAATCACTCTTGCAAGGGCAAATCCCGACTTTATCCGCATTCTCACCCTGCCGATCGCAATGCCCTGTCATGAGGATTTTTTTAAGGCAACTCATGCGAAATACTGTCTCGACCTCAAATACACATTCTGTAACGGTCCGTTCTATCTTTCAAGATGGGCTGAGGACAACACTCTTTCAATGTATAAAAACGACGAATATAAAGGAAATATCAAACCTAAACCCGACGAACTTTACTTCTATGTCAACACCGAGGAAAGCTCCGTTGTCAAGAAAATCAGGCAGCGTACCTATGACTGCGCCTTTGTCTCGGAATCGGCATATAATGAGCTCAGCGACAACGACAAGCTCACGAGATATTCAATCAATAATACTGTTTACGGTCTCTGCTTCAACTGTACCGACGCTGTGCTTTCAAATGAGGATATGCGCCGAGCAATAGCGTTGGTCACAAAGACCGATAAACTGACCGCATCCGCCGACAACGCATTCACAAAGGGCATTGTCCCCGACTGTGTTCGCTTCGGCGAAAGCTCGTACCGTGAAACTGCGGGAGATATCGTCGGTTCGCTTTATAATGAGGCACAGGCTCTCGCACTTTGGAAGAAAGGTCTTAAAGCTCTCGACATTTCCACCGCTGAAATAACCGTCACCTGCACCGAGGACAATGCTCCGATTATGCAGGAAGCCATTCAAAACTGGCAGAGAGTATTCTCGACTTCAATTCTTGCAAAGGTCGAGGTTAAATCGGATGATGAAATAAGCTCTTCAATCTATAACACAAGCTATCAGATTCTCTATCATAAAATAACGACGAATTCATCCAGCGTAACGGATATGCTTAAAAAGTTCACTTCCGACAGCGATTCAAACATCTTCGGCTTCAGCAACAAAAGCTATGACAGCACCGTCAGTGCAATCATAAATACCGACTCGGGAAATGCGATTGTAACAGACTGCGTAAAGGCAGAAAAAATAATCATTGACAAGGCGATTTTTCTTCCTCTGTTTTCGGGATCATCCTATGCCGTTGTCAACAAGGGTGTCGACGGGATTTACTTCTCCCCCGCCTTTGAAAGTGCCTGCCTCATTTCGGGAGGTCACTCCTGATGAACAAACGCAGAATTTGCGGCGCAATATTTTTCTGGATTATGACTGCCGCCGTAATGGCAGTTATCTTTCTGTTTTCCTGTGAGGACGGAGAAGAGTCGAAAGAAGTAAGCGAAAATCTTCTCGGACTGATTATCGAATATCTCGGCAACATCGTTTCTCACAATATTCTGCGCAAAATTGCCCACTTCACCGAATATACCGTTCTCGGATTCTTTATGTGCGGAGCAATTCATTTCTCATTCGGCAAAAAGCGTCTTTACGTTCCGCTTATTCCGTGCGCTTTGTATGCGGTTTCGGATGAAATTCACCAGTATTTTGTTCCCGAAAGAGCCTGCCGAATCTTCGATGTTTTTATCGACACCTGCGGCAGTCTGACGGGTATACTTATTTTCCTGCTGATAGCGTTTGCAGTAACAAGACATAAGCAAAACAAATTGCCTTAATCAAACTACGGAGCTGTTCTGTAAGTCCAGATCAGCTCCGTTTTATTATTTATTTTTTATAGCAGAAAGTCTGACAGACACTCCCCTGCTTGTCGGAAGTTTTTTCACGGTAACCGTAACATATCCGTTCTTTTTATCAAGCATAAAATCAGCACCGTCAACAATGACTTTTTCTGCATCCGCCACATTTCGGAATTCAAACTGCCAGTCTCTTACATCGGGAATAACGCTGAGATCACCTGCGGCAGGCTCAACCGTAAATATCAGATTATTACCCTTCTCACAAAGGCTAAAATGCGTATTTGCATATTTTCCGTCCCTATAATCAAGGGTTCTGCCGTCGTCCTCATAGAGCGTAAAATCACCGTTACCTCTGTATATCAGAATATCAAATGTATCGGGATTGTCAAAGCTGTTGCCGTTTTTCCTGCCGTCAAGAGGAATAATTGCACCTGCCTTTGCAAGCACGGGAATGAGTGATACATCCCTGCGCATCATATGTCTCCTGCCGCCCTCATAGGACTGACCCGTGAAAATATCCGTGTATCTTCCCTCGGGCAGCCACACATCGACTGAGGCGGTATTTGTATTTTTATCCGCTTTCTTTGTGATCGGAGCGGCAATAAGCTGTGTACCGAAAAAGTATTCATTACCGACCGTGTATGCCTCCGGGCGCTCGGGATATTCATAATAAATCGGCATAAGCAAAGGTCTGCCTTCCGTTTCGGTAAGTCGGTTCATCGTGTATGTATACGGGATCATACAATGTCTCAGCCGCAGAAATTTCTTTGCAATGCTCTCCGTTTCCTCTCCGAATTTCCACGGCTCTTTGCTCTTTCGTGCGTTATTGACCGAATGGAAGCGCATTATCGGGCTGAACACGCCGAACTGAACCCATCTGAGGTAAAGCTCGTCGCTCACCTTGCCGAAATTATGACCGCCGATATCGTGACTCCACCACGTGTAGCCTGCATTTGCCGCCGTTGCTGTGAAATACGGCTGAAAATCGAGCACCGACCACTGAATCGCCGTATCGCCGGAAAAGCCGAGCGGATAGCGATGTGAACCGAATCCCGCAAAACGTGAGAGAGTCAGCGGTCTGAGTCCGTGTCTTTGTCTGTCAAGGCAGTAATAATGGTTGAGCAGCCACAGCGGGTCAAGTCCCTCAACCGCAGAAGTGCTGCCCTGCTGCCAGTCGATCCACCAGAAATCAACGCCCTCTTTTTCCATCGGCTCGTTGATATATTTAAAATAGCCTTCAATAAACTTTTTATCGGTAAAATCAAAATTAATCGATTCTTTATTTTCCTTATCAACACCCATATAATCGGCAAAATCGGAATACATATCCTCAAAAAAACGTATTCCCTGAGCAGGGTGTACATTCAGATTTACGCTCAGTCCCCTGCGGTGAAGCTCATCAAGAAATCCCTTATGATCGGGAAAAAGCTCGGTATTCCAGCTATAACCCGTCCAGCCGGGATTCCAAAAACTGCCCGTTATATTTGCAACGGGATTTTTCGGCTTTGGATAATCCCTGACCTTGTCACCGAAACGTTTCTTGACATCCGTCCAATGCCAGTCCATATCAACGCAGGCAACCGTCAGCGGAATGTCCTTATCCTCGAATTTTTTCATAAGACCAAGATATTCATCCTGAGTATAAGCCCAGAATCTGCTCCACCAGTTACCGAGGCAGAAACGAGGTATCAACGGTGTTTTTCCCGTTATCCGGTAAAAATTCCTGAGCGCATTGCGGTAGTCAAAGCCGTAAGCAAATACGTATTGATCCGTTCCGCCCTTGCATTTACGCGGAACGAGCGTCCCTCCGCCGGAAAAAACAAGTGTATCCGAATCGTCCATAACGGCAACGCCGTCACGTGAGATTATTCCGTCTCCGAGCTTCACCTTGCCGAATGTGACGTCAAGAGTTCGTCTTGTACCCTTCAGATTGCCCTTTTTAAAATCCGTAACGGTTCGTCCGTCGAAAAGTGTAACGGATTTGAGCCTGCCGCTTTTTTGAATCTCAAATTCACATTTTGAGGTTTTTACTGTAACAGAATTACCGTTCGACGATTCTGTATATTCAACCGCTCCGAGATTGCGAAAAAGAACCGTCTGCGATGCCGAATCGCAAAACGTTCCGTTTTCACAGTGCTCAATTCTGATAAGCTCGGGCGTAATCACGGTGATTCTCAAACAGCCGTCCGTAATCATATTTTTTTCAAAAGCCCTGCCGTCCGTTTCAACAGCATATTTTTCTGCAAATCCATCCATATAATCTCACCTCGCCGAATCATATATTTAATAATATAACAAATAAGGTAGTGTGTCAATGTCAATGTCGATGTCGATGCCGCTCACCCTCTCAGGGTTCGAATCCCTTCAGTTATATAAAAATAAAAAAAGAGAAGCAATACCGAAGTATCACTTCTCTTTTGGCGCGCTGCAAGGGATTCGAACCCCTGACCTTTTGGTTCGTAGCCAAACACTCTATCCAGCTGAGCTAACGGCGCATATCTGTGACGCTCATTTAAAATAGCACAGCCGGAAGGAAAAAGCAACCCCTTTTTTTGAAAAATTAAAAATAATTTTTCGTTTCGGCGGTCAAAAGCTGCTTTCGGCTCTCAGCGGCACAGCGCGTCGGAGACATCGTCGATCACATCGCCCATACCCTTGAGCGCGCGGCTCACCATACGCTTGCCGTCGTTGCGCTTGGCCGTGGGCGCCATCATCATGCAGAGCGCGCGGGCTATTCCATCGAAAAGCATTTTTGCGAAGAAGAATGGCATTGTTTTGTGTGTAGCGTGCGCGAATAACGGGCATACTACCCGTACAAAATCGTACGGGAGGAAAATGTTCCATGATGATGAACGGCAGAAAATTTATGACGGGTCTCGGTATCGGCATTGTGGCGTCTAT
>OQVO01000584.1_pt1 | contig 11484 bp, 14 predicted proteins | sample 1691511 | NCBI WGS metagenome assembly OQVO01 (sample SAMN03418254, study PRJEB22391) | human gut metagenome | biome: human-gut; feature: organic feature; material: feces | host: Homo sapiens | place: Tanzania | collected 2013-01 | reverse complement strand
ATCTTCCAATGATGTTACTACGCTTAGCTTTGTATTAACTTGTGCTATGGGTGCATACTTTCTTCCCCATGTGCTAAATAACACTGGTTTATTATGTTTCATTCTGTTTAAGTCAATTAAGAACATTATGCCAATTATGATTGCGACTATAATTAAGATTGCAAGTATGATTTTTGTGGATTTCTTCATATAAACCACCTTTTACCTTTCTCTTATTTTTCTAATTCTATTTTACATCTTCTTGAACTTGAGATATATCTGAAATTTGTGCTGCAAAGTATGGTAAGTCTCTTCCTTCTTCTTTTAGGAATATTGTAAATGTGTCATCTACAAAAAAGTTTCTTGGTTCTTCTGGCATTGCTGAATTCAATTTATCCATGATTCCTGCTTCGCTTTTAATTCTTCCACCTTTTTCATCCAGTTCAAATTCTATTGTTTGCAAAGCTGTTTCAATGTAATGTTCTTCTCCGTTTGAATATGTAAAAAATTTATTTTCCACTTCTGTTATTTCTTGTTTTAAATTAAAACTGATTTTTGGTATTTTTAATTTATCAGTTTTATTAAATGATTTGCTTCCATCATATTTACTTGATTTTTCAGTTATACCTTTAAATATATCACCAAAATTGTTTTCTGTGTTTCCTCTTGAGATTATTACTTCATCATTTTGTTTTGTTTTTAGTTTTACAGCAAAATCGCTACTTGAGTTATAATATAATACTTTTACTTGGTCTCTTACAGCTTTATCTGTACTTGAATTAATTCCAAAATATTTTACATTCTTGTATTTTCCAAAGTCTCCATTTTCTAATTTTGTGAACACTTTTTGGAATTCAAATTGTTTTTTTAGCATTACATATAGAAAATGATCTCCATCTTGTCCGTTTTCCCAATTAAAGTCATCTAAAATGCTACTTGTTTCGTTAAATTTTTCCTTAATAGCTTTTTCAATTTGTTTTTTTAATTCTGGTGTTGGAGTTCCATAAACTTTGTAATAACTATCTTCTGATAAATATGATGTGTTAAATGTTCCTTTGTTTAAGTTATCTACTGCTGTTGGTTGTGGAGTAAAAATGATGTCCTTTTTTGCTAGGTCTTTTTTTAAATCGTTCCAAATCAAGTTAAATGTACCACACCAAGCTGTGTTTGATGTTATTTCATCTTCTAATGATGTTACTACACTTAGCTTTGTATTAACTTTTGCTGGTGGTACATATTTTCTGCCCCATGTGCTGAATATTACTGGTTTGTTATTTTTCATTCTGTTTAAGTCAATTACATACATTGTGCATATTACTATCATGATTATAATTAAAATTGCAAGTATGATTTTTGTGGATTTCTTCATATAAATCACCTTTTACCTTTCTCTTATAATACTTTTTTTGAGTTTTAGAAGTTTCATTTGTATTTACTTTTTAAATATTCTCCTTATCCAACTAAATAATTTGTATATTATTCCATGTTTTTCATATTTTATCAATTCTTTTGTGTCTTCATTTTCTTGCACCTTTGTGTTTTTTTCAAACAGTTTATCTGGATCATTTTTTTTCCTTAGTTCCTCTTCATATTTTTTATCATTTTCAATTAATTGTTTGTCTAATATTCGCTTTTCTTCTTCTGTGCACCAATAGTTTCTATATATGACTGTTATTAAATCTTTTGTTTTTTCCTTTAAATCTTGCTCTTCTAAAGGTTTTCGAGTGTCAATTCTTACATTATAGTTTGGTTTTGAAACATCTTCAAAAAAGCCTCTTAGTTTTAAAGGTATCTTTTCAACTTCCGTTTTTGGTATGTATTTTAGTATTTCAATTAATTCTGCTGATGCTTCAGCAAACTCATTTGTAACCAATTTTATTCTCCTTTTCTATTCTTTTTCTTCTTCATTATCTTGAACAAGATTTTCAATTTTAGCATATTCTTCTTTAACTTCATGAATTGCTTTTTTTACTTCGCTTGCTTTCCTTTTAACTGCTATATTTTTTACAGATTGCATGCAATTTTCTGTAATAGGTTGTTTTTTTGTTTCTTGTCTTTCTTGCTCTAGTTCCATGGCAAGTTTTTCCGGATCTTCTATTTCTTTAAATCTATCTCTAAAATATAGTTCTCTAACTATTGGAGAAGTAGTTATTGATATATCTTCTGTTTCTTTGGGCCCGCTTATATCCATTTTTGTAAAGTAGTCTTTCATAATTTGGTCTATTACTTCTTTATCATCAAACTCCACTTTTGCAATTTTGGAGAATTCTGATAGTCTTCTTCGTGATAACTCATCTTGCATTCCATAGCTAATTCCGCATAAGTTTTTGGGCTGATTGTGTTTTAAAACCGGAATTTTAATTCACTAGGTGAATTATATTCTGCTCGTTCAACAAATTGTGTAGTATCTAGTGCTACGGCATCTCTAATGCATTCTGCCATCTTCATTACCTTTTGAACTTCTATACTATCTATTTGGTATTTTCTCATTAATTCTTCCGTTTTTTCTTCTACTGCTTGTGAAGCTTCTTTATATATAGTTTGTCCATATCGGTCCCTATACATTTCTATTTTGATTTGCTCAGCTTCTATTGTTGCTTGTATTAGTCTTATTTCATTGTCTGGAAGTTGCCCCTGTAAATCTTCTCCAGCTATTTTTGCACTATGTTTTTCATGTTCCTCGTAAGCATCTAACTGCCTTCCACATGAATAGTATTTACTTGCTTCAAGAATTATTTTCTTTGTTTGTGCATCAAACCCTTCTAAATTAGCAATCATATTTGAATACATTAATACTCTAGAAATGTGTTCTTCTCCAAATTTCTTATGTTTGCTATAATATCCGTTTTTCTTGTATCTCTAAAAAAGCTTTTTTTACTTCTTGTAAATCTATATATGCTTTAGCTTCATCTAAAGATAGCTGCTTACCTCTCTCTACTGGATATTGTTTTGTTTTAAAAATTGCTTCGAATGTAGTACTATCTAGGCTTGAAGATTGTTCTAGTATTTCAATGCTTTTGCTTGGTTTTCCTTGTATTTCAGTCTTTGAGCAATATTGTCTTTGAATTTCATCTATTGAATAGTCTATATCTAAACTAATACCTGCCATCATTTGCTTTTCATACATGCTTGGTAGTAATTCATATTTTTCTCTTTCTGCATTTATATTTTGTTTTATTTGTTTTAATGCTTTTAACCCTTCTTCTCTATTGCCTTCTTGTATTTGTTTTTTTACTGTTTCTATTGCATCATGAAGAATTTCATTTAGGTGTACATTATTAAATATCGCATCTGGATTTGCAAATTTACCAGTTCCTTCGCCTACTAACTCCTGAAATAAATCAGATGTGAAGTGAGCATTTCTAACATTGTTAAATTTTGTTATTATTTGTTCTATGAGCTCTGGTTGTATTGCTTTTTCTATTTTAAATTTTTCTAGAAGTTTATCTATCTGGTCTCTCTGTACTTTTGCTAATTCTCTTCTGTCTATTAATTCAATTGGAATTTTTCTTCCTGATTTTTCACTTAGAGAAATTGCAGCTTGTATGCTTTCAGGGTCTACTTCTTCAAAACAAATTATACTCGCAGGTTGAATTTTTTTATATTCTCCTGTTTCTGCAGATGTATCTTGAATTTCTATATCTACTTCAGAATAAAGTCCTCTTGTATTGTCTGGCAATTTTTTCGCTGTATAATATTTTTCTGGTCTTCCTGCATATGTTCCAATTTCATTATTGTCTGAGCATATATCATATGGTGCCATTGCAACAATTGCCTGTTCATTAAAGTCTTTTATTGATATCATTAATTTTTTAGTGTTATCTCTTTGTGCTGTACCTATATTTTCTTCTGTTATATAACTATAGCATAATGCATGTCTTTCTGCCATTTTTGTTGTATTCCATTTATCATACATATCTCCTTCGGCTGTATTTGTTTTGTAAGCATCCATTACGCTTATCATTTTGCTAAATGGTCCATTCAACTTTCTTACTACATATTCATGGCCGTCTTCTGTATATTGAATTTGTTCTGTAAAATTCTCATTTTTTGAACTATTCAATTCTTGAACCATATCTTGAGCATAAGCCATTTTTATAGTAGTTTCGAGAGATATTGCTTGCTTGTATCTAGCAATTATCTGTGCTTTACTTTCTTCTACATTTTTTTCTCTGTATTCGTTTCTAATTTGTTTAATATCTTCTTGTTTAATTATTTCTTGTATTTTTGATAGTGCCTCAAGGGCTTGTATCTTTGCTCTATCCTTATCTGTAATTTGTTCTTGCCTTTGAATTTTTTCTAATAGTTCTTGAACATTACTTCCATATTTTCTTGTTAATTCAACTGCTTTATCGTAATTTATTCCTAGTGTTCTTTCAAGATAAGCATTTTTAACTTCTATGAATGTTGATTGTTCATTTTCTATAATTCCATCTAGTTCTATATTTTTCTTTTGATTAAAGTTTTCTATATCAGAATAATTAGTTATTTGGTTTGCCTCTTCTGGGTTTAAAACTAAATATGAAATAATTGTCTTTTCATATTCTGTCATTGGCTCTTGATTATTCTGTATTTTACTTGAAACCAGCTTTAAAAATTCATTTGGTTCCATTATTGATTTATATATATTGTTTTCAGTATGGTGACTTCCTTCTTTATCTATAGACTCTACTAATTCTTGTATTAGTGGTGCAAGATATTTACTATCTTGTTTTAAATATTGTATTGTAAAGTTTAAAACATTTAAAGCTTCTTTACTATGTGATATTGTTTCTAGTCTTGCTTGTATGTTGGGATATCTTACAATTATTTCTAAGTTGTCTTTTCCTAAAATATTTACAATATCTGGTTTTAAAGAACTAAACCTTAAAGTTGTAAATAGTGTTGCATTTTTTTCTGAAAACTTTTTCATTAGCTCTATTTCTTGTTCGGTTAATTCTGTTCTTCCTTGTTCTTCAAGCTCTTTTTTATATCCTATTTCTGCTAATTTTTTAAATGTTTCTTTGTTTTTATCTGCATAGTTTAAGTATAGTGGTTGTTTTTTTATTGCTTCTAATAAGACCTTTTCTGTAATGCATTCTTTTGGAAAACCTTCAAATCTATCAGTATTATCAAATTCTCCTATTCCACTAATTACTCTCAAAGCAAGTTTTTCGAAAATTTTTGCTTCTTTTTCATTTTGTGGTACAGGAACTATTCCAAGATTAGATGTGCTTTTCCACATTTCTTCTGTCCATATTTCTCTTGGAACATTTAGAACATTCTCGTAGCCTTTTTTTATAAGTTCTTCCATTGTTTTTACATACCATTTTCTATATTCTTCTTTTTGTTCTTCCGAAAATTGTGCTTTCCATTTTTTGTATTCTTCTCTTTCCTGTTCACTTTGTATTTGTTCTATATCTTTATCTATATATGGAATGTTCTGTGCTTCAGTTGCTAGACTCATATTATGTTCTAGAAGCTTATCATATAATTCCATTGTTCTTTTATATATTGGCAAAAGTCCAGTTGTTGGTTGTTTTTCTACCCAGCCACGATTTGGTGAGTTATAAAGAGATTCATTTATTTGGAAAAGTATATTTTCACTCATTCTTTCTCTTGGTATGCTATCTATTACTAAATCGCTATATTCTTCTGTTTTTATTTTATTAATTATTAGTTGTTCTGCCCATTTTTCATATTCTTCATCAGTGATATTAGGGTTAATGTTTTCTAGTGGAATAGTCTTTATCATTCTAATATCATTATTTACCAAGATTTCGTATACTTCTTGGGTTTTACTTTCTTTTGGAAGTATTTTTAAAAAGCTTTCTACATTTGATATGTTTACAATTCCTGCTGCACAGATTTTACATAAGTTTGGAGTAATGTGTTTTTTGCTAAGATTTCTTAGCATGTTCATTATGTATTCACTACTTTTATTATTCATTATAGACATTACTTGTTTTTCATACCATTCTTGGTATTCTTCATCTGTCATTTGTTGAAAAGCATTATCTTCTGGTAAATCATAAATTGCATCTTTTTGTTTTTCTATAGCTAATTCATAAATTTCTTTTGTTTTTGCTTTTTTTGGCATTAATCTCAATATTTTTTCAACACTATCTTCTTCAGCTTTATCTATTAATTCTTTACTAAATTCTTCATCAAATAATTCTGGTTGCATTCTCTCAAACCATTCATTATTTACATCGCTTAAACTTATTGAATTGGCTTTTTGTATTAAGTCTTTTACTGTTTGTCCATCTATTGCTGTGATTGGTGTTTCACTTATAAAACTTTCTATTTCATTAAAAGGAATTGTTCCTTCTTGTTTTGCTATGAAATTTCTTACTATCTCTGGTTTTATAAATTCTGGTTTTGTATCTAATAGTATATTTGTAAGTTCTCTAAAATCTCTAGCACTTTCACATTTTCTTTCAAGTGCATTTTGGTAAAACTCTTTATATTTTGCAGATGGCTCACCTTCTAGAATTCCATTAATATTAGACATACTATTTCCATCGCAATTTATAATATCATAGGCATTTTCTCCATATATGTCTATAATATTTTGCAACACCTCATTTCCATCTTTTGGTCCTAGTATTGTGTCTCTAGTTTCCTTATCTTCTTTAACACACATAATTATTTTTAGTGCTTCTATATCTATATCATATTTATCTAGGATATCCTTTGCCGTTCTACTAAGATGATTATAGATTTTTTCGATAATTAATTTTGGTTCTTGAAGTTCGTCTACTGTAAATTCACTTTCTTGTGGGAACTTTGGTTCTAGTTCTTTGTTTATTTGCTCTAAATTATCAATATAAATTTTGAGTTTTTCTTTTCTCACTTGTTTTACCTCTTTATTTAACGTTTTTTCTTCTTTTTGTTTTATATTTTTCTACATGATATTATATCATAAAGTTTTATTTTTTGAACAAGTTTTATTTATTTTTATACAAAAGTGGTAGAAGTCTTGCTTCTACCACTTTACCTATCCTATCATTTTTTGCAAAAGTGCAATTCGTTTTTGCTTTTCTTCATCATCTTTTTCGTAGATGATGCTTGCATTTTCTCCATCATGTTCAATTACCAAAATGTCTCCTTCTTGAATTTCTCCAACTGATTCAATTATTTTGTTAAGAGAAATATCAATCATTTCTGTTTCTTTGCTGAAGAAGTCGCATACATTACTTTCCTCTACGGGAATCATCTCGACTTCGCATACTGCCCATTCGTTTTCAACCCTGTCTATGGATGCATAGCTTTTCATTGCTTGCTCCTTTCTTCAAGTTCGGGGCCACTTAAGTAGTCACCTGGGGACGTGCTGAATGTAACACTATCTGTTGTGATAGTTGCAACTACAGTTCCACATTCGTCTGTTCTGTAGACTTCAATGTTTCTGTCTTCTAGGTTTTGCATTGTTTCTGCTGTTGGGTGGTTATATTTGTTCCCAACTTTTGCCGAAATTAAAGCATATTGCGGGTTTATTGCATCTAAAAATGCTGTGCTTGTTGAAGTATCACTACCGTGATGTCCAACTTTTAGGATTTCTGCATTTAGGTCTATGCCTGTCCGCAGAATGTCTGCTTCAACATCTTTTTCTGCATCACCTGTCATTATTACATCCATTTCTCCAAAGGATACTTTTATAACAGTTGAGTAGTTATTTAAGTTTCCTGTTGGTGCATTAATTGGCCCAATTATTTCAAAGGTTGCATCGCCAATGTTATAAATTGTTCCAACTTCAGCATATTCGGTTGTGTAATTGCCTGTATTTATCTCGTTCATGAGTTTTAAGTACCAGTTTGTGGTTATTGTGTCTGTAACATCTGGCAGAACTATTGTGCCTACTTCAAAGTTTGTAATTACATCATACATTCCACCCATGTGGTCGTCGTGTGGATGTGTTCCAAACACATAGTCAATTTTGGTTATGCCTTGATCTTTTAGGTATTGAACAACGTCTTTACCTGTGGACCGTGTGCCACAGTCGATTAATGCTGTGCTGTCCCCTTGTTCAAAGAAAAAGGAATCTGCTTGGCCAACATCTATCATTGTTAGCTCTAAAGTTCCTTCAACTGATTGAATTGTTTCGGTTGACTTTTCTTGTTCCTCTGCATTCTGCTTTGGATCTTTTTTTGGCTTACTTTCCTCTTGAACATCTGGTTTTGAATCTTCTTTTGGTTTGTTTTCTTCTTGAACATATGGCTTTGAGTCTTCTTTTGGGCTTGTTTCATTTAGAATTAAATCTTTTGCGTTAATTCCAAGCACTGTTGCTAATGATAGGATAATTATTGTTGCAAGTATTTTTCCTTGCTTCTTTCGATCGTTCTTGTCATTTGACATGTACGATACCTCCTTAAAATTTTTACTGTTTTATTATAGCACAAATTAGAGGTTCGTGCAATGTTATGTTGACTTTTGTTATATGTTTTCTTCTACTAGAACTTGCTTTTCTAGATTTTTTAGGTAGATTTTGTTTTCGTCTATAAGTAGATATGTGCGCTCTGAACCGTTCCTTGGTCTTGAAATTGAACCTGGATTTGCAAATATTTTGCCATCTTGTTTTGTTATCATTCCATAGTGTGTGTGACCACTTAGGAATATGTTTCCACAGTATTCTGGTAAGTGATATTTGTCATATAAATGACCATGTGTTAGTGTTATAACTTTTTCGTTTAGGTTGATGTGCCTTACGTCTAGCAGTGCAAATTGCAATAGTTCTTCTATTCTTTCATTATCACAGTTTCCTCTTACTGCGGTTATTTCTTTTGAGTATGTGTTTAATAGGTCTGCGACTTCATCGTCGTTTATTGTGCTAAAATATCCGGCAAAAGTCGCCTAAGATTAGAAGTCGGCTTGCACCTTCCTTATTATATATTTCTAATATTTGTTTTAAGTGGTCAACATCTCCATGGATGTCGGAAATTACTAAGGCTTTCATTGTGGTCACCTTTCTTTATTTTTAAATTTTATCTTTTTATGTTGACTTATGTAAACCTTTGTGCTATAATAGATTTTGTTCTAAGACCAGTGGTCTTAAATTTTTTTAGGAGGTCTTCTTATGGCTCGCAAAGATTTCTTACCTACTGATGGAAAAATGTCGAACAACCACAATCAGAACAAAATGATTCGTGAGGTAGCAAAGGAATTCGGGATTCCTGAAATGGAACTTTCCAAGGAAATTCATGCGCAAAAGAACGAATGGTATGGCGGCGACTTTACCTACCAGGAACTCCGGGAAATCGCAAAGGAACTTAAGGAGCGTCTGGAGAAAAAGAAGCGGTGGTAATGACCTCGGGAGGAAGGCAATAGTCTTTCTCCTTTTTTATTCGTCATATAAGACCATGCCTGCTCCCATTTTTTCCTTGGTATTCTGGAATTGCCATTATGTCTTGTATGTATAGAAATATTGTTTTGTCTCCTATGATTCTTCCATAGCCTATTAGCTTGTTTTCATCGTATACGCATAGTGAGTATAGGGTGTGTTTTAAGGCTTCTTCTATTATTTTGTTTTCTCTTGTTCCCCAGTCTACCGCTTCTGTGAGGTAGTTAAATTCCTCCGGGGTTGGGGTGTGTTCTTTGTATATTATTTGCATGTATTGCCTCCTTTTTATGAGGGTATTATATCATAGAATGAGGGGGATGTATAGGAGCTTCGGGTTATGAGGGCTACATAATATCTTTTTAGATAAGCATTGAATTGTGTTGTACGCTAGTGTTATCAATACTTTCAAAGTTTTTTATTTAATGTTTAATTTGGTTAAAATTGGGGTGTTTTTGAAAAATTGATTCCCAATTTCTTCCCAATTTTTTACTATGAATTTTTGGAAGCATTTGGATATTTTTTATAATTTGGAGGTTTATTTTATGGAGAATAATTTAAGAGAAGTAAATGATGATTTAATGAAAGAATGGTTTCAATTTAGAGAAGAAACAAAACTTTGTAATCTAACACAAGAAGATAAAAAACATTTTATTCATTTTGAGAAAATAAGTAAAAATATTTTAAATAGCATACCTGAAAAGAATAGGCAATATGTTAAGAAGCAATTAGATCAACTTGATAAGAATTTCTATGATTATATTTATTATTGGTGTGAGAAATATTATAGGAATGGATTTTGTGATGGGATGAAATTGATTGGTGGATGTATGAATTCATAAAATAATTATAATATTATTTATTATTTGGACATTTTATTAACATATTATTTTTTTCGCTCAATTTTTTTATTTTTACAAAAACACAACTATAATTATAAGAATATTGCTTATTTGTTAATAATGTATATCCATAATTAGAAAAATATTGACTTATCATAATCGCTCCTAACAAAAAAAGATTATATTAATAATATAATCTTTTTTTGTTATTTTATTACTTTTTCTTTTTGCTTTCTATTTTTCTCTCAATCTTTTTTGGTGATATTTTAATTGTATTAGACATTTTTATGTCTGATGACTTTACCACTCTAACGTTAAAATTAGATTTTCCTGTAGATGAAACACAATAATTACATAATAAACTATTATAATTCATTACATTCTATCCTCCTATCATATTATTTTTCCATGATTCTGTATATTGAGTAATATTTTGAGTTACATTTAAGTCTGGAGCCACTATAAAATTAATATCAGTAACTTGCTCAATATAACTTTCGCCTTGCATACTCTCTACTGATGCAATTTTAACACTATTTCTTACACTTTTAAATTTTCCTATATCAGTAGGATTAAAATTATTATTAATTGCAGTGGAAACTATTTTTTGAATATCAAAAAACTCATTAAATTGCATTTCATTTGAAAAATCTTCACAAATCTCCCACATCCATTTTTCTACCTCTGGATCATTTTCTGCTATTTGTAAACCAATCTCTTTCGCTTCATTTCTTGATAATGGATAGCCATGATGATAAAAAGCTGTATTTAACATTTCTGATATTGATTTTGCCTTTGCTTTATCTTGCATATGTGAAGATAGTAATTTTTCACTTAAAGATAATGCTAATTGAGAACTTCTTTTAGCCACTCCTATTGGGACTGTTCCCACTTCTTTTGTTAATAACTCGAATGATTTCTCCATTAATTCTTGATCTGATATTCCTATATCTTTGACAAATTCAACATATTTTTTTATGTCTTCATATGCAAAATTCATTGGTGGTTGATTTGGTCTATTTACTGTTAATTGTGGGTCAACTGGCCCTAAGTTAGCATATGGATGCATTATAATTTCGTCTGCACCTAAAGCTAATAATGTAGCTGCACTATAGGCATTATATGGTATCATTGCAGAGATATTTTTAAATCTATCCCTTAATAGGTTGTCTATTCTTAAAGATACAATTGGATCTCCTCCTGTACTTATAATAAAAATATCTATACCATTTTCATTTAAGCTAGAAAGAATTTCTTTTTTGAGCTCTTGATCTTCAGTATTAATATTAATTTCAAATATAGTAGATGTTAATAGTCTTAATAATAAAAAAGATATAATAATTGATAATA
>OQVO01000582.1_pt1 | contig 11554 bp, 10 predicted proteins | sample 1691511 | NCBI WGS metagenome assembly OQVO01 (sample SAMN03418254, study PRJEB22391) | human gut metagenome | biome: human-gut; feature: organic feature; material: feces | host: Homo sapiens | place: Tanzania | collected 2013-01 | reverse complement strand
TATCTGCGATCATCACCTTCCGGAGGATTCGCTGCCCGCCGCTGTGGCTGTGCTTGATCCCAAAAGGGAAGATTGCCATTATCCGTTCGATGATCTTTCGGGGTGCGGCGTAGGATTCAAGCTGGTACAGGCTTATTCCGCGCGGTACGGGGTGCCTTTTGAGACATTGGTGCCGCTTCTGGACCTTCTGGTTGTCAGCATTGCCTCTGATCTGGTCACGATGGTGGGGGAGAACCGCATCCTTGCGCATTTCGGGCTCAGGCAGCTCAATGAGAATCCGTGCACCGGCCTTCAGGCCATGATAAACCTTTCCAGTCTCGAGCCTGGTCACGTGTCCATAGACGATATCGTGTTCAAGATAGGCCCGAGAATCAATGCTGCCGGAAGAATGGAGACCGGGCGCCTTGCAGTGGAGCTGTTGACGTCACGGAGCCTTTCCGAAGCCATGCAGATCGGAGAAAAAATCAACGAAAGCAACAACGAACGCAAGAATATTGACCGGGAGATCACTCAGGAAGCGCTGGATATGGTGCAGACCGGGAATTGTCTCTGCAACGGCAGCGCCATGATTGTTTACAATCCAGAGTGGAACAAGGGAGTCGTCGGCATTGTGGCATCGCGTCTGGTGGAAGCATATTACAAGCCTACGGTCGTTCTCACCAAGTCAAACGGGTTCGTGAGCGGTTCTGCGCGAAGCATCTCCGGATTCGACCTGTATGGGGCTATTGAGAGCTGTGCGGATCTTCTGGAGAATTTCGGCGGCCATGTGTATGCGGCCGGATTGACTCTAAAGGAAGAGAATCTGCCGGAGTTCGCCCGCCGGATGGACGAATATATATCCGCCAAGATAGAGACGGAGATGATGACTCCTGTGATAGAGGTGGACAGCAAGCTTAATTTTGCCCGCATCACACCCAAGTTCTTCAGGATACTTAAGCAATTCCAGCCGTTTGGTCCCGGCAACCACAATCCTGTATTTCTTACCGAGAATGTCTATGACGCGGGGACGGGCCGGAAGGTCGGTGCCGGCGGGGTGCACATGAAACTTGACCTTATACAGGAAGATCAGCCATATCACCAGATATCGTCGATTGCCTTCAATATGGCCGAGCACTACGACCACATAAAGGAAGGCAACCCGTTTGACATCTGCTATTCGATAGTCGAGAACTATTATCGCGGTAACTCATCCATTCAGCTGCGAATCAAAGATTTGCGCGAGCGAGAAGATATCTGCGGCATATAACCAATTCTTAATGCGCCTCTTCCTCTTTAGAACAAGGTAGGCTCCTCGTATGTCTCGTCTCCGGCGTCGTCAGGCGTCTGGTCTGTCAGATTGGCGTCCTGTACATCTTCGGCGCTCTCTTTCGGAGAGTCGTCTTCGTCATCGTCCTTTACCAGCGGCTCGATGAAGCGGACGGCCTTGATATCATTTTTGGCCGAACATTTCTTGCCTTTAGCCGTAATGCCTTTCTTGGCTATCCACTCTTCTGCATCCACCGTTTCTGCCGGCCTGTAGTCGAGATCCCACTCGACTTCGTATTGAGGGTGCTTGTCGGAGGACAATTCTACCAGATAGGATTTCTGGTGATCCGAAATAAAGCTCAGAGGCGTATTGTCACTGACTACGAATGAGAATCGCTTTACATAGAAGCTCTTTGACGCTCCATCATAATACAGTGCTGTAAACGTCTTGTCCGGGTCAAATTTCTCCACGAACAAGATATCTCCCTGGTATCTGTTCACGAGGTCGAACGAAGTGGTGTAGAATGTACCGTTCTTGAATACGGCCAGAACCTTGTCGCCGTCTTCAAATTTGCCCAGATACAGTCCGTGCTCTTCGTCATTGAGCCTCTGGATGTCGGTGTCATACCAGATATCCTTGCCCTCGATGGTGCTTATTCCCTTGCTCTTCAGGCTTATGCGCTGTATCGCATTTTTGGTTACAAGGTTGCCTCTTGAGGCCTTTCCCTTGATGGCAAGTGAAGAAAAATCGTAGTCTATGACGCTTTTCTTCAGTTTGGCTTTTGCGCGAAGCTGGATTTTGACGACCTCCGCTTCTCCGTTGTGATTGGCGGAGAACCATTCGATTCTTGACCCTTCTGTTCCGGAAGTGATGTCGTACTCCTTGTCTCGGGTGACGGAAGTGATGGCAAATCGCTTGGCGTAATATATGGATGTCTTGCCCTCCCTGTATATTACGTTGTAGATGGTTCGGGAATCCCCGCGGTTGAATACGTCCACATAGAGAAGATCCTTTCCGAAGAAATCCTTGTCATTGACCTTGGTAATGCGGTATTTGCCGTCCTTGCTTATGACTATTATCTCCGAGAGATCCGAGCAGTCACAGATGAACTCTCCTCCGTCGTCTTTCTTCAGTCCTATGCCCACGAAGCCTTCCGAGAGGTTGGCCATGAGTTTGGCGTTGTTGTTCACGACTTTGGTAGCTGCGATGGTCTCGAATCCGGTGATTTCGGTCTGACGCGGGAACGCACTGCCGTATTTCTTCTTGAGGCTCTTGAACCAGTCGATGGTATAGGTATCGATATCGTCGATGTTGGATTTCACCTCCTTCATCTTGTCTTCGATGCCCAATATCTTCTCGTCCATAGCCTTGGTGTCGAATTTGGATATCTTCCTCACAGGTTTTTCCACCAGGGAGAGTATGTCGTCCATCACAATCTCCTTGTGGAACAGATCCTGATATTCCTTCATCTTGGAGAATACCTCCGCTATCTGGCTGTCCCAGTCGGACTGGTTCAACTCCAGCACTTTGTATATTCTGTTCTCGAAGAATATTCTTTCCAGCGAACAGGAGTGCCACTCGTTTTCAAGCTCGGAAAGCTTGATGCCAAGTTCCTGAAGGAGGATGTCCCTTGTGTGGTAGGTGCTGTATTCGAGAATGTCTTTTACCGACACGAATGCCGGTTTGTTGTCCTTTATGACGCAGGCGTTTGGCGCGATGTTGTATTCACAGTCCGTGAATGCGTAGAGCGCGTCTATGGTCTTGTCCGGAGACACGTCGCTCGGAAGATGAATGAGGATATTGACCTTGTCCGTGGTCATGTCCTCTATTTTCTTGATTTTTATCTTGCCGCTTTTCTTCGCTTTCAGGATGGACTCTATAAGGTTCTTCGTGTATTTGCCATACGGAGTCTCGGTGATGGCGATGGTGTTTTTGTCGATTTTCTCGATGCGGGCCCTCACTTTCACCGAGCCGCCTCTCCGTCCGTCCATATATTTGCTGCAGTCAGCAAATCCTCCGGTAGGGAAGTCCGGGAACAACTCGTAGTCCTTTCCCTTCATGATATTGATGGAGGCGTCGAGAAGTTCGTTGAAGTTGTGCGGAAGAATCTTGGATGCGAGTCCGACACCGATGCCCTCGGTGCCTTGAGCCAGCAGAAGCGGGAACCTCACCGGAAGTTCCGTAGGCTCCATGTTCCTTCCGTCGTAGGAAGTCATCCAATGGGTTACTTTCGGGTCGAATACCACTTCCTTGGCGAATTTGCTCAGTCTGGCCTCGATATAACGTGGTGCCGCATTCGAATCTCCGGTAAGGATGTTTCCCCAGTTTCCCTGACAGTCCACTGTGAAACCTTTCTGCCCGAGCTGGACCAATGTTCCTAAAATGGACTGATCACCGTGCGGGTGGTACTGCATGGCCTGTCCGACGATGTTGGCCACCTTGGTGAATTTGCCGTCGTCCATTTTGAACATGGCGTGCAAAACCCTTCGCTGCACCGGTTTGAGTCCATCTACGATATGAGGTACGGCACGGTGGAGGATTACGTATGACGCATAATCCAGATACCAGTCCTTGAACATACCGGAAAGCTTGAACTTGTGGCCCTCTCCGGCAAGCATCTTGTCGTATTTGTTGCTTTCCGGACCTTCGTCCACTATGACGTCATTGTCTTCCTCGATTGTATCTTCGATTGTGTTGATATTTTCCTCTTCCATGCCTTTTCTGTTTTTACTCTTCGTAACCGAATTTCCTCAATTCTTTCCTGCTTTCCCTCCAGTCCGGGTCCGTCTTTACATAAATGCTCAGAAAAACCTTCTTCTGGAAGAAATCCTCCATCTCGATTCTGGCCTGGGTCCCCACTTTTTTCAGGGAGGCACCTTGTTTTCCGATAATTATTCCCTTCTGAGACTCGCGCATCACATAGATTACGGCTCCGATGTCGTATCTTTCAGCACCTTCCTTGAAGGTCTCTATTACGACCTCGCAGCAATATGGAATCTCTTCCTTGTAGTTGAGGAGAATCTTTTCGCGGATGATTTCTGAAGCGAAGAACCTCAGACTCTTATCTGTGAAAGCATCTTTGTCAAACCATGGTGGGCAGACCGGAAGCCGTGAAACTACAGCCTCGAAGATGCTCTCCATGTTGAACTTTTCACTTGCGGAAGCCGGTATGACCGTGGCGGCAGGAACATGCTCCTGCCACCATGTCATAAGTTCCTTGACTCTGGTCTGGTCGCTGATGTCGATTTTGTTGATTACGACGATGACAGGACACTCCAGATCATTGAGCCGGCTCACATAGTCTTCGTTCTTATCAGAGGTCTCTACCGTATCCGTGACATACAGGATGATGTCGGCGTCGCCGATGGCCCCGTTCACGAATTTCATCATGTTCTCCTGGAGCCTGTAGTTCGGCTTCAGGATACCGGGCGTGTCGGAGTAGACTATCTGCCAGTCCTCCCCGTTCACTATACCCATGATACGGTGTCTGGTAGTCTGCGCCTTGGCGGTGACTATGGAGAGTTTCTCTCCTACCAGTGCGTTCATGAGGGTGGATTTCCCGACATTCGGGTTCCCTATGATATTAACGAATCCTGAACGATGCGCCATTATACGTATGCTCCTATTTTCAAGATATTGATTTCTCCCTCAGTAAGATATCTCCACTCTCCTTTTTTCAGGCCCTTCTTGGTGAGACCGGCGAAGTACACGCGGTCCAGCGCCTTGACATTGTACCCCAGAGAGTCGAAAATCCTACGGACTATACGGTTCTTTCCGGAGTGGATCTCAATACCGATTTTCCTTTTGTCGTTGGCGTCGATAAATTCAAGCTCATCAGCCTTGACGTCTCCATCCGTGAGGGAGACACCTTCCAGAATCTTATGATAGTCCTCTTCTGAAAGCTCCCTGTCCAGAGAAACCTGATATATCTTCTTCTTGTCGTATGAAGGATGAGTGAGCCTTTCCGCAATCTCTCCGTCGTTGGTGAGAAGCAGGACTCCGGTAGTGTTCTTGTCAAGTCGGCCTACAGGATATACCCTGGAGGAGCAGCCCTTGAGAAGATCGATTACGGTTTTCTCTGCGTGAGGGTCACTTGCAGTGGTTACATATCCCTTGGGTTTGTTCATGATGAGATATACCTTCTCCTCGCCCTTGAGACGCTCTCCGTTGAAACGGATGTCGTCGTCATGGATGTTCACCTTGGTGCCGAGTTCTGTCACGACCTCTCCGTTGACGGTCACCACACCGGCTTGGATGAGGGTGTCGGCTTCGCGTCTTGAGCAGACTCCGGAATTGGCGATAAACCTGTTGAGGCGTACCACATCCTTGATTTCCGGTACGAAAACATCCTCGCTTTCGCTTCCGTTAACTACCGGACGGCGGTTGATCATTCTCTTGATTCCTTCGTAGGAATCCTTGTTGAAACTGCCCTGGCCAGGTCTCTTCGGTCCCTTGCCTGCAACTTTCTTCCTCGCTCCGTTGCCAAATGTGCTGCCCGGACGGCCGGATTTGAATCCCGGACGTGAATTCTGACGAGGTCCGCGTGACGGTCTTCCTTCGCCTGCCTGACGACGGTCTTCTCCGTAAGGACGACCCTCTCCGTAAGAGCGGTTCTCTCCGAACGAGCGTCCTTCTCCGCGTGCGCGTCCTTCTCCGAATGAGCGTCCCTCGTTGTTGTAAGAGCGACCTTCTCCGTAAGATCTGCGCTCGTCACGCTGCTGATAACGGGAGTTGTCGCCTGCCTGGCGACGTCCTTCTCCGTAAGAGCGGTTCTCCCCATAAGGTCGCCTCTGCTCACCGTAGCTGCGATTCTCACCGTAACTGCGGCGCTCTCCATAAGATTTTTTCTCGCCCCACTGACGATGTTCGCTGTTCTGACGTGGGGACTCTTCTGATGATCGGTAGTTAACCTTCTCGGCTCCGACCGCTGAATACGCCGCTTTTCTCGGCCTAAGTTTGCGACCTTCTTTTGTAAACTGGTCCATTTCTACTTGAGATTAAAATAATAAGTAATTGTGCCCTCCTGCATGGCAGGTGCTTCCATGCTCTCGTTGAAATGAGTCTCGAGAGCGGCATTCCGCGCCGCTGCAAGAAGAGCTTTGTTCATAACTGTTGTGCCGTCACCTCCCGGTACGGCTTTGACTACATTGCCATAATTGTCCACCCATATATCAACCACCACAACCCCGCTTTCCTGCTCTTTATATACAGGTAGTTTTATGCCGCTGCTTCTCACACTGCGTCCCTTGATATGGGCGTTTGGCTTCCCCGAGGTTCTGCCTTTGTCCGTGTTGCCGTCCGGCTGTCCGTTTTTGAACTTGTCGGAAGCTTCCGCAGCGCTGTGGGCTGCCGTGAGTGTCGTGTCTTTCTTGGCCATGCCGGGGAAAGATGCACGCGGGTCCAGAGCCGGCTTGCTCTCGGTCTCAGGCACAGGAGCCGTCACGTCTCCGAAATCATCCGGGGTTGTCTCCGGAGTCAGGTTCGGGGAATTGCTCTCCTGCGGGGATTCGCTGCGCTGAGCCAGCTTTACCGGATTCTGCAGATCAATCTCATCTGACATGGGTTCCGCTCCCTTGTACTGCTGCGGCTCAACAATGTCTTCGGAGAAATCTATAAGGATGGATTTCTCCTCGGGTGGCGGATATATGTACTTCAGCCCGGTGAAAGATACGAAGACAAAAGCGAGTGCGTGCAGCGTCACTGTCAGCACGACGCCGCTGAGCGTGGAATACCGCTCGCTCTTCTTGTTGTCTTTCCGGCTGTTTCTCATTTTCTTTTATTCCGGCTGCGTGGCCAGTATCACTTTGTAATGATTCCTCTTTGCGATGTTCATCACCTGCACGACCTCTCCGATAGGGACGCTTTCATCCGCATATATGGAGAATGTCGGGTCTTCTTCGCCCTGAAGGAGCTCCACCAGCTCATCCTCGGTGTCCTGAAGGCTTACCGGACGCTCGTCACCATTGATATGGAAGGTGTATCTGTCGTTCCCCCAGTCTTTTATGGATACGCTGACGGTAGCCTTGGCTCCCACTTGCCCGGTACTCTTCGGAAGAAGGAGTTTGAGCGCGTTGGGATTGACCAGCGTGGATGTCACGAGGAAAAATATCAGGAGCAGGAACACAATGTCCGTCATGGAGGACATTGAGAAACTTGCGTCTGCTTTCGTGATCCTTTTAAGTGCCATTATTCTTCAGTTTTTGATATGCTTTGCGCTGGCTCTCCGAGTGCATCCATAAGTTCGATGGTGGCGCTTTCCATGCTGTACACGAGCGAAGAAATCCTTGCGGACAGGAAATTGTATCCGAAGTATGCCAGGATACCGACGATAAGACCTCCTACGGTAGTAATCATGGCAGTATAGATACCGCTTGACAGCAGGGTGATGTCAATGTTGTTGCCTGCGTTGGACATGTTGAAAAACGCCTGCACCATACCGAGTACGGTTCCGAGGAATCCGATCATAGGAGCGCCTCCGGAGATGGTGGCCAGATAAGGAAGTCCCTTTTCGAGTCTGGCTACTTCCACATTACCCACATTTTCCACGGCTGTCTGTATGTCGCCCAGCGGTTTGCCTGCTCTTGTAAGTCCGGCTTCCACCATACGGGCTACCGGGGTGTCATATTTGGTGCAGAGAGTTATGGCAGACTTGAGTTTGCCCTCGTGGATATAGTCCCGTATATCCATCATGAAATCTTTGTCAATCTTTCCGGCGCGGCGTATTGCCCACCATTTTTTGCCGAAAATGTATATGGCGATGATGGAAAGAATGAGGAGAACAATCATAAGCGGCCCGCCTTTGGCAGCCATCTCGAAAAAAGAATACGACATTTCTGTCTGAAGTAACGTGAAAAGCATATTTGTAAAGCCTGTTTTTACGAATCCGATAATACACAGAGGGAAATAGACCCAATCGCGCAAATGTACGAATTATTTTTGATATTTGACGCCTGTCAGGAACAAAGCATGCCCCGGAACGCTTTCTCCTGCGCTGCTGCGCATTACGCGTTTTTCGCCGCTGTAATCGGCGTCGAGCACAAGGCTTTTGAAGGAATCGACGCTCCTCTTGCCCCGTCCGACCTCGAGAAGGGTGCCGACAACGGCTCTCACCATGTTTCTGAGGAATCTGTCCGCGCAGATGGTGAACTTCCAGTAGTCTTCCATAGCCTTCCCGTCGGGATATGTCCTCCGGCTTGCGCAGAGTGTGGGTTCGTAACTCTCCCAAAGTGCTTTTCTGACGGTGCAGACGGATGTCTTGCTGTCCGCTCCGACCTTTTCAAAACAGCGGAAGTCGTGCCGGCCGCAGAGCTCTTCCGCGGCAAGGTTCATTTTTCCGAAATCCAGGTCGGGATAGGTGTACATGTAGGAGAAAGATTCGACGAAAGGGTCTTTGACCCTATGCAGAAAATATGTATATTCGCGTTCGTTTGCGTCAAATCGGGCGTGGAAATTTTCGTCTGCCTCAGATATGGCGTGAACTACTACCGACCGGGGAAGAATGGCATTTAATTTGTAAACGATATTCCCGGTGTCAATGGCGGAGTTACAGTCAAAATGGGCTGCGTACCCGATAGCGTTCACCCCCGTGTCTGTCCTTCCTGCACCTGTGACGGATACTTTTTCGCGCAGCAGGGTGGAGAGTGCGGATTCGAGGACGCCCTGTACGCTTTGGGCGTCAGGTTGAATTTGCCAGCCGTGAAAGGCGGCTCCGCAGTATGACAGTATTATGGAATAACGCATAACCGACTGCAAAATTATTAAAAATATATGGAAAGTGTAAACATCAAGGAACTCAATGACCGCATCCAGAAAGAAAGTGCGTTCGTGGATATCCTTTCCATGGAGATGGGAAAGGTCATTGTGGGGCAAAAGCATCTTGTGGAGAATCTGATGATAGCGATGCTCGCGGGAGGACATATATTGCTTGAAGGAGTGCCTGGTCTCGCCAAGACACTGGCTATAAGCACATTGGCAAGTGCTGTCAATGCTAAGTTCAGCCGTATTCAGTTCACCCCGGACTTGCTTCCTGCCGATGTCACCGGTACTCTGATATATTCTCAGAAAAAGGAAGAGTTTGAGGTGCACAAAGGACCCGTATTCGCCAATTTTGTCCTTGCCGACGAAATCAACCGTGCTCCGGCCAAAGTCCAGTCCGCGTTGCTTGAGGCGATGCAGGAGCATCAGGTAACTCTTGGCGACAACACATACTCTCTTCCGGAGCCGTTTCTCGTGATGGCCACGCAGAACCCTATCGAGCAGGAGGGAACCTATCCTCTTCCGGAGGCGCAGGTGGACCGTTTCATGCTGAAAGTGGTGGTGGGTTACCCTAAAAAGGATGAAGAGAAACAGATTATCCGCATGAACAACAGCGGCGTCTTTCCGAAGGCTTCGGCCGTGGTGACTCCGCAGGAGATAATGAAGGCCCGCGAGGTGGTGAGGGAGGTATATATGGACGAAAAGATAGAAAGATATATCGTGGATATCGTCTATGCCACCCGCACTCCCGAAGATTACGGCTTGTCTTCCATCAAGGACTTCATTTCATTCGGTGCATCTCCGCGTGCCAGCATCAGCCTTTCGATGGCGGCCAAGGCATACGCTTTCATAAAGCGTCGCGGGTATGTCATCCCGGAAGACGTGCGTGCGGTGTGTCCTGAAGTTCTTCGTCACAGAATCGGTCTCAGCTATGAGGCGGAAGCGGAGAATGTGACCTCGGAGCAGATTATTGAGCAGATTATCAATGCCGTCATTGTCCCATAGCAAGACTTCGGACCTTCTTCGAAAGGTCAGGAAGATAGAGATAAGGACGAAGGCGCTCTCGCATCAGATTTTTGCCGGAGAGTACCATTCGGCCTTCAAAGGGCGTGGTATGGCCTTCAGCGAGGTGCGTGAGTACCAGTGGGGTGACGACGTGCGTTCGATGGACTGGAACGTTACGGCCAGGCTCCGTGCGCCATACGTGAAAGTGTTTGAGGAGGAAAGGGAACTTACCGTCGTCCTTTTGGTCGATGTGAGCCGTTCCGGCCTTTTCGGGACAGCGGTCCAGACCAAGAGGGACAGATTGGCCGAAGTGGCTGCGGTACTGACGTACAGCGCAATCCTCAACAATGATAAGGTCGGCGTTCTGTTCTTCTCCGACAGGGTGGAAAAGTTCATCCCTCCTGCCAAGGGACGCTCTCACCTGCTCCATATAATAAGGGAGATGCTTGAGCTTCAGAGTGAATCCGATGCCACGGACATCAGTGTGGCTCTTCGCTATCTGACCAATGCCATCAAGAAGAAATGTACGGCCTTTCTTCTCAGTGACCTTATGGATGTGGATGACAGCGGGGCCCCGCGTTATGAGGACGCCCTGAAAGTGGCCGCCGGCCGCCATGACCTGAGTGTCATAAAGGTGCATGATCCGCGCGAGCGGGAGCTGGTGTCAATGGGACTCGTACATGTCAAGGACAGCGAGAGCGGCCGTTGTGCATGGGTCAATACCGGCAGCAAACGGATGCGTGAGCAGTATTCGCGCTGGTATGAGCGTCTGAATGAGAGCGAGTCGAGGATGTTCAACAAATATGGAATTGACAATGTTGATATTGCCACGGATTCCGATTACGTCAAGGGTCTGATGACATTATTTGGTAGAAAATGAAATTGTTGATTGTACTGATATCGGCCTTTTTGGGTATGATTCCGCAAGGGAAGGCATTTCTGGATCCCCTTCAGAAACGGGATTCGGTGTTGATTGCCGACCAGTTGGAATATGGATTCGAATTGCAGGGTGTGGGTAAAGGGACCGTGTTGGCGCTTCCTGATTTTTCGGCTTTCCCGGAAGACACGCTGGCGCTGGCTTCAGGCTGGAAGATAGATACCCTGAAGACGGACAGAAAGTCCGGTGCCGTGGATATAAGGGCGTATGTCACCATAGCCCCCTTTGAAGAAGGGGACTTCCAGCTGCCTCCGATTACGGTGCTTCGCCGGACAGCGGACGGACAGTTGGACACTCTTGAGTTCGAGCCGGTTTCGTTTCAGGCATGTTCGATGCCTGTAGATACGGCGACTTTCGAGATTCATGATATCAAGGATCAGATACGATATCCCGTCACATTCGCTGAAGTGGCTGTGTATCTGGGTATTGTGCTTGGAGTGGCAGTTCTTGTCGGTCTTGTCGTATGGCTGCTGCGAATCAGGAAAAGACGCCTTGCGGCATCTTCCGGGATTGAAGACAGCAAAGAGTCGGCGTATGTGGTGGCCCTTCGCAGGCTTGACCGGTTCAGAGGAGACAAATTCTGGGCCCCCGAGAAGCAGAAGGCATATTAT
>OQVO01000577.1_pt1 | contig 11607 bp, 9 predicted proteins | sample 1691511 | NCBI WGS metagenome assembly OQVO01 (sample SAMN03418254, study PRJEB22391) | human gut metagenome | biome: human-gut; feature: organic feature; material: feces | host: Homo sapiens | place: Tanzania | collected 2013-01 | reverse complement strand
AAAGGAATGTTAGAAGAAATAAAGCAAAGCCAGGAAAAAGGGCAACAAAACCGATGCAATAAGAACTGTCGGATTTAATAATGGCGATTACTCGCAACATATAAGAGCTGATATAAAAAGGCAAATTCAAAGCCAGCGTTGTGTCGTATTAGGTACATCAAACCCTGAGGTAGACCACAAAAACGGAATGAAAAACGAAGGTAGAGTTATGCGAAATGAAAATCAAAAATTATCTGATTTTCAACCGTTAAGCAAGGCTGCCAATGATGCAAAGCGCCAATTCTGCAAAGAATGTATTCGAACCGGAATAAGATATGATGCCAAGAATTTAGGATACCCTATGTCATATTACAAAGGAGAAGCTCATCACCATGGTGAAGAAAATGCCTGCGAAGGCTGCTTTTGGTATGACCCGCTGGAATTTAGAAAACATCTGAAAGAAAAGTAATATTTATATGCTTCTATCATAAGCAAAGATGACATTGACTTTATAAAAATCAAATAACTGATTTATTAAAGGTGAAGTAATTTTCGGTTACTTCACCTTTTTAAATACGAAAATATATTCATGTTTAAAGATATAGAAATCGCTTGCCAATGCACGATAGCGCCAGATACCTTGTTTGTTGGATTTGCCCTTCGTTTCACCGAAGTTCTTTACCAAAACGGCTTTTAAAAGCAATCCTTTTTCAATCATCAGGTTCATACAATAAAAACCAAGAGGAATTACCTGACTGTTAGCGTATTTGTCGCCTATCACAACAGCACAGTATCTGTTCTTTTCCAAGACTTTCACGGTATTATCGACTACCTGACCGAAAGCATACAAAAAATTGTTAATAGTGTCGCAATTTGATAAATCATTGGGATCTTCCGAGAACTTAATGATATCCCAGTATGGAGGATGCATTATCGCAAATTGAACTTTGTCTATTCCCTCAGAATCTAATATTTTTTCCATATCGCAGGTTTGACTATCTGCAACAACCACTTTAGCTTTTGCAGAATCGTTCTTTTCTGTAACGATTCTGTCGTAAGCCTCTTTAGCCACGTCATGACGAAGCTCGATTCCGATTGAATTTCTTCCCATTCGCTGGGCTTCTATCAGTGCGGTTCCGCTGCCCATAAACGGATCTAAAATCCAATCTCCCTTTTTTGTATATCTTGAAAAAAGTTGATGCGGAATTTGAGGAACAAAATTTCCATGGTAATGACCACTGTGGGCACCGCTGTTATCTCTTTTATCAATTATCCACAGAGAATCTGTTTCAATGTCTCCGTATTCCCTCCACTTGGACAAATCCAAGTCGTTATATTTACTCATTTTAGTCTCCTTTGATCAGACAATGCAGGTACTCGGTTGTCTCACTTCCTGAAATGTGTCGATTTTTATCCTTGTCCGCCTTAAATCGTTTGTAGGATTGAGTGAAACACTTGTATGTTCCGTATGTTGACATTATATTTTTTATTGTTTCAACATTCATCAACCCTTCGTTGTTGTAGCTCAAAAAAATGTACTTAAAGTCGACATTGGCAATTAAATCTTCAAATTCCTTTTCTAAGGTTCGTTTAGAGCAATATTTGCTTTTTTGGCCGTTTGCATCCCGAAGTCCGGTTTTGCCTTTTAATATTGGGTTGTCATATCGGGCGATAGTTTCAAGGACATGATAATTTGAGCAGTACTGTCTTGCATTATACGGTGGGTCAAGATATAAAACGTCTCCGCTGATTTTTGTTATCAGCTTATTTATATCTTCGTTATACGCTTTTCCTTTAGGTCCTTTGGCGCAAGGCAGAAGCTCTAATTGAAATTGTTTCTGTGCCGACTTTTTGATGTGTTTAAGAAAAGCTCCGTATACCGATGCTGTGTTAGCATATTTATCAATTGAATTTATCAAACTTGCCAAAAGACAAAAATATGTATCTTCTGAAATTTTGTTTTGTTCATAAAGATTTTCAATTTCAGATCTTATTGCATCGCATTTTTTTCCGTTTTCGTCTGTAAAATAATTTCTTCCGCAATCTGAACCTGCACAATAATTATTAAATATAAATCCTTCGGCTCCGGTTAAAGCATTTAATTTATTTAATAAATAATAATCTGAGATTTCAGATCCTTCGATAAGATACTTATTGATGACATAGCTATAATACTGAATATCATTTGATATTACTTTACATCCTTCTTTTCTGTAACTTGCACCGACAACGCCGGTGCCGGCAAATAAATCGGCAAAGGTATATTCATCGCCGGGCTTGTAGCCTGTAACTTCGGATATTGTTTTATGAATAAAATCAAGAAGAGAGTATTTAGAACCAATATAATTCATTACATTTCTACCTCATCTATGTGTTCGATAATATCGGAAATGTCACAGGAAAAATATGAACAGAGCCTGTCCAATATTTCCATTGACACTTTTTCGTCTCTTCCCATTTTATCCATGGTCGACTTTGATATGCTTGTTTTTGCCATTAACTGTTTTTTGCTCATTTCTTTGTCAATCAGCAGTTTCCAAAGCGGTTTATACGTAAAAGACAAAATTACCACTCCTTTATATTACCGCAAGTATACCATAAAAGTATGGTGAACGCAACACTTTTATATTTACAATACATTATAAAATGTGTTTTCAAAAAATGACTTTGTCTCAATTGATTTTTGACGGGATTTGTTATATAATATTTATTTGTCAGAACGGAGGCGGTATGATGATTAAAAACATAGTTTTCGATATGGGCGGAGTGCTGGTGGACTTTGATCCGAAGGGCTCGGTAGAGAGACATTTTGCCCCGGAATTTCGTGAGACGGTTCTTGAAAATGTATACCGATCCGATGAGTGGAAAGCGATGGATAAAGGAACGTTCACCGTCGACGAAGCTCTGGAAAAAATGACGGCTCGATTGCCCGAAAGTCTCTGCGCCGAGGTGCGTAAGATGGTTATTGAGCGTGAGGCTGAGATGCCGCCGATCGCTGAAATGTATCCGATAGTCAAGGCACTCAAGGAAAACGGATATAAAATATATCTTCTTTCAAACTGCCCCGACTGGTTCGACAGCTTCAAAAAAAGTGTGCCTGCGTTCGGTTATTTCGACGGATTTATCATCTCGGCGAATTATAATGAAATTAAGCCGGGTGAGAAAATCTACCGAATACTCTTCAAGGAGTTTTCTCTGAAGCCGGAGGAATGCTTTTTTATCGACGATATGCAGGCGAATACCGATACGGCGAAAAGGCTCGGAATGGCGGTTCACTGCTTCTCCGACCGAAACTTTGATCGGCTGAAAAATGAAATGAGAAAAAATAATATTAATATATAAGGAGCTTGGAATGTCCTGTTTTACAAAGGCTCTGAAAGGTCTTAACGAATACAGATCACTTCTCTACAATGTGACGAACCGCAGACTGCCGGCGGGCGCTCTCGGATTGTCGCAGATACACAAGGCACACGTGATCTCGTCTCTGTGTCAGGATCTTTCACCACACAAAGCAATAGTTATCACTCCCGACGAAAGCGGAGCGAATAAACTATGTAAAGACCTCAATGCCTTTGGCTGTGATGCCGTTATGTATCCTGCCGGAGACATATCGCTGCGCCCCGACGACATTAAATCACGTGATTATGAGCACTCACGTCTGAGCGTTCTCGGTCATCTTGTCGACGGAAGCGTTCGTGCCGTTGTATGCTCGGTTGAGGCGGCGTTACAGCTTACGATTCCGCCCGAGGAACTTATCGCAAAGAGAATTACGCTTACGGTAGGCGAGACCGTTGAGCAGGATGAACTGATTGACCGCCTCATCAATGCCGGTTACACAAGAAGTACACAGGTTGACGGATCCGGTCAGTTTGCGGTAAGAGGCGGAATAATCGACATCTTTTCCCCGGATTGCCAGAACCCGTACAGAGTCGAGTTCTGGGGCGACAGTATCGACTGTCTTTCAACCTTTGACACGGAGAGTCAGCGGCGAATTGATTCCACTAATTCGGTTGTTATAACTCCCGCAAACGAGATTTGCTGTAACCCGGTTAGACTGGCGGATCTTATCGAGGAGCAGATCGCCAAGACAAAGGGCAAGGGTGCGGTTCAGGCAAAACAGCTTCTTTCTGCCGATCTTGAAAAGCTCAACGGCGGAATCCACCTACCGAACATTGACAGATATCTGCCGCTTATCTATCCCTGTGCTGCAACAATTTTTGACTATGTCGATGAGCCGATGCTGTTTGTAAGCGAGAGCTTTGCCGTCAAGGAACACGCAAATGCGACGCTCGAGCTTTTCCACGAGGAGCTGAAAGCATTCCTTGAGGAGGGGATTGTCTGCAAGGGTCTTGACCGTTTTATGCTTGAATTTAACGAGCTTCTCGGAATTTATCAGGATCTCGGCGCAGTGTATCTCGACAATATCGCAAGGGGCTCGTTTGATACACCGGTTAAGGGGCTTGTGACATTTAATGCACGCCAGTTCTCACCGTGGAACGGGTCAATGAGCGTGCTGATTGACGATATAAAGCCTCTTTATCAAAAGAAAGGTCATTCCGTTTTTGTTATGGCAGGAACGGATAAATCGGCTCAGGCTCTTGCATCGGACTTGCAGGGTGAGGGATTTTCGGCGTCATATATGGCGACACCGCCCGATGAACCGATTCCGAACAGAGTGCTTGTACTTCCGGGCGGATTTTCGGCTGGATTTGAATATCCCGAGGCGAACCTGACTGTCATAACATATGGCAGCAGGTCGGTTCTGCCTGTCAGAAAGGCGAAGAAAAAGATCAACAAGGCTGCGGTGTTCAATTCACTTGAGGATCTTCATAAGGGAGATTATATTGTTCACACCGCTCACGGCATCGGTATATTTGAGGGTATCACAAGCCTTGAAGCCGACGGAAATATAAAGGATTATATTAAGATCAAATATGACAAGGGCGATATCCTGTACGTTCCCGTTACCCAGCTTGATCAGGTGTCGAGATACATCGGATCAAAGAGCGAAAACGGAACGGTCAAGCTCAATAAGCTCGGCGGTAAGGAATGGCAGAAAACCCGTTCAAGGGTTCGCTCCGCAGTCAAGGACATTGCGCAGGAGCTTATTGATCTTTATACAAAGAGAACGCAGATTAAGGGCTTTGCTTTTTCACCCGATATTGATATGCAGAATGATTTTGAACGTCGTTTTGAATATGAAGAGACCGATGATCAGCTCAGATGTATACAGGAAATCAAGAACGATATGGAAAAGCCGTACCCGATGGATCGACTGCTTTGCGGCGATGTCGGATTCGGTAAGACAGAGGTTGCTCTCAGAGCGGCGTTCAAGTGCATTGCCGATGGCAAACAGTGTGCAATCCTTGTGCCGACAACGATTCTTGCGCTTCAGCATTACCAGACAATATGTAAGCGTTTTGAGGGATTCCCCGTTGAGGCACAGATGATATCACGTTTTGTCCCGGCAAATCAGCAGAAGAAGATCAAACAGGATCTCAAACGTGGTTATGTCGACATAATCGTCGGAACGCATCGCCTTATTTCAAAGGATATTGAGTTCCACGATCTCGGGCTTATAATCATCGACGAGGAACAGCGCTTCGGCGTGGCTCAAAAGGAAAAGCTCAAGGAGCAGTATCCGAATATCGACGTGCTGACCCTCAGCGCAACTCCGATCCCGAGAACGCTGAATATGGCAATGACGGGAATCAGAGATATGTCAATCATTGAGGAGGCTCCGCACGACAGGCACCCCGTGCAGACCTATGTTATTGAATACAACTTTGATGTGATTATACAGGCGATCAATTCCGAGCTCCGCCGCGGCGGTCAGGTATATTATCTCCATAACCGAACTGAGACCATTGAGCGTATGGCTGCAAAGCTCAGCGATTTTTTGCCCGATGCAAAGATTGCCGTTGCTCACGGTCAGATGACCGAGGATAAGCTGAGTAACATTTGGCGTGACCTGCTTGAGGGCGAGATAGATGTCCTTGTCTGCACAACGATTATTGAAACGGGCGTTGACGTGCCGAATGTCAATACGCTGATAATCGAGGATGCCGACAGGCTTGGACTGGCTCAGCTTCACCAGATAAGAGGCCGTGTAGGACGATCGTCACGCCGTGCAAGCGCATATTTTACATTCAGAAGAGGCAAGGAGCTTTCCGAGGTTGCGGCTAAGCGACTGACTGCAATTCGTGAATATACGGAGTTTGGCTCGGGCTTCCATATTGCAATGCGTGATCTTGAAATAAGAGGTGCGGGAAACATTCTCGGCGCACAGCAGCACGGTCATATGGAATCAGTCGGATACGATATGTATCTGAAAATGCTCGATCAGGCTGTCCGTGAGGAAAAGGGCGAGATCTCGGCAATTCCGGAAAAGGAATGTCTTATCGACCTTCCGATCGACGCCCATATTCCTGCCGATTATATCTCCGATGTGCCGCAGAAATTGGCAATGTACCGCAGAATCGCCGATATCAAGAATCAGGAGGACGCCGACGATGTTCTCGACGAGCTTATCGACCGTTTCGGCGAACCGCCGCAGTGCGTTCAGGGACTTATCACCGTTTCTCTGCTCAGAAATACCGCACTTCAGCAGGGCGTGTATGAGATCGGCAGAACGGGAAGCAATGTCAAGCTGTTCATTGAAACGCTTGATATGGAGAAGATCACAAGCCTTGCAAAGTATATGCGTGGAAGAATAACGGTTTCCGCCGCAGGCAAGCCGCATATTGCTGTCAAGGTTATGCCGGGCGAGGATCAGCTCACGGTTATTCGCAAGGCACTTGATATAATGGCAAAAACACAAAACGAGCAGTCTTAGAACAGCATTAAGGGAAACACATTTAAAATCTTAATTTTAAAACAACAAAAAAGCTATAATTCACAATTACCGTGAATTATAGCTGATTTTTTATTCCTGTTATTCTGCGATAACTTCCTTAAGAACCTGAATGCCTTTTTTAAGATCGTCCCAATCAATGTTGAGAGAGGGGAGAAGTCTTACCTTTGTCTTTGCTGTCAGAACAAGCACGCCCTTTTCAATGCAGGCATTGGCAATTTCCTTTGCCGGCTTGTCCGTTTCAACGCCGATCATAAGTCCGAGACCGCTGACGGATTTAACGCCCTTTGCACCCTCAAGTTCAGAGAAGATATATGCCGATTTCTCCTTAACATCACTGAGAAGCTTATCATCAATTCTCTTGATGATGTTGCAGGCACCTGCACAGCTTACGGGATTGCCTCCGAAGGTTGAGCCGTGTGAGCCGAAAGTGAGAACGTTCTCGACTTTTTCTCCGAGCATTGTTGCTCCGATCGGAAGTCCGCCGCCGAGACCCTTTGCCGTTGTGACAACATCGGGCTGAATTCCGTAGTGCATATAGGCGTAAAGTTCACCTGTTCTGCCGTTGCCCGTCTGAACCTCATCAATGATGAGAAGCATATCCTTCTCTTTAACAAGCTCTGCGACAGACTTAACGAAAGCCTCGTCGAGCTTGCATACGCCGCCCTCGCCCTGAACAAGCTCCATCATAACTGCGATGCACTTGTCGGTGTCGGCGAATTTCTTTACGTCGTCAAAATTATTGGCTTCGGCATAAACAAATCCCTCGGGGAACGGTCCGAAATCGGTATGGAAAACATCCTGACCCGTTGCTTTGAGCGTTGCGATTGTTCTGCCGTGGAAGCTGTTCTTGAGCGTGATTATTGTTGAGTGACTCTCGTCGCCGTATTTGTCAAAAGCGTATTTTCTTGCAACCTTGATTGCACACTCATTTGCCTCTGCACCGCTGTTTGAGAAGAAAACCTTTTTCATTCCCGTTCTCTCGCAGAGAAGCTCGGCAAGAGTTGAGCATGGCTCGGAATAGTAGAGGTTTGAGGTGTGGGGGAGAACGGAAAGCTGATGGGTAACAGCCTTCTGCCACTCGTCATCGGCGACGCCGAAAATGTTCACGGCAATTCCGCTGCCGAGGTCGATATATTCCTTGCCGCTGCTGTCCTTGAGGATTGCACCCTTGCCGCTTACAAGCTCAACGGGGAATCTCGCATAGGTATTTGCAACGTATTTTTTATCATTTTCAGTGATACTCATTTCATTCAGACCTTTCTTATTTATCACCCTTGACAAACATCGTACCGATGCCCTCGTCGGTGAGAACTTCTATTATAATTGAATGCGGAATTCGTCCGTCGATAACAAAAACTTTTCGAACGCCGAGATTGATTGCGTCAACACAGCACTGTACCTTAGGTATCATACCGCCCGAGATTATTCCGTCATCCATAAGCTTAGGCGCATCCTCGGCAAAAATCTTTGAAATGAGCGTTGTCGGGTCATCCTTATCTCTGAGAATTCCTGCAATGTCGGTCATTGAGATAAGACTTTCTGCCTTGAGCCTGCCAGCAATTCCTGCTGCGACCGTGTCGGCGTTGATGTTATAGGTGTTGCCCTCGTTGTCAAATCCGACGGTCGAAACAACAGGGATATATCCCATTTCGATAACGTCAAGAATCGGCTGAACATTGATTTCCGTAATCTCGCCGACGTAGCCGAGCTCTTTTGACTTAGGTTTTGCCTTAATCATTCCGCCGTCCGATCCGCTCAGACCGATTGCCTTACCGCCTTTTGAACAGAGCAGATTGACAAGGCTCTTGTTTATCTTGCCTGCAAGAACCATCTGAACGACATCAGCGGTTTCCTTGTCCGTTACACGCAGACCGTTGACAAACTCACTCTTCTTGCCGATCTTGTTGAGCATACCCGTGATCTCGGGACCGCCGCCGTGAACGAGAACGACCTTGATTCCTATAGTCGAAAGCAGGATAATGTCGCTCATTACGGACTCTTTCAGTTCCTCGCTGATCATAGCGTTTCCACCGTATTTTACAACGAGAATTTTGCCGTTATATTTTTGAATGTAGGGGAGAGCACGAGTAAGAATACCGGCTTTCTCTTCCATTGAAATATTCATCTGTATTCACCTCAGGTTCTGTAATCACCGTTGATTTTTACATATTCATATGTGAGGTCGCAGCCCCAAGCCGTTGCGTCAAAGTCGCCGTCGTTAAGATCAACAAGGATTTCAATCTCCTTTTCGAGAAGAATTTCCTTTGCTTTTTCCTCGGAGAAATCAACGCCTGCACCGTTGTGACAGACTGCGATAGTTCCCTTAACTGACTTGAAGCTGACATCAATCTTGCTTATGTCAACATCCGCTCCGCTGTAACCGATTGCGCAAAGCACACGACCCCAGTTAGCGTCCGCACCGAACATAGCCGCCTTGGTAAGCGATGAGCAGATAACCGATTTTGCAACTTTCTTTGCAATTTCATCGGTTTTACCGCCCGTTACCTTACACTCAAGCAGCTTTGTTGCACCCTCGCCGTCGCCTGCGATCTTTCTTGAAAGATAGACGCTGACCTCGTGGAGAGCCTCACAGAATTTATCGTAAGCCTCGCCCTCGCTGTCGATGAGCTTGTTGCCTGCCATTCCGTTTGAGAGAACGGCAAACGTGTCGTTGGTTGAAGTGTCGCCGTCAACGCTGATCATATTGAATGATGTTTTAACATCCTCGCTGACAGCCTTTTGAAGCATTTCGCTTGTGATAGCAACATCGGATGTGACGAAAACAAGCATCGTTGCCATATTCGGGTGGATCATTCCGCTGCCCTTGGCAATTCCGCCGATTCTGCACTCGATGCCGTCAATGTCAAAGCTGACTGCAATTTCTTTTTTCTTCGTGTCGGTCGTCATAATGCCCTCTGCGGCAAGATCGCTGTTGTCGTAGTCGAGACCTGCAACCAAATCAGCCATTCCGTTTGCAATAGGAGTGAGGTTGAGCGGCATACCGATAACGCCTGTTGAACCGACGATAACGTCGTCCTTGTTTATGCCGAGTGCATCCTCGACGAGCTGACCCATTGCCTCGGCTTTCTCAATTCCGTCGGCGTTGCAGGTGTTTGCAATGCCGCTGTTGCAGATGATAGCCTGGGCATGTCCGTCGGCAAGATGTTTCTGATTGACAAAAATCGGAGCACCCTTAACGAGATTTGTTGTATAAACAGCCGCCGCAGTGGCTCTTACATCGCTGACAACGAGCGAAAGGTCACGCTTTGACTTATTCTTTCTGATTCCGCAGTGGATTCCGTTGGCTCTGAAGCCCTTTGCGGCACAGATGCCGCCTTCAATTATTTTCATCGTTTTATACCTCGAGTCCTGTTTTTTCGTCTATTCCGAGAAGAATGTTCATATTTTGTATTGCCGCTCCCGAAGCGCCCTTGCCGAGATTGTCATATCTCGACATCAAAAGGATTCTGTCCTCGTTGCCTTCAACAAAGATTTCCATTGAGTCATTAAACGAGAGCTTGTTGGAACAAATGAAACCGTTTTCGCCGATCTCATCCTTGTATCTGACAATACCCGAATGATATTTATTAGCATAAATTCTCTTTATATCCTCAACTGTAACGCCGTTGAGCTGTTCCTTGAAGAGAGGAACGGTGACAAGCATACCGCTGTAATAGTCGGCAACGATGGGGCAGAAAGCAGGGAAAGCACTGATTCCCGTGATCGCTTTCATCTCCTTGAGATGCTTGTGATTCTGAGTAAGACCGTACTGCCTCGGTGATTCGAGAGCAACATCGGGCTCGGCGTCCTCATATTCTGCAATCATTTTCTTACCGCCGCCGCTGTATCCTGTCAGAGAATGGCAGGTCAGAAGCGTGTCGGGAGAGATCGCACCGGCTTCGACAAGGGGATAAACAAGCGAAATAAAGCCGCTTGCATGGCAGCCGGGAACGGCAATTCGGTTGGAATTTTTTATCTTTTCGCGGTGAACCGGAGAAAGCTCGGGGAAACCGTATGCCCAGTCGGGATCGGTTCTGTGGGCCGTCGACGTATCGAGAACTTTGACATTTTCATTTTCAATCAGTCCGACGGATTCGATCGCCGCCGCATCTGGCAGGCAAAGGAAAGCGATATCGCAGGTGTTGAGAGCCTCTCGCCGTGCTTCAACATCCTTACGCTTTTCCTCGGGCAGGAGCATAAGCTCAATATCCGCTCTGTCGGAAAGCCTTTCATAGATTCTGAGTCCTGTTGTGCCGGCCTTGCCGTCAATAAAAACTTTTTTCATACCTTAAACCTCTTTATTAGTTGACAGGGTATAATTATACATAAATATACAATATATGTCAAGAAAAACAGAAAAAATATTCATTCGATATAATAAAAATTTCTGTGTGAAAATCCACAATAAATCGGAACTTTTGCTGTTTTAATCCGTATTGCGGTCCGCAAATAATAAAATGAATAAAAAATGAATATTCAGAATTTATTCGAATTTTGCAAATGATCACCGTCCGCAGCAAATGCCCGGGGCGCAGTATAATCAAATTTAACCGTTACAATTATAACGCACTCGCCGACAAAAAACAACCGTTATTTGTAAAGAAAGTGAAATTGTTTTCAAAACATAATAGTCCCCACCCTCAATGTAAAATTGCGAGTGGGGACTGCAGTTAAAATGAAAAATATTTGTCTCTCATTTTCTTCATTCTGCCGTTCATAAGGCTGAGCATAGCGAGGGCGGATTGCTTCTCGTCGTCGGTGCCGTAGACCGC
>OQVO01000572.1_pt1 | contig 11643 bp, 9 predicted proteins | sample 1691511 | NCBI WGS metagenome assembly OQVO01 (sample SAMN03418254, study PRJEB22391) | human gut metagenome | biome: human-gut; feature: organic feature; material: feces | host: Homo sapiens | place: Tanzania | collected 2013-01 | reverse complement strand
TGACGATGTCTGATAATACGATGGCACGCCCTCGTTCGCAGCGAACGCCGCGACAGACGCAAAAACGCCGGTAAAAAAGGTTATTATTCCTGTCTTCATTTCTTTTTCTTGGGATTATTATATCATAAAAACAGCCCCTGCAAAAGTGATTTCATTTATCACTTGCGCCGATTTTATACCGCGATACAATGCGTCGTATGGAAATGCCACACAATATATATATACACACATCATTTTGTATGTCCAAGTGCAAATATTGCGCATTTTTTTCGGCCGCATGCACTGCGCCTGACTGGGACAAATTTGCTGACGGCATTTTGCGCGAAATCCAATTCTGGGGCGTGCGCCTGGGGCGCGTTGCGGTGCCAACTATATTTTTTGGTGGTGGCACACCGTCACTGATGCCAACGCGCGTGTTTGCACGAATTATGAACGCGTTACGCAACAATTTTAACATTGCCACAAACCCAGAAATCACATTGGAATCAAATCCAAAAACACTGGACGCGACGCGGTTGCGCGAATTTATGGACGCCGGGGTAAATCGCCTGTCGGTGGGGGTGCAACGCCTGGATAACCCAGAACTGGAATTCTTGGGGCGACGGCACAATGTGCGCGACGCAATGCAATTATTGGACGTGGCGATAAAAATGGGCCTGCGCGTGAACGCAGATTTTATATATGGAATCCCGGGGGATAATGCGGACACCATCGCACAAATGTGTCGGGATATAAATGCCTTGGGGCTGGGCCACGTGTCAATGTATGAATTGACCATTGAAAAAAACACACCATTTGGCCAAATGAATTTAGCAATGCCATCAAACGACGCAATGGCCGATATGTATTGCACAATCGCAGGGACGCTGGCCCTGCCCCGGTACGAGGTTTCAAATTATGCCACCCCCGGTAACGAATGCATTCACAACCAGAACGTATGGGACGGCGACGCCTATGTTGGCATTGGTCGTGGTGCGGCTGGGCGACCATACATTGACGGCACCTGGTATGAACAGCGTGGTGGCGACGATATACAAATGCAACCACTGACGCCATCGTCACGCGCCACAGAAAAAATTATAACAGGTCTGCGCACCGTGCGTGGTGTGCGTAAATCCGATGACGTTATGCGCGTAATAAACACAGACTGGCTGCGCACAAATCCAGAACTGATTTGTGATAACAATGACCGAATTTGCGTCACGGAAAAAGGTATGTTGATTTTAGATGATTTGTTGCTAGACTTGTGCAACTGGGACGGAAAATGAAAAACAAATTACTGAACATAATCGGAATAATCGCGGTTGTCGCCGCGGTTGTGATTGCACACTATTTAACAAAACCAAAGGATGTAATTATGAACACTGGGATACGACCTGAAAATATGGATACAACTGTTCGTCCAGGCGACGATTTTTACGCGTATGCAACAAACGGTTGGCGGTCGGCGCACCCAATCCCAGACGACTATACACGATATGGTGTGTTTGATGTTTTGCACGATACCAACCTGGTGCGTGTGCGTGAAATTGCCGAAACAGATACCGGAAAAATCGGGACGCTGTATAAAATCGCGATGAACACAGAAAAATTAAACGCCGACGGCGTGCGCCCGGTTGCTGCCCAGATTGCAGAAATTGACGCGATAAAGTCGCGCGATGAATTACCAGAATTTATTGGCCGTATGCACCAGATGACATCGGCATTTTGGGGCGATGGCGTTGCACTGGACGAAACAGACAGCACACATTACCTGTATAACATTGGCCAGGGCGGACTGGGGCTGGCACGTGATTACTATTTTGACACAGACAAAAAAACAATCCAGATTCGCGAAAAGTATCTGGAATTTATCGCGAAACAAATGAAAAACTTTGGCATTTCTGTGGACGCAAAAAAATTATACGATTTAGAATTACGTATGGCGCGGTCTTTTTACCCAAAGGAAAAATTGCGTGACCCACATGCGAACTATCACAAGATGACACTGGACGAAATCAAATCACGTTTCCCAGGATTTGATTGGGACGCATACTTGGCCGCGCGTGGCGCAACACGTGCGACACAAATCAACATCGCCCAGCCAGAGGCAATCGCAGAATCAATCGCGATTATGAACGATACTGATTTGGATTTGATAAAGACATATCTGAAATATCGCATTGTCAGTTCCGCAGACACATTACTGGACGACACAACATACGAAATATCATTTGATTTTTATAACCGCACAATGGCCGGCCAACCCACGCCAAAGCCACGCTGGAAACGCGCGGTCGCGATGCTGGACGGCACCTTGGGCGAAGAAATCGGCCATCTGTATGTGAAAAAATATTTTTCCGCAGACGCAAAAAAACGTATGCAAGAATTGGTGAAAAACCTGCAACGCGCATTGGGCGTGCGGATTGAAAACCTGGAATGGATGTCCGACGAAACTAAACGCCAGGCATTACAAAAACTGGACACGTTTCACGCAAAAATCGGATACCCGGACAAGTGGCGCGATTATTCTGAATTGCACATAGAGCCGAACGCGTCACTGTGGGAAAATATGCTGATTGTATCAAAATTTGAAGATGATTTTTGGCTGAACAAAATCGGTCGCGAAAAAGACCCAACCCTGTGGTATATGAACGCACACGAAATCAACGCGTATTATGACCCATCTACGAACGAGATATGTTTTCCGGCCGGCATATTACAGTATCCGTTCTTTGATATGAACGCAGACGACGCATTTAACTATGGCGCAATCGGCAGTATTATTGGTCACGAAATGACACACGGCTTTGATGATTCTGGCCGTCATTTTGACGCCAACGGCAATATGACCGATTGGTGGACTGTGCGCGACGCCCAGGGATTTGAACAGCGTGCCGACGCGTTGCGCGCACAGTTTGATAAAATCGTAATTGCGCCCGGCGTGCACGCAAACGGCAAATTTACACTGGGCGAAAACCTGGCGGACTATGGTGGGATAACTGTATCATTTACCGCATATAAAAACTTTGGTCACGCAACTGATGTTGCCGATGGATTCACCGCAGACCAACGTTTCTTTATCGCATACGCCGGCAGTTGGGCACAAAACAGTCGCCCCGACGAAGACCTGCGTCTGACCAAGGTTGACGAACATTCCCTGGCACGCAACCGCGTCAATGGTATATTGCCGAACATCGCAATGTGGTATGATGCATTTGGAATACAGCCCAGCGACGCATTATATATCGCCCCAGAAAAACGAATAAAGTTATGGTAAAAAAACGTCCCGAAATGGGACGTTTTTTATTTATGTGATAAAATGTGCAAAATAACACTGATTATAAATATCAGCGTAATAACCCCCAGGATTATTTTCTGGCGACGGTGTCCAGCACCATCGTGACAATGTTCACAATCGCAATGACAATCGCGCACGACCAGCACCCACGACACCCCCAACATTAACGCCGAAAATACGAACAGCCACGGTTCAATCCATTCTGGCAACACCGATGTGTGCGCGAATTCTGGTGCAACCAGTGACACAACCGACAACACGATTGGCAACACACAGCAAAATAAATGCGGCACCAACGACGCGATTATTCCGATTTTAACAGCCTTGTTTTTCATTTATGCCCCCGTGAAAAAAACTGTTCAACACATAAGTCAAACAGCCTAACAATTTTTTTTAATTAAACAACATATTTTTTAATTAAACCACAAAAATGCGCGTCCAACTGGTGGCGTTGCCTCTGGCGATTGTGTTGCAATCGTATCAAAACGCGTATCGTCACCCGCCGCGACCGTATTCGCCGCTGTTCCCACAGGTAACCGTTCAACATTGACCGTTCCCGTGGTCAAATTTGCAGCATTTGTTGTATCAACGTTTTTGACATTTCCCAGACCAACCTGAGCCGCAGTTACATTATGCGGATTTTCTGTATTTTCTGTGTGCTCGGTCATTTTTGCATTGATATTTGATTGCACATATGCCGTGCTAGGGATACCGGCCAGCACAGGCGATATAGACACGACGGACGCCATTATCCCGAGCATAAAACGTACAAAAAACATTACTACCTCCACAACCCTCGTCGCGACAATAATACATTATTTTGAAAAATATTGCAAGTGATTGTGTAAGCCAACACCTAAATTGGCGTTTCCACCAGGACTGTAATTCCCACCGCTGCGCGGCGGGCCATTTCGTTTGCCCACAAATGGGCGGCACGCAACCTTCGGTTTCACTTCGTTACGAACCCGCGCAACTTCGTTGCTTGTCTGGTTCTTCGCCCTGGCGTAACCGTGCAATAAATTGGCGTTCCCACCAGGACTCGAACCCGGATTTAATTCTTAGGAGGAATTTGTTCTATCCCGTTGAACTATGGGAACACATGGTTTTATTTTATTCCTTGGATTTTAATATTGCAAGTTATAATAGTCACGAGTATAATAGGCCTGATAAAAACAGGAAAGGTAAAAAATGTCAACGGTAACAAGAAGTGATTTTGCCGCACGTTTGCGGGAAAAGTTCGGTCTGACTACAGCGGACGCATATAAATTAGTCGACATCGTATTTGACGAAATTCGCGACGCATTGGTCAACGGCGAAGAGGTTAAATTTGCTGGTTTTGGCAGTTTTAAAATTCTAACCAAGGCCCAGCGTATGGGACGCAATCCCAAGACTGGTGAAGCAGCAATTATATCGGCTCGACGCGTTGCGTCATTCCGCCCCAGCAACGAATTCAGACAACGCGTTGCAAAGCATCAATAATCCCCCACCGCCCAGATGGGCGGTGTTTTTGCAAAACAATACTAGTTTACTGCTTTCTATAAAAAACCGCCCAAATGGGCGGTTCGGTTATTCGCACGCTTTTTCAGTGCAACTGGCGTTACCCCAGTCAGGACTGGTAAGATTATTATCGCCATAGTTCAAGTCCGTCCCACTTTCGGCTATCGTGTTGCCTATTGCATCTTTACATGCGGTCACGTTGCTAAACGTATTTGCCGTAACCTCTATGTAATTTGTATCAATTTTTTTCAGTTGCCACGGCGCCCTACTCCATAAATCTATAATCTTGTCCAGATTGGAAGGCTGCTCTGCGGTTGATTCTGGAATATTTTTCGCCACCCAAACACACCGCGCTGGATTCCATGTCCCGCCCGATGTTGTGCACATGGTTCCCGTCGTGATACCAGAATAATTAATCTTGTCAACACAAGCACTGCCGTTCCACGAGAAGTTTGCATTTTTGCACGTTGCACACGTCGAGAAGTTTGACGGTTGAACAGTTGTCGTACCTGAATCATTACCTGATGACGAACCAGATGACGAACCAGATGACGTCGTGCTCTTGTCAATAACCGCGCTAACCCAATCAACCATTGAATCTGGTGTTGGTGTAGCCTCTGCTTTGCCATTTACCGACATACATGTAACGATTGTCGCACGGCATGCATTGATTGCAATATTCTTGGCACTTGTGCTGGTCGTCGTTGTTGATGATGTGCTGTAACCATTTTGACCCAGACATGATGAAACATCGGATATACAACTTTCAGCATAACTGGCCAGCAATTCGTCCTGCTTCGCCTTTATCTGTGTCAAAGTGCGTTGCAAATATTCCGTAACCACGCTGTTTTTCGGATTATATTTCGCACTCTGGCCTGTGCCGGTATATGTAATATCCTGGCACTTGTTCAAAACAGACATGCACATGCCATAATTCTTGCCACCATCGTTGTAGCCGATTTTATACTGCAAGAAATTAGACATAACATCAGACGTTTTAGTCTGGGCTGTATTGGTGATTGTCTTGTCGATATATTCACTCAGGCTGCCACCATCGGCCCAGGCGTTTGTGCTGTTGTAATTCCATGTTGCATACAAATTATCTGTATAATACTTTGGTGCAGCAACGTTTGAATCAACCTTTTGTCCGGGTGTACTGCCAACGACGATTTTGCCGTCAACAATGTATTTGCCGGTTGGATCCAAACAGGATTCATAATCAGAACCACAAACAAAATCATCTTGCATACATGAATCCAGTGCGTTTATACACCCGCGCAAATCATATGTATTCTTTTGCTGAGCCACCAACAAACGCGCCTTTTGTAATACAGATTTTGCATTGCGAACGGTTGACGCCATCTTGTCATTGGAATCAGTCAGCGCACGTTCATATATGATACACTGTTTATCAATTTCCAAATCGTATGCGTTTGTAATAACAGAAATATCAACACCCTGGGCACTGCATGTGTTCAGAACTGATGCTTTGCAACGCGCACTGGCGGTTTTATATAACTGTTCGCCACGCTGATTGCTGATACTGGACGTATTAGTTGTGTTACCCAAGAACGAACTTAAATCAAAACCGGTGCTGCTAACAGTAAAGTCCAACAGACCTGACAAATCAAAACTCAACCCACTGTCAGTGGACGTTGCCGAAGCAGATTTCACATCGACAATCATGCTCTTGATTCTATCCAAATCACTCTTTAACTGCGAACTATCACTAGAAGTCTGCATTTTTAATTCTGCCTCGGTCTGGGTGAACAAGGTTTCTACCTCATCCCTGCTCAGTCCTATATACTGAATCTTTTGCGCAACATCTTGCAAATCTTCGGTTGCCTGTTTCAGTGCAGTTTCAGTTTTTTCATAATTCTTTAAATTCTTGCTGCAACTGCAACGCCCCTGATTATCATCCAGAACGTTACAGAAATTATCCATACATGACTGATACTGTGCCTTGCAAAAATCGGTAACCTGGGCCAATTCGTCCATACTGGTTGTCGACGTTGTTGATGTATCAGACGATGTCGCTGATGTTGCCGCCGCCATACGAACCGTTGGAACACGTGTTGTCACAGATTGACTGCGCACACCAACACGACCGGTATACAGTGGTGTATTGACTGTATCTGTTTGCACGATTGATGCACGCGCGGCAGTCGTATTTGGCACCGCACGACGTGCTGAAACATTTTTATTCGCCGATGACGTTGCCGCTGCGCGTGACACGTTTGCTGCACGCGAAACATTTGCACGTGACGCCGTGGCTGATGCAGTGCGCGCCGTAACAGTGCGCGATGTTATTGCATTATTACGTGCCGTTGTTACACGTGTCGTTCCGGTTACACGCGGCGACACAGACGCCACACGCGACGATGCATTTGTCACACCACGTGATGCAACCGCAGACGCATTAGCCGTACCATTATTCTGATTTTGAATAACACTTTCCGCATCATCAACAACCAAATCATCTGCATCGGCGTCAACATCCGTATCCAAATATTCAACGGTGTCGTCATAGTAATATGCGGGCGCAACCTCTGCAAACGCTGGCAAAACCAGTAATCCACTCAATACAACAATCAGTCTTTTCATGGCGAAATATTCCTTCCTATTGCTCGGATTTTATCACATTTTCCATCGTCACACAAATAAAAAGTATAATACATTCTAAATTTCTTTGTTATGTCCGATACATTTTAAATATTTGCAGTGTTATTTTTAGCAGCAAAGATATTTGCTGGACACTGACAAGATTATTATCGGATATACATGAAAATTCTTGTAACATTTTTAATTTTTATACTATAATTCGCGTCAAAGGGTAGAGATTTGTCAAAATTAAAACGTAGTTTATTGTTCTTGCTGACACTGCCGATGCTGGGGTGCACGACTGTCCCGACCAGCACGCAAGACAAACGACTGGACGGTCACACGCCAAAAATTACTGCATCTGATTTTGACTATGATCCGATGCAGACGCCGATTGCACAATGCTATGCCGACGAATTAAAACGTGGCGACAATATTTCGGGCGCAACACTGATTGATGACGGACTGTCTGCGTTTGTAATTCGCGCTGCGTTCGCACGTATGGCGACCAAGACCATTGATTTACAGACGTATATTTACAGTAACGATTTCTCGTCCAAGGTTTTGATTGGCGAATTAAAAAATGCCGCCGACCGCGGGGTGCGCGTGCGTATATTACTGGACGATTATGGGACGAATTCTGACATCGTTGACGTAATGTTATTAAACCAGCACCCGAATATAGAGGTCAAGGTTTTCAACACTGTCGCCAACCGGGCCAAACTTTTATATTATCCGCAGTTTATGTTAGATTTTAATCGACTGAATTCGCGCATGCACAATAAATTGTTTATCGTGGATAATGTTGCGTATATTACCGGCGGGCGAAACGTAGGCAGCAATTATTTCTATCCAGAAACTGCGTCGAATTTTTCTGATACCGACGTGCTGTTTCTGGGCGACATGACAAAATACGCCACCGCCAGTTTTGACGAATACTGGAATCACCACCTGGCAATACCAGCAGACGTTTTTCCAAAGGCTAAATCCAAGAAAGATATGCGAAAACTGGAAGAAAAATTTAAAGAAATCCAGGAACGCAGCGCCGAAGACACCAGAATGTATAACACTATTATCCAGGTGGCTATGCGCAAATACAAACAAAAAAATTTTGATTTCAGTTGGGGGCACGGAAAATTTTTGGCAGACCCACCGGCCAAGGTTGAAATGACCATGGCGCAAAAACAAGAATATCGTGGCGACATTGTGCGTGCGCTGCAACACCTGTGGCGCGAAACCGACGATTCTGTATATATTTCAGCAGCATATTTCGTCCCCGGCCAAGGCGGATTGGAACACATGATGCACGAAGAAAAATCAGGCGTTCATATGACAATTGTCACAAATTCACTGGCATCAACAAACGCACCGACAGTTTATGCAAAATGGGAAAAATACCGCAAACGCCTAATTGAATCAGGGGCAGACGTGTATGAATTCATGCTGTCGGCGGAAAACTTGCGCGGTCAAGAACATGACCGCGAACGCAAACAATCCAGTTTTTCGGTCTTGCACAGTAAAACGATAGTTTTTGATGACAAAATTTCCTGGATTGGGAGTTTTAATCTGGACCCACGCAGCGCATACTTTAACACTGAAAATGTCGCAATATTTGAAAGTCGCGATTTCGCAAAAAAACTGCGTGATATGATTTTACGTGATGCGCAAACATCATGGCACGTGACACTGGACGAAAACAATAATCCAGTATGGACTGGCAAACGCCATGGTGACACAGCACCACGCAAATATCACCACAGTCCAGACACAACAATTTTCCGCCGCGGATGGAAAATTATGATGCGCCTAATTCCAGAAAAATTTGTATAAAACGCGCCACTGGCGTGTTTTTATTTAGACTTCAAAGTCTAACGTTCAGAATTCAGATAACGTGCGCCGATGCCGCACCAAATAACATCACACAAATCACTTATTTACTTTATAATTAATACAAATAACCACCGGCGATTACTCGACGGTGGCTACTCCCTTCCTTCTGGTATTCCCAGAAACTGTTATGACGCCATATGCCCACGCGGCACACGCGCGTTATGCGGCACGCGCAACAATACCCTTGTCGGCAATGTCGGCGGCATCCATTATTTTTTTCGCTTCGGTAAAGACCATTCCCTTGACACGCAACGCCAATGCTTTTGTATCCATACTTTCAGCAGCAACATCAAAATTATCTGTTCGGATTTGCAACGAAACATATGCACCAACCAATGATGAACGTGGTAAATCTTCGATACTGCGCGGCGCATTGCCAACACCAATTTTCAATTCATCGGCCAGGGATATAATCTGGCGATCTTCGTTCACCCAAACAGTCGTCGTTAAAACTTTGTTCAAGGCAATCATAATTTCTTTAATATTCTTTGGCATGCGCGGGTCCCTCCTTTGCTTGGGTTTTAAAGAAAAAATCAGGTCGACGGGTGTATTTACATACGTATTTACATTTTTATCAACCAAATCTTTTGTTGTTTTTTGTTTTTGCCAGATTTCCGGTTTTTGGCGGATTTCTGGGACTTTGAAACCTTTTCTCCTTGTCTATACAAACATCTTAGAACAAAAACGAATCGCAGGTCAAGTGGAAATTTGATTTATTTTAATTTTATTTGAAAAAAATTTATTTTTATTTCCAAAACCATAAAATCCCATAAAATAACTATAATTTGTCATTGACAACCATAAATACCCGTGCTACATTTCACACGAAGTCGGAAAGAGAATCCGGGTGTTACACCCCAAAAACAAGGACCATAAAGAATGTCATTGTTTCTCTCATCTTATGAAAATCGTTTGGATACCAAGGGGCGTATTTCTGTGCCGGCCTCTTTCCGTGCTTCGGTGTCCAATGAAAAATTTCCGGGTGTTGTTTTATATCGTTCGTTCACACACAATTGTATCGAGGGGCTGTCCATGTCCCGCATGGAACAGATGGCCGCCGCAACCGATAAAATGGGTGTGTTTGATGACGCGCTGGACGATTTATCGGCGATGTTGTTTGCCGATGCGCGCCAGTTGGCGTTTGACGTTACGGGCCGCATTGTGATTCCGGCGGATTTATTGCAACACGCCGGCATTACCGACCGCGCCGTATTCGTTGGTCGCGGAAACAGTTTTCAAATCTGGAACCCAGACGCGTTCCGCGCCGCCCAGGAACAATCACTGAAAAATTTACGCGCCACGCGCCCAAACCTAAAGATTGGGGAATAAAAAACGGGGCAATGCCCCGTTTTTTTATTGTTCTGCTGTAATTTTAAACTCATCACGAATTTTTGTAACCGACGCAGCACGGGCGGCGATTGTATCGTTCAGGTTTGCCTCGGTCAAGTCAGTGGCATACTTTAACGCATTTGCAAATGCCAGCGCATCACTGTTCCCATGGGTTTTAACCGCAAAGCCCTGCAGTCCCAGGAACACCGCACCCGCATATGAACGCGGGTCGATTTTATGTTTCAGGCGTTTGAACACATGTACCAAGAAAAACGCCCCAATCATCGCCAAAATTGATTTCTTGAAATTATCAACCAATACACGTTTAATCAGTTTTGCCGTGCCTTCGACCGTTTTTAGAACGATGTTCCCTGTAAAACCGTCGGTCACGACAACCTGGACATTGCCACCACTGATGTCGTTGCCTTCGACAAAGCCGATATATTCATATGGCAATTCGTCACGATGTTCGGTCAATACGCGATTCAGATGTTGCAGTGTTTCGTTGCCCTTGGTATCTTCGGCACCGATGTTCAACACGCCCAGTTTCGGACGTGGCATTTTCCCAATGACCTCGGCATAGACACTGCCCAATATAGAGAAATCAAACAAAACCGTTTCATCACACTGGACATTTGCACCCAAATCTAATACAACCACACGAGAATCACCACCACCCGATGGCAACATTGTTGTAATTGCCGGACGCGCAATTCCCGCGGTTGTTTTCAACATCAGTTTCGACAGCGACATCAAAATGCCGGTGTTACCCGCACTGACCACCGCTGATGCGTTTCCTTCGCGAACATCCTTTATCGCCATATACATTGACGTATCCTGGGCATGGCGAATAACATCGCGAACCTTGTCCGTGCCACGAATTACGCCAGGCGCATGCACAACCGTGCAATTACGCGCGACACGTGGATACTTTGCCAACATACGGTTCAGACGCGCCGCATCACCAAACAGGCGGAAAGCAACTTTGTCCTCGCCATTTTGATACAGGAACTGGTTCATGCCACCCAGAACGGCCTTGGGCCCCT
>OQVO01000570.1_pt1 | contig 11673 bp, 9 predicted proteins | sample 1691511 | NCBI WGS metagenome assembly OQVO01 (sample SAMN03418254, study PRJEB22391) | human gut metagenome | biome: human-gut; feature: organic feature; material: feces | host: Homo sapiens | place: Tanzania | collected 2013-01 | reverse complement strand
CTTTGTGCCTACGAAAAGAACATCGCTTCCGTCAGCGGCTACGTCACGAACGAAGAGATAAGCCTCCTCGAGCTTCTTGACTGTCTTCTGAAGGTCGATGATGTAGATTCCGTTACGCTCTGTGAAAATGTACTGAGCCATTTTCGGATTCCATCTTCTTGTCTGGTGTCCGAAGTGAACACCTGCTTCAAGTAACTGTTTCATTGATACTACCGGCATAATAAATCCTCCTTAGTTTTGCCTCTACAAGGCTTGATATCCGAACATTTCGAATGAAATGCACTGCGGATAAAACACCCTGCATGCGTTTTGCCGTAAAAGTATAGCACAATGAAAAGGTTATTTCAAGAGTTTTTTGAAAAAAATTGCATTATTCCGTAAAAAATATTTTATCGGCTATTGCTTTGAAGATCGGTGCACAGTCGTATGATCCCGAAACACCGCCCTGTTTCATAACGACGACGGCATATCTCGGGTTTTCGGCAGGAAAACAGCCTCCGAACCACGTGTTGCACAGTTCGATCCCGTCCTTGCCGTAGATTCCCGTCTGCGCCGTGGCTGTTTTGCCTGCGGCGGTGAAACGGGTCGGCTTGGCAGGGGAGGCGTTGCCGTTTTCGACAACGGAGGTGAGCATCTCCAAAAGCAGACGGCTTGTTCTTTCGCTCATTGCGACGGTCGGATATCTGTTTGAGTATTCCGTCACTTTCCCGTCTCTGCCGGTTGCCGATTCAACGATATACGGTGAATAATATTTTCCGTTCCCTGCAACGGCGCAAAGCATCTGCGCAATCTGAACGGGCGTTGCGGTGAAGCAGCCTTGCCCAAAGGAGAAGTTGGCAAGCGCCGCAGGATTTACGAGCTCATCCGAGCGCGGAAGTATCCCGGATTCGCCGGCTATGCCGTCTGCAAAGTCATTTTTTTGACCGAAACCGAGGATTGAAGCTGTTTCAAGGAGCGGCTCTGCGCCGAGCCTTTGCCCGAGGGAAATAAAATAAGTGTTGCAGGAGACTTCAAGTGCCTTTTTCAAATCCACCTTGCCGTGCGCCGCGTTACTGCTGCAGCCGAAAGCTACATTGCCGATTCTGCACGAGCCCTTACATTCGCATTGAAAATCTTCAAGTCCGTTTTCGATTGCGGCGGCGGCAACGGCAACCTTGAATATCGAACCGACGGCAAGCCCCGAAAGACAGCGGTTAAGAAACGGCGATGAATCTGAGGTCAGACTGTCGGAAATACGTGACGCTGTGTAAACGGGACGGGACGCCATAGCACGCACCGCTCCGCTTTTAACCTCGACAACAATTGCACAGCCTTCGTTTATGCCGCCCGTGTCAAGCGCATCCTCAACGGCAGACTGAATGTCAAGGTCAATTGTCAGACGAACGGAACCTACGCTTGTCATATCGGAGATTATTTCGGTACCGCTGCCTCCGATTGCTTTACCGTATACATCGACCGGTACTCTTGCCTTGACAAATCCGTCGGAACAGAGGATGTCGTCAAACGCCTTTTCAATCCCGGCAACTCCGCGGTTCAGCTCGTCAAGATAACCGACAAGGTGCTGAGCAGGCTGATTTGTACTGTATCTTTTGCAAACGGGGACACACAAAAGATTGTCGTTCGGTTCAATCTCAGATTTGCCGATATTGAGCATAACGGGCGCACCCTTGGACATTCTTTCACGTGCACTCTGATAGGTTCGGGTGTCGAGAATATCCGATAAAGCCGAAAGCGACTGCACCGACGGCTTGGCGATAACGTAATTGTCATATTGCGATCCGACAATTTTTTTGCCGTTGCAGTCGGTGATATCTCCACGTATGTTATATAATGTAAAAGAGGAGTAGTGGGAATCTGAGGACACAAGCTCGGTTCCCGATGAGCCTAAAACATACAGCCTCAGGCACAGACAGCCTATTGACAGACAGAATACCGTAAAAACGGCAATTATTCTTTTTTGCATCATTACGCACATCTTTTCCGTTGTTTTTTTATAAAAAGCATTTGCTTTTGACCGATAAAAATTCGTTTATTATAACATTTCGTCAAAATGTCCTATTGACCTTATTGAAAAAATATACTATTATATAACATAAGAGGCATTTTACTATTTTGAAACGGAGGAGAATATATTGAAAAAATTATCTTCAAAGATAATCGCTGTTATACTCGTTATGTGTATGGTTCTGCCGCTTGTACCTGCGTGGGCATTTGCGGCGGATGACGCAAGCAGCGAGTCCGCTGTAAGTTTCAAACTCGAAAAGATCAGCGAAACTCAGCAGGAGGTAACTCTCAGAATCAGCTTTACCGAGGGTAAGGCACTTTGCTTCGATTTTAAGGTTGAGGCAGCGTCGGGATTTACCTGCACTAAGATTGAGACATCGAGTACAATCAGAGATTTTATTGATAATCATCCCGACGGATCGTGTGCGCAGAACCCCGAGACAGGAATGTTTTCCTTTGTCAATACGACGGAAATAGCCGCACCCGCAGTTGTAGCAGACTATGTATTTGCAAAGGACACGGCAAAGGGCGTTACCGCATCGGATTTCAGCGTTGAGGTTACTGCCTGCTATCAGAAGGATGAGGACGATAACGATATTCAGCCGACGGTAAATATGGTAAATGCAATTCCCGAAACTCACAGCCACGTTTCCTCCGGCGAGTTCATTAAGCTCTCCGATTCAACCTGCCTGAAGAAGGGCGACAGCGTTGCGTACTGCACAGAGTGCGGAGAGATTGCGGAGCATAAATATGAAGAATTGAAGCCTCACACAACCAAGGAAGAAAAGAAAGCCGCAACCTGCACCGAGGACGGTTACATACTTGTTTACTGTACGGTTTGCAACAGCGAAGTTTCAAAGACCGTTTTGCCGAAGCTCGATCATAAAAATGCAGAGTTCCAGCATAAGGACGCAACCTGTACCGAGGACGGCTACGACAGATTCTATTGTCCGGATTGCGGCGAATCGTTTGATGAAACGCCTATTCCGGCAACAAACCACCCGAACAAGGTGTTCGAGCATAAGGACGCAACCTGCACCGAGGACGGCTACGACAGATATTACTGTCCCGACTGTCAGCAGTATCTTGATGTAAAGGTCATCCCCGCAACCAACCATCCGAACAAGGCTCATCAGCATCTTGATCCGACCTGTACGGAAAACGGATATGACAGATACTACTGCCCCGATTGTCAGCAGTACCTTGATGAAAAGATTCTCCCGGCAACAAACCACAAAAACACCGAAACCTGGCATAAGGACGCGACCTGTACCGAGGACGGTTATGACAGAATCTACTGTAAGGACTGTAAGACGATAATCAGCGACACAACGCTTGAGGCAACAGGTCATGACAAGGTCACGGTGGAGAAAGCCGCAACCTGCACCGAGGACGGATACTACAAGGAGTACTGCTCAAAATGTGATGAGGTATTCAAGTTTGAGTCCTATCCGATGACGGGCCATCAGCACACAAAGAGCGTTATCACCGATCCCACCTGCACGGAGGACGGAAAAATTGACATTGTTTGTGAGGACTGTAATGCAGTTATAAAGACCACCGTGCTCAAGGCAGAGGGTCACAAGCTGATTAACGATATCAAGAATGCAACCTGTCTCAATGACGGTTACAGAGATATCAAGTGCTCAAAGTGCGGATTCGTCCAGAGCCATATTGTTACAAAGGCAACAGGTCACGAATGGAGCGAATGGAAGGTTATCAAGGAGCCGACATACCGCTCGGTCGGTGTTGAGAGGCAGACCTGTCGAGGCTGCGGAACCTATACGGAGAGAGAAATTCCGATGATCGTTGTTCCCGTTGAGAAGATTGTCATCACTCCGGGCGAGGATTTCAAGATCTACTGTAAAAAGACAGACAGACTTCAGGCAACGGTTGTCCCCGATGAAGCGATGTTCTCCGCGAAGATTGTGTGGGAATCATCAAATCCCAAGGTTGTTTCCGTAAGCGATGACGGAACAATTAAGGCTCTCCGCCGTGGAACAGCCAAGATCACGGCAAAGACAGAGGACGGAAAGGTATCAGATTCTATAAACGTTACAGTCGAATATTCGACAATCCAGTGGATAATCGTCTATATTCTCTTCGGCTGGATTTGGTATCTTTAATATTTAACTGAAAAAGGGGCAGCAATTCGGTTTTGCTGTCCCTTTTTTTAAAACGAGAGAGGTTGTTTTATGAAAAAGGCATTATCAATTATTCTTGCGGCGGTAATTGCGCTGTCGGTTCTTTCCGTTGCGGCGGCTGCGTCCGATAAGGATGATCTCTGCTTTGCGATTGCGTCCGATTTGCATTACAGTGCGACGGAGGAAGTGCTCGAAAAGACAAATGACGATCCGATCTTTTGGTATGCGAACAGACGTTGTGCTATGGAAAACGAGAGCGGATGGATAATTGACGAATTTCTCAATCAATGCGCCGAGAGCGACAATGTCGATTTCGTTCTGATTGCGGGCGATCTTGCCAACAAGGGACGTACACGACCCGAGGATCATTACGCTGTTGCAGAAAAGCTCAGAGCTTTTGAAGAAAAGTCGGGCAAGCAGGTTTATGTAATCAACGGAAACCACGACGCCGGAGAGAATCAGGAAACAAATTTTACCCTTTTCAAAAGAATTTATGCCGATTTCGGCTATGATCAGGCACTGACAATGAGAGAGGACGACTGCTCATATACTGCCAATCTCGGCAGCAAATACAGACTTATTGCTCTTGACTCCAATCATCGTACAAAGTCGACAGAGGACGGAATGACAAAGGAGAAGCTGAGCTGGGTTAAGGAGCAAGCCGAGCTTGCAAAAAAGGACGGAAGATATCCTATTCTTATGATGCACCACAATCTTCTTGATCATCTTCCGATTCAGAGAGTTCTCAGCAGAAACTTTATTGTTAAATTCCATTTTACTACCGCCGAGCTTTTTGCCGACTGGGGAATAAAGACTGTATTTACGGGACACGAGCACTGCTCCGATGCGACTGTTTATACAAGTGCTCTCGGCAATAAGATATACGATTTCACGACAACCTCGCTGACAATGTATCCCCTTGAGTACAGGGTTATGAAGTTCAGTGACGACGAGATTAGGTATGAGGCGAGATCAGTTGATAAAATTGACAGCGAGGCGCTCAGGTCAACTGTTGAGGGCTATACCGACGATATGATCAACTCAATGAACGCCGATCTTGCGGCTTATTCAAAGGGCTTTCTCAAGGCGGGCGTCCAGTACCGTTTGGAGCGTTCCTTATCCGCCGAGAAGATGGGGATCGATGAGAATGCTGTTTATTATGATGCGGTGATGTATGCCGTCAATAAGCTCAGATCTCTTTTGAGTATGCCGCTCTGCGGTGAAAACAGCTTGCAGGCTGTTGCAAAGGAATACGGCATTGATATCCCCGATTCAAGCTATAAAAGCGGATGGGATCTTGCGACCGATCTTGTTGCGTGGCACTATTCCGGCGGCGAACACTTCGATATGAGCAGCATTGAGGTCACAACTCTTCTCAGAGCCTTTGCCGCAATTCTCAGAAGTGATTTTGCCGGCGTTGCCGACGACGTCCTTCTCAAGGCGGTCAATAACATTCTCGGTGATATGGGTTACGGTCCGATAGCCGACAGCCTTATTAAATTTTGTATTTCAAAATTCGGCGTGTATACAAAGGCTGAGATTTTTCTTGTTGGTATCGCTTCGCCTGTGCTTTACAAGTTTGCATACGACAATGACGGAGTTGATGACAATAACGGCGTTATCGAGGGTTACGGCACGGTGAATTTCAAAAGCAATGTTTCAAATATTTTTGAAAACCTTAATAATCTTTCGGAAAAAATCACGTTCTATCTTCAGCTTGTAATGTCATATCTCGCAAAGCTTAACGTTATTTTTCTTAAATAAGGAATGATTTCTAATGAAAAAGAAACCCGAAAATAAGAAGGCGACAGGCAAATATGCCTCAATGTATATGTCGATCGGAATGTGCATAGGCATAGGCATCGGCATGTGTCTGGGAAATGTAATTTTTGACAGCATTGGTATCGGTATGTGCTTTGGTGTTGGCATAGGATTCCTGCTTGGCTTTTCTTACGGCTCATCGCTTGATAAAAAGGCGTTGAACGTTGTTGAGATAATCGAGGATGATTTCGGCTGTGAGGGTGTTCCGGAGGAAGCGGAAGCTATGGTGACGGTTGTCGTAACCGACGCTGAGGGCAAAGAACAGCGCATCAGGATGTCGGATAAGCTCTGCTATGAAAGAAATATCGAGGCGGGAGATTCCGTTATGCTCGATAAGGACGGAACGCTGAAGCAGATATACAAGATGCCGACCAAAGCAAAGAAGAAAAAATAAAGAAACGGTCTGTTGCATAGCCGAACGCAGCAGACCGTTTTTTTGACGAAAAATCTATTGGAAATTATATTATATGTTGTTTACGTCAATTTTCCTAATAATCTTTTCAATATACGCTCCGAATCGGTCGGCGATTTTTGCCGCCGCAATTCCGACCTCTTCGTCGGAGAGCTTGCAGTCAAGCACGCCTGCCGCCATATTTGTCATAACCGAAAAGGCGAGCAGAGGCATCGAACAGTGAGCCGCCGTGAGAGCCTCCGTTACCGTGGACATTCCGACCGCATCGGCACCCAACAGTCTTGCCGCACGGATCTCAGCAGGGGTTTCAAACTGCGGACCGGGGAAAAACATATAAACTCCCTCATGAAAATTAAGCCCGCTGTTCTCGGCACATTTCAGAGCCAATTCACGTAGACTTTTTGTATACATATCGGTCACGTCAAAGAACCTCGGACCGAAGAAATCAAGATTTTTTCCCCTGAGTGGGCTTGCGCCGTTGAGCTTTATATGATCGCTGACAATCATAATGTCGCCGACCTCATAGCTCCTGTTGACTGCACCGGCGGCGTTAGTAAGTATTGTCACCTTAACTCCGAGGAGCTTGAAAAGCCTGATCGGGATAACAAGCTGTTCAAAATCGTATCCCTCATAGGAGTGAAAACGTCCTGCCATACAGAGTATCTTTTTACCGCCGACCTTGCCGTAGATGAGCTTGCCGGCATGCGAGGAGACGGTTGAAACAAGAAAATTCGGTATATCTTCATATGCAATTTCAATCGGATTCTCAATCTTTGATGCGAAATCGCCGAGCCCCGAGCCGAGAATGATTGCTATTTCGGGCTTTTCCTTGATTATTGACAAAACGTAGTCGGCACTTTTTTGAAAAAATTCAACTGTATATTCCATACTGACACCTCAATAAAATTCATAATTTTTCAACAAATTACCTCTTGACCTAAAGTTAACTTCAGTTGGCAAAATATAATCAAATCAACGAGATGATTATATCATTCGCAAATTAATATGTCAATCAGGAGGTAATTTATATGATTTTGAATGAAAAATACACACTTTCAAACGGCGTGGAAATTCCGAAGCTCGGTCTCGGCACATGGATGATTCCCGACAAGCAGACCGATGAGGCTGTCAGAGCCGCCGTTTCAATAGAATACCGCCCGGGGCATACGGCAATGAGTCAGGCGTCGGCATTTTGCGGGAACTCAGTCCGGAAGAAACGGCAGAAGCGTTTGGGGGAGCGTTTAGAAGAATGAGAACATGACAAAGCAAAAACGGCATAGCCAACAGGTTTCAACACAACAATTATTGAATTTAATACGCAAAAGCCTTGGGACACCCTCCGTAAGGAAAGAGCCGCAAACGACTCTTTTTCTTTGGTCGAGGCGACAGGACTTGAACCTGCGGCATCTTGGTCCCAAACCAAGCACTCTACCAAACTGAGTTACGCCTCGACGTTGCAAACACAACGTTGTTATTATATCATAAAAACGCCTTTTGTCAATATCTGAGTGGCAAAAAGCGTTTTTGTTTTATTCATAAAATTTTTTTCTGATCTTTTCAATCTCTTCATCCGTTACTCCGGTAAGACGAATGTAGTCAATAACCGAACCGTATTTTTCCTTGACGTAAGCGATCAGCGAGCGCATTGTTTGGGGCAGGGAATAGTGCATTGCGGGATCGGTGTCCCAGAGCGTGTCGGCGTGAGTAAACATATAGCTTTCAAGATATGTATATGTAAGCTGATAGTCTGCAACGATGTCGTCCTCGCCGACGCCTGCAATCGTCAGCAAAAGCATCGAGAGAATACCCGTGCGATCCTTACCGAGAAAGCAGTGATACAGTACGGCACCGTCGGGGGCGTCTGCGACGGACTTTAATGCTTTGCATACATTTTCTTTATAATTATCTATAATGTACTCATAGACCTCGGTGATCGTGATTTTCATACCTTTCGCTTCGGCAACATTCATTTCATACAGCGAAACGTGATTAACATTATCGGTCAGCCTTTCCATATCGTTTGGCTGATTGTTAAATTCAAAATCGCCCCTGAGGTCGATTACAGTCGAGATATTCAGTTCCTTAAGCGTACTGATATCGCTTTCGGTCGGTCTGTCAACCGTTCCGCAGCGAATAAATCTACCGAATTTTGTACATCCGTACTTTGACGGATATCCGCCGAGGTCGCGGCAATTTTCTATATTTTCAAGTATATAACGTCTTTGCGTGTTCATTTTTCCTCCGTTATTTTGTTGCGAAATAGGTGATGAGTACGATCGCGCCGAGAATTATGCGGTAAATTCCGAATACGGTGAAGGTGTGGTTTTTAATGTAATTCATCAGGAATCTGATAACAACAAGTGATACGGCAAACGCTGTTATCATTCCGACAAAGAGTATAACAAACTCGGTTACGGTAAAGCCGAAGCCGAATTTAATTATCTTGATGAGCGATGCGCCTAACATTGCGGGAACGGCAAGGAAGAATGTAAACTCTGACGCAACTCTCCTTGAATTGCCGAGCATAATACCGCCGAGGATTGTTGAGCCGGAACGTGATGTGCCGGGGATAAGAGAAAGAGCCTGAAAACAGCCGATAAAGAACGAATCCTTGAATGAAAGCTCTGTCAGCTTTCTTACTCTCGGCTTGCGGTGACGGTTGATTTGCTCCACGATTATAAAGAGTACGCCGTAAACAATAAGTGTGACCGAAACTGTGACATAATTGTAAAGATATTTGTCAAGCAGGTCGTTGAAAATAATTCCAAGTATTCCTGCCGGGATTGAGCCGACGATTACTTTGAACCAAAGCTCGATAATTCTCGGCTTTACGGCAACCTTACTCTTGCCGTTTTCAAGCTGCTTCTTCTTGAAGGGCCAGAGCTTATTCCAGAACATTACTACAACGGCAATAATTGCGCCGAGCTGAATGACAACAAGGTACATTTCAAAGAAATTCGTCGAAACCTCCTTGAATTTGCAAATCTTTTCAAGCAGGATCATATGACCCGTACTGCTGATCGGCAGCCACTCGGTTATACCCTCGATTATGCCGAACAAAATTGACTTTAAAACATCAAGTATATACATAATGAACCTCCGCAGGTTGGATTCTTAAATAATTATATGCAACCGGAAAATATTATACAACATAAGGCGGATTAATTCAATCATAAAACAAAAAATCGGAGCAGAAATTCTGCCCCGATAATTTTTGTGAAAATAACTTATGCAAGCTCTGCGAAATACTTGATTGTACGAACCATCTGGCTTGTGTAAGAGTTCTCATTGTCGTACCAAGAAACAACCTGAACCTCATAGAGATCGTCAGCAATCTTGGAAACCATTGTCTGAGTAGCATCGAAGAGTGAACCGTACTTCATACCGATAACGTCTGAAGAAACGATAGCGTCGGTGTTGTAACCGAACGACTCGGAAGCGGCAGCCTTCATAGCAGCGTTGATGCCGTCAACTGTAACGTCTGCACCCTTAACAACGGCTGTAAGGATTGTTGTTGAACCTGTCGGAACAGGAACACGCTGAGCAGAACCGATGAGCTTACCGTTGAGCTCGGGGATAACAAGGCCGATAGCCTTAGCAGCACCTGTTGAGTTCGGAACGATGTTAGCAGCACCTGCACGGGCACGACGAAGGTCACCCTTTCTGTGAGGACCGTCGAGGATCATCTGATCGCCTGTGTAAGCGTGAATTGTTGACATAATACCGCTCTGGATAGGAGCATAGTCGTTAAGAGCCTTAGCCATGGGAGCAAGGCAGTTTGTTGTGCAGGAAGCAGCGGAAATGATCTTGTCCTCTGAAGTAAGAGTCTTTTCGTTTACGCTGTAAACGATTGTCGGAAGATCGTTGCCTGCCGGAGCAGAAATAACAACCTTCTTAGCGCCTGCATCGATATGAGCCTGAGCCTTTGCCTTTGAGCAATAGAAGCCTGTGCACTCAAGAACAACGTCTACGCCGATCTCGCCCCAGGGAAGCTCGGCAGCGTTAGCCTTAGCATAGATTGTAAGAGTCTTGCCGTCAACTGTGATTGTGCCTGCCTCATCATCAGCAGAAACAGTGTGAAGGCCCTCGCCGATTCTTCCGCAGTAGCCGCCCTGAGCTGTATCGTACTTGAGAAGCTGAGCAAGCATGCTGGGCTTTGTGAGGTCGTTGATAGCAACAACATCGTAACCCTCTGCACCAAACATCTGTCTGAATGCAAGACGACCGATACGGCCGAATCCGTTAATAGCAACTTTTACTGACATTTGAATTACCTCCAAATTTTTAGGAAACAGCGGCGCCGAAAGGCTCGTCCGATTTATAAAACCAAACGAAAATCCGTTACCGAAATTTCCTTAGTATTAAATTTTACCATTGATATTTTATAACGAAACGGTGAATTATGCAAGTGGTTTGTTATATTTTTAACCCGATTTTTAAACTTTTGTTATTATATACAAAATTCATCGGTTTATGCAAAAAAAGAGTATAAATCTGACTATATCTTATTTTGTCTTTTATATTTTTGCTTGAATAATTTGTGAAATATTGTATAATATCAGCGGTGATATAATGAAAAGAACCATAAAATATACGATCCCGGAGGATTTTGACGGTAAAAAAGTGATAGCATACCTCAGAGGAGAGGCGAAAATCTCGGCTCGGCTTTTGAAAAGCCTGAAGACGGTTGAAAACGGAATAACGCTCAACGGCGAGCATATCAGAACGGTAGACATTTTGCACACGGGCGATGAGCTGAAAATCGAGATTCCGTGTCCGGACGGTGAAATCGAGCCGATGAATATTCCGATTGATGTTATATACGAGGACGACGACCTGATTGCGGTCAATAAATCGCCGTTTCTTGCCTGCCACCCGACGCATAATCACCAGGGAGACACGCTTGCAAATGCCCTCGCATATCATTTAAAAAGCGAAGGTAAACAGTCGGTTTTCAGAGCGGTCGGTAGACTTGATAAGGGTACATCGGGAATAGTTATCTGCGCTTTGAACAAGCACAGTGCTGCCAAAATTCCGAAAACTGCGGAGAAGGAATATCTTGCCGTTGTTTCGGGTAAAACGGAAAAATTCGGCACGATAGACAAGCCGATTTACCGACCCGACCCGATGAAAACGCTAAGAGCGGTCGGTGAGCAGGGTGACAGAGCCGTTACCCATTGGGAGACTATCGCAACGGACGGCGAAAAATCTCTTGTAAGAGTATGGCTCGAAACAGGCAGAACGCATCAGATAAGAGTACATTTTGCATCAATAGGTATGCCGCTTGTCGGC
>OQVO01000568.1_pt1 | contig 11692 bp, 9 predicted proteins | sample 1691511 | NCBI WGS metagenome assembly OQVO01 (sample SAMN03418254, study PRJEB22391) | human gut metagenome | biome: human-gut; feature: organic feature; material: feces | host: Homo sapiens | place: Tanzania | collected 2013-01 | reverse complement strand
GGGCGATGCCCTGGGCTAGGAGCTTCTGCCCTTTCAGGGCGTGTGGGGCTTACTTTCGAAACTTGAATTAAAAATAATACGTGCAGCCGATGGTGGCAGCGCGGTTGCCGAAGTGCTGGCTCGCCATATCGTGGAAGCGGCCTTCGAGCGTCCAGTGCTTGCCCAGATTCTTGTATACACCTACCTCGGCATAGAGATTAGCCGGGGTGTAGGCATCGCTGCGGCGGCGGGTGCACCAGATAAGGTTGCCCGTGAGGCGCCAGCCATCGGCCATTGTGAGCTGCGGTGCCAACTTGAACACGGCAAAATGATTGTACTCTGCATTGCGCTGCTGAGCCTCCTCTGAAGGGGTTTCGCTGCGCTGCCAGAAGTAGTTGATGCCGGCTGTGAGGCGCAGGATGCCCTGATGCCAGAAGGCGGTGGAGCCGATGCCGAGTGTATTGTCGTGGGTGGTGCTGAACAGGTGCTGGTGGATGTTCTTCACCGAGGTGCTGAGCACGAAGGCAGGACGGCTGTAGGTATGCTTGAGCTCTACCACATTCGCCATGCTGTTGCCGATGTCGGCGGTATAAACCGGCTGCCAGGCGCCCTCCATATCGCCCGCGGTAACGAAATCGCCAAACTCGGGATTGAAGATGCGGCGGCAGTAGGTGGCCTGCAGGGTATGCCCCGGCGTGAAGCTGTAATAGGCGCTCGCCGAGTAGATATGGTTGCGCGTGGTATGCTTCCAGTGCTCTTCGGGCGAAATCTGCTTAGGACGGAAGTTGATGATGCGGAAGCGGTCGCCAGCCATGAATCCCCACTTGCCGATGTTGTAATCTATCTGGGCGTAGAAATCCTGATAGTTGGAATGGTTGATGTAACCGGCGATGCAGTTCTTCTCGATGGAGAGTCCGCCCTCGAAACCTGCCGTAATCCAGAGGTCGGAGGTGATGACCGGAGTGGCGTATTCTACCACCAGGAAGGGGTAGGTGGAGTGGTTCTGATAAGGCGCAGTCTGGGCTTCTTCCTGCGTGCGGCCGTTGTCGCTGATATGCTCGGCACCGAGGGTAAAGAGGATGCTGGAGCCGTTGTCGGCGAGCGTGCGGGTATAGTCGGCCTGCAGATGATAGGCGCGCACGTAATCGGCTGGGGTGTGGGTGAAATGGTTGCGGGTATAGGTCTGCATCGCATCTATTTCGAGCACATCCTTCGCGGTGGGTGTCCAGAGCAGGTTGAACTTGGCACCCTCGTGAGAGTAGTGGTTCACGGTGGTGCTTGAGATGCCCTGGTAGGCATCCTTATCGCTGCTGGAGGTGCGCTGGAAGTTGCCTTCTACATGACTGAGCACACGGAGTTTATCCTGCTGGCTGATGACGCTGACGATGCCTTTTGCGCCGCCGTAGGTATCACCGAAGAGTCCCCATCTGCCGGTGGTTCCGTTCTCCTTCTTGCGCAGTGTGATGTCGATGACTTTCTTCAGACTGCTGCATCCCTTCATCACTTCGGCGTTCTGGCACACCTTGATGGTTTCAATCTCCCGAGCCTTGAAATGGTGGAGGAAGGTGGCGTAATCGAGTCCGTATTCCTGGTTGTCGATACGGATGACGAACTTGCCGTAGAGGTTGGCGAAGGGGTCTCCGCCGATGATATTGTTGCCGTCGAGAGAGATGACTTCGGGGCACATCATGAGTACATCGAGGAGCGATTCTTCGCCGGTGAGTTCCATTTCAGGAACATGCATGATGTATCTGTCGCCGATATGTTCTATCGGGGCGGCTTGTGTCTGGTAAGTAGTGCTGGCCATCGCGAGTGCGATGATGAGCAGGCTTTTCTTCGTACTGTTGTTTATCTTCATTTTCTTCTAATTTATATTATTTGCAAAAGGATTGCTTCATTTTTTAAGGCACGGATTACACGGATTACACGGATTTTTTTTAGCAGTTTAGCGTCTCTCCCTAACGTTTGGCGGGTTTGCATAGGCGTTAGCCCATTAAATCCGTGTAATCCGTGTAATCCGTGCCTAATTTCCTTGCAAAGATAAGGCAAAAATCGGGGAATAACGAAAAAATGGAGACTTATTTTATCGTTCAATGCGTAAAAAAGGGTGTCATTGCGTAAAAAAGTGGGGAGAGGGCGAAAAAAGAGGGCATAAAACTTGCATGGCATTATATTTTTTACTATCTTTGCAAAGAACAAAGAAGAAATTTCTAAGAACTATACATATTATATAATAACCCTTTAAAGATAAGAACTTATGAAGCGACTATTACACTTCCAATTCCTATTGGTATTGTTGCTGGCTCTGGGATACTCTCCTCTGCAGGCCAAGCGAATCACACAGTGGCAGGCTCAGCAACAGGCCTACAGTTTCTGGGGAAAACAGATGCCGCAGAAGGCAAAGGCGAAGAGCAGGGCGGCTACTACCGCATCGCGCTCTGATGCTTACTATGTATTTAACAATGATGCAGGCGGATTCGTCATTATCGCTGGAGATGATGCCGTTACGCCAGTATTGGGCTATACCTCAACGGGATCATTTGATGCCGAAAATCTGCCTGACGGACTGAAGGATCTGCTGAAGAGCTATGAGCGGCAGATTGCGGCGCTGGGCGACAATTATGCAGCGAACCAGACTGCCACAAGAGCCGGTTTTACAGGCGAAAAACTGCTCAATACCGCAAAATGGAACCAGAATGCTCCTTTCAACAAGTATACGCCAAACAACTATGTAACAGGCTGTGTAGCAACGGCTGGAGCCATCGTAATGAAGCACTACGGATATCCTGCCAAGGGTACCGGAAGCCATTCTTATACCTGGAACGGCAAGACCCTGACTGCCAATTTCGAGCACGATTATGATTGGGCAAGCATGCCTGCTAAATATGACGGCACCAACGATGCTGCCTTCGACGGCGTGGCAAGGCTGATGTCAGACCTCGGTGTGGCTGTGGAGATGCAGTATGCTAAGAACGGAAGTGGTGCGTATATCGGTAATATGATATCTGCCCTGCAGAAGTATTTCGGCTACAGCAAGCTTACGTATCTTGCGTCAATAGATGATATGGAGGCTGAGGCATGGAATGCGAAACTGCGTGGCGAGATTGATGCCAACCGTCCGATTCTCTATTCTGCTTCCGATGCTTCGGCTGGCGGTCATTCCTTCATCATCGACGGATACAAGGACGAAAGCTTCAGCGTAAACTGGGGCTGGGGCGGCTATTGTAATGGCTTCTACCAGATAGGAGCCCTGAATCCGGAAAGCGCAGGAAAGCCAACGGGCGATAAATATAACATGGGACAGACGGCGGTAATCGGTTTGCAGCCATCTGATGGTACGGAGAAAGTTTCTGGCATGGGATTCATGACAAACGTAGGTGGGTTGAAGATGCTGAATATGAATGTTACCGACGTGAAGAAGGGGCAGCAAGGTGGCATCTTCTGTGCGCCAATCGGCAATACGGGAGACCAGCCGTTTACCGGAGAAGTAGACGTTGCGCTGATGAATGCGAAGGGCGAGATGCGGGAAATCGTAACATCCAGCCCTCTGACTGTTGATAATTTTGCCCCTGGCTGGTATTATCCGTCTATGTCTTTCAGTTTTGTGAGTACAGTGGATGCAGAACCGGGTGATTATCTGGCTATTGTGGCAAAGGAAAAAGGCTCTTCGGAATATATAGAACTGTATGATTCGAACTTCGAGAGATTGCGTCTGCCGGCAACCGGATATGAGCCTCTTACGTTTGAGGTAAGAACGAAAATGGGCGACGGGGCTGTATTCCAGCCAGCAGGCACGAGATTTAATCCTACCATCAATTTCTATAATGGCAAACCTGTCATCGGTGCCTATTACTATTATTATCTGACGGTAGATGAGGGCATCTCAAAGTATTTCGCAGAATTGAACGGAAAGCTGATGGATTATGTTACACTGGGTACTGACCAGCCGAATACTTTCAGAGGTATTGAACCGGTTTATGACCTCGTGGTGACCACTTATCGCGACTATCAGGAGAAGGAGTTGGTAATCAACCTGGAGAAGGCAGGACAGCTGATGGAAAAACTTGCCAAGGAAAACCCTGACTATTTTGTATACAGGAATATCAAGGTGAACGGCGAGATAGACAAGCGCGACTTTGATGAGCTGGCGAGTCATTATTTCAAGAGTATAGACCTGAGCGGTGCCAAGGTGGTGGCTTATGAAGGCTACAAGGCTGATATGGTTCCTGACTATGCATTTAACAGCAATGCTTATCTGGAGAGTTTCAAGATGCCTGCTGGCGTTAAGGAGTTGGGTTTCAATGCCTTTATGTCTACCAATCTGAAGGAGATAGATTTGCCGGAGACGATAGAGGAGTTCGGTCGCAACACCTTCTGGGGCTGTTCTTCTTTGGCAAATGTATATATTCGCCATAAGGAGGCTCCTTACTGGATCAGCTGGTGTGTATTTGCCAATAAGGGTGATGTAACCCGCACGCTGCATCTCTATCCGGGCAGCAAGGCGAAGTATGAGGCTCATCAATACACCAAGAACTGGATTAAATACTTTGATAATGTGGTAGAGGATCTGGAGCCTACCGGCATCCATTCTGTAACATTGGATAAAAAGCCAACCAATGCTGCCATTTACGACCTGAACGGCCGCCGCATAACTGAGGCAATGAAGAAGGGCGTATACATCAAGAATGGCAAGAAAATAAGCGTGAGATAGTGATTAGTTATTAGTGATTAATGATTAGTGCTTCTATGTTTAATGTTAAGTGTTAAATGTTAAGTGTTAAATGTTAAGTGTTAAATTAATAGTGATTGGTGATTATTACAATTAAAAGATAGGAATCCCCTGGTGCTTTCTGTGGCATCAGGGGATTTTTTTTCGCTTAATGCGTAAAAGAGGGGGCAATGCGTAAAAAAAATAGGGGATGCGATGAAAAAAAGCAAAAAAAACTTGCTGGGTATTAATATTTTCCCTATCTTTGCAAAAGGATAAACTACTTTCGGCAATTAGAAGAAAACTTTCGTTGCATGAACTTTAGAAAAGGATAAAATATCTAAAAAACTATAATAGGTATATAGAAAATTATTAAACAACAAGAACTAATGAAACGAAAATTACACTTTAAAAACATATTGGCATTGTTGCTGCTGCTGGCATATTCTCCTTCGGAGGCTAAGCGGATAACTCAATGGCAGGCACAGCAGCAGGCTTACAGCTTCTGGGGAAAACAGATGCCGCAGAAAGCTAGAGCCAAGAGCCGCACGGCTAATACCGCATCGCGCTCTGATGCTTATTATGTTTTCAACAATGACGCAGGCGGATTCGTCATTATAGCAGGTGACGACGCAGTTGCGCCAGTTTTGGGGTATACCTCAACAGGAACATTTGATGCAGGAAATCTGCCCGACGGACTGAAGGACCTGCTCAAGAGTTATGAACGGCAGATAGCAGCGCTGGCTAACAGTAATCAGGCGAACCAGACTGCCACAAGAACCGGTTTCAGCGGCGAAAAGCTGCTCAATACCGCGAAATGGGACCAGATGGCTCCATTCAACAAGTACACGCCAAACAAATATCCGGTTGGCTGTGCGGCTACGGCTGGTGCCATCGTGATGCAGTATCACGGTTATCCTGCCAAGGGCACCGGAAGCCATTCCTATAAATGGGACGGCAAGACCCTGACTGCCCAATTCGAGCACGAATATGATTGGGCAAATATGCCTGTGCGATATGACGGAACCAACGCTGCTGACTTCGACGGCGTGGCAAGGCTCATGTCAGACCTCGGTGTGGCTGTGGATATGCAGTATACTGAAGACGGTAGCGGTTCGTATATAAGCGATCTGGTGACCGCCATGCAGAAGTATTTCGGCTACAGCAAGATTTCGCATCAGATGTCAATAGAAGCTGGGAGCACAGAGGAATGGAACGAAAAGTTGCGCGGAGAGATTGATGCCAACCGTCCTGTGCTCTATGCTGCATTCGACTCTATTGGTGGCGGTCATGCCTTCGTGATAGATGGTTACAAGGACGATAGCTTCTGCGTAAACTGGGGCTGGGGCGGTCTTTGCAACGGGTTCTACCATATAGGAGCCCTCAATCCGCAAAACGAAGAAGGAAAGCCAGTTGTCAGTCGGTATAACGTTGGCCAGATGGCAGTATTCGGCATGGAGCCATCTGACGGAAAGGAAAAAATCTCTGATATGAGATTCACGAAGATGACTGACTATCTTCAGGAAATGAATATGAATGTTACTGATGTGAAGAAGGGACAGAAATGTATCGTCTTTTCAGTACCAATCAAAAATGAAGGAAAACAGAACTTTGACGGAGTACTTGCCATGGCTCTGATGAATGCTAAGGGCGAGATTCGGGAGATTGTATCATCCAGCACCAAGACGGTTAAAGATTTTGGACGGGGCTACATCTATCCTAAATTGGTCTTTACGGTTCTGAGTACTGTAGATGCAGAACCGGGTGATTATCTGGCTGTTGTGGCTAAGAGAAATGGCTCGGAGGAGTATATGGAACTGTATGGTCAGGACTTTGAGAGACTGCGTCTGCCGGCAACCGGATACGAACCTCGCACATTTGAGGTGAGAACCAAAATAGGAGAAGGTGTAACATTCGAGGAAGCAGGAAGCCAGTATAATCCTTCCCGCAATTTCTATAATGGCAAACCTGTCATCGGCTCCACTTATTACTATTATCTGACGGTGGATGAAGGCGTATCAAAGTATTATGCACTGGTGGATGGTAAATTGGCTGAAAACATCGTGTTTGGTGCTGGAAGCGTGAACAGCGTAAGAGGTCTTGAACCGGTTTATGAACTTGAGGTAAGGACTTACCGCAACCTGGAGTCTACCGGCATCCATTCTGTAACATTGGATCAGGAGACCGGAAATGATGCCATTTATGACCTGAGCGGCCGCCGCATTACGGGGGCTATGAAGAAGGGTATATACATCAAGAATGGCAAGAAATTCTGCGTTACGAAAAGAGGAGGGTGATGAGCGGGATGGTGATGATGCTGCCAACCGTGGTGATGAACGTCATCTCGGTGATGAGCGAAGGATTGCGGCCGTATTTCAGACAAAACATCGTGCCGAAACTCGCTACTGGCATCGCAATGACAACCGTATTGATGTTGTTTACCTGATCGCTTACACCACATATCTTGAACAGAAAATAAATGCTCAGAGGTACTACTGCAAGACGCAAGAATGAGGAAACATATACCTTCGGACTGCCGATAATCTCCTTCACCGGCAACTTAGCCATCGAGGAACCGATAATCATCAGGGCTGCAGGAACCGTAATGTTGCCCACCATCGTTACCGGACGCGCAATGATATCCGGCGTATGTACCCCGAAAGCTACCAGAATGGCGGCAACGAAGGCACCCAGAAGAGCCGGAGAAAACAGTACCTTAGGATTGAACTGCTTGATGCTGTACTCGCCCTTGATAAGCATGACACCTGCTGTAAAAATAAAAAAGGTGTTCGGCATGTTGAGCAAGGCTGCATAAAAAATGGCCTTCGGACCGAATATGCTCGAAACGATAGGGTAGCCGATGAAACCTACGTTGGCAAACATCAGCGCAAAACCTATCATGCCCTGGTCGTCATGATTGCGCGTGATGAGACGCGGCACCCAGAAACCGAATACCAGCAAAAGGATGTAGGTAAGGAAACCTACGCCCAGGAGGGGAAGGATGAGCGTGCGGTCGGGCAGCTCATCGCCCATTACTGACGAGAGCACCAGCAGAGGACAGGTGATATCTACTACCATGCTGGATAACTTCTTGTCAAACTTGTCGCCCATATATCCCAATTTGCAGGCGACGTAACCTAAAATCACGATGATGAAAAGTATCACCATCACTTCCAAATTCTCCATTTATCCTGAAAATCTATACCTTATATATATATGTATGCCGGAATCCCGATATTCTCTCGGAATTTCCGGCAAAAAATGGTTTAATCGATAAATCGCCTGGTAATATCTCCGTAGTTCTCGATGCGGCGGTCGCGGAGGAATGGCCACCAGCGGCGCACATTCTCGCTGTGCTTCAGGTCGATATCTACCACCAGGCTCTCTTCTTCCTGATCGCTGGCGCGGTAGTGGAGCTCGCCCTGAGGACCGGCTACGAAACTGCTGCCCCAGAACTGGATGCCTTCGGTCTGACCGCTAGAATCGGGCTCGAAACCTACGCGGTTTACGGCGATGACCGGCAATCCGTTGGCTACGGCATGGCCTCGCATCACGGTAGTCCACGCCTCGCGCTGGCGCTGCTGCTCCTCCTCGGTATCATAGGTAGCGTAGCCGATGGCGGTAGGATAGATGAGCATTTCGGCTCCCTGCAGCGCCATCAGACGGGCTGCTTCGGGATACCACTGGTCCCAGCAAACCAGCACGCCGAGCTTGCCAACAGAGGTCTGGATAGGGTGGAAACCGAGGTCGCCCGGTGTGAAATAGAACTTCTCGTAATAGGCAGGATCGTCGGGGATGTGCATCTTGCGGTATTTTCCGGCTATGCTTCCATCCTTCTCCATCACTACCGCTGTATTGTGGTAGAGGCCCGGAGCGCGGCGCTCGAAGAGGGAGGTGACGATGACGACGCCGAGATCCTTGGCAAGCTTGCCGTAGAAATCGGTCGAAGGGCCCGGAATAGGCTCTGCCAGGTCGAAGAGGTCAACATCCTCTACCTGACAGAAATAGAGGGAGTTATGAAGTTCCTGAAGCACGATGAGCTCTGCGCCGCGATGGGCGAGGTCGATGATGCCTTCTGCCAGGCGCTGCTTGTTGTTGGCGATATCTGCCGTATTATGAAGTTGTAATAAACCGACTTTCATATTTAATTTTGAATGTTGAATGTTGAGTGTTGAATGTTGAATTTTGAGTCTCTGAGGGCGCCTTCGGGCAGCTGCATGGTGATGCAGTGGATGCTGCCGTGCTGGCGGATGATGGTCTGCGAATCTACGCCGATGATTTCTCGGTCGGGGAAGGCGAGCTGAATCTGCTTGCGTGCCTCCTCGTCCTTTTCCGGCTGATTGTAGGTGGGATAAATCACAGCCTTGTTGAGTATCAGGAAGTTGGCATAGGTGGCTGGCAGGCGGTCGCCCTCGCTCTCCGGGTTGGTGGTGAGGCAGTCGCCCTCATCATAGATAGGGTCGGGCATCGGCAGTTTGAGCAAGCGGTAAGGGTATCCCTCCCAGGTGAAGAGGCCCTTGAGCTGCTTCTCCAGCGCCTGGAAGTCTTCATACTGCTCATCTTCCGGATTATCGCAGCCTACATATAATAAGGTGTCGTGTGGAGCCACTCTCACGATGGTGTCGATGTGGCCGTCGGTATCATCGCCTATCAGATTGCCGTGATCCAGCCAGACGACTCTCTTGAGCTGGAAGAAAGTCTGCAGCAGATGGTCGATGCTGTCGTGGTCGAGCGGCTGGTTGCGGTGAGGCGCCAGCAGGCACTGAGAGGTGGTGAAGAGTGTACCCTTTCCGTCACTCTCGATGCTGCCTCCTTCGAGCACGAAGCCCTGGTGGTTCTCTATATCGGCATTGAAGGCTGCCTGATAGTATAGTTGCAGGGTGATGGCATTATCCTTCTCCCATCTGAACTTTTCGCCCCAGCCGTTGAACTTGAAGTCGAGTATGCGGTAAGGCACCATCCAGGTGTTCTGCTTTTTGCGCAGCACCATCGTGAGGGGGCCGTGGTCGCGCACCCAGGTATCATTACTTTCCACCTCGTAGAGCAGCACGCGGCTCATCTGTTCGGCAGAGAGCTTTTTCTTGAGCTGGTATCGGGTGGCAGGCACATCGGGTGTAGCCACAAGCAGCTGCTCGTAGCGCGTGATGATATCTGCCAGTTCGAGATAAGTATCTGTAATTTCAGGCAGATACGGCTTCCAGTCGGTGCCGGCATGTGGCCAGGTGAGCATGATGGCGCTCTGTGGCTCCCATTCGGCAGGGAGTGCGAAATCGCAGGGTAATGTAGATTGATGCATAAGCTATACTATTTTTATGATACGATGTTCTATACCAATTTATTATACTCTGTTCTTCATCGGGAACCTTTCCTTGGGGACGGGCTCCGTTCTGCTTTTATGAAGTATGCTTGCAAAATTAATAAAAAATCTACAACTATCGGCTGTTTTTGTGAAATATTTTGCGCAAAAGCGAAACTTTATATTAAAAAAGATTAAACGGAGGGCTGTATGGAGATAAAATCGGGGAAAAATGAGTAACTTTGCAGTCTAAAAATAAAATATTGAATAGGAGCGTGAAAATAAAACAGGTAGTTGATGCCCTTGAACATTACGCGCCTCTGCCCTTGCAGGAAGGATATGATAATGCCGGCCTGCAAGTTGGATTGACAGAGGCGGTAGAAATGTCAGGGGCATTGTTGTGTCTTGACGTTACTGAAGCCGTGGTAGACGAGGCTATCCAGAAGGGATGTAACCTCATCGTGAGCCATCATCCGCTGATATTCCGCAAACTGGCGAGAATCTCGGACGAGAACTACGTGCAGCGTACCGTGCGCAAGGCGATTAAGAATGATATTACCATCGTGGCAATGCATACCAACATGGATGCGGCTGCGGGCGGCGTGAACTTCAAGATTGCCGAGAAACTGGGACTGCGAAACGTGCAGTTCTTTGCTGGCGAGAAGGAAGTGGACGGCGTGAAAGGCGGCGAGGGCGTCATCGGAGAGGTGGCTGAGGACATGGCTGCCGACGACCTGGTGCTGATGCTCAAGGAGCGGTTTGGCGTGGAGTGCGTGCAGTGCAACCAGTTGCTTCGTCGTCCTATCAGGAAGGTGGCGCTCTGCGGTGGAGCAGGTGCTTTTCTGCTCGACGCAGCCATCAAGGCAGGTGCCGATGCCTTCATCACGGGCGAGATGAGCTATCACGAGTATTTCGGCCACGAGCAGGAGATTCAGATTTGCGTCATCGGCCACTATCAGAGTGAGCAGTTTACGGGCGAAATCTTCCGCAGCATCATCCAGGAGAATTTCCCTGATGCCAAATGCTGCATCTCGGAGATAAATACGAATCCGATATTGTATTTATAGGTTGGAAGGGCGCAAGCCTCATTCAACATTTAACATTCAACATTAAAAAAAATAAAGTTATGGCAAAGAAAGAGGAGAAAAAGAGGTTTGAGCAGGAGTTAAGGCAGGCATTAAAGGATAAGTATTCCACAGATGTATTGTCGGGAAGCGGAAAACGGCAGAAAATAAAGATAAAAGCAATGCAGCATGAGGAGGAGGATTCCCTTGTCCGCGAAACGGCTTTTGGGGTATTGGAGGTGGACTTGCATGCCAACCAACTGCTACTCACCACCAAAGGGATGGGCAACACAGATATCCTTTTGTACCAATTGTCTAAATTCAACGAGGTTATGCGGCAATACCGCCGCAAGAAAGGTACTCAGTTAGTATTCATTCATGGGAAGGGTGAGGGGGTGCTGAGAAATGCACTGTTGCATGAACTCAGGACCAAATACCCGCAATGCGGTTGGCAGGATGCTCCGTTTCACAAGTATGGTTTTGGGGCTACCAAAGTAACAATAAAGTAGGACGTTACATAAAGAGGTAATTTTTCCGTTATGCTTATTTAGTCTATCCGTTGCATCTCGCGGCGGAGGTCTTTCTCCTTAATAGACTGTCTCTTGTCATACTCACGCTTACCTTTTGCAAGAGAGATGTTGACCT
>OQVO01000566.1_pt1 | contig 11704 bp, 10 predicted proteins | sample 1691511 | NCBI WGS metagenome assembly OQVO01 (sample SAMN03418254, study PRJEB22391) | human gut metagenome | biome: human-gut; feature: organic feature; material: feces | host: Homo sapiens | place: Tanzania | collected 2013-01 | reverse complement strand
CATACCACTTGGAACTGCAAGTATCATATCGTATTTGCGCCGAAATATAGAAGACCAATATTTTATTGCGGGATAGTTTCGTCTGCTTATTCTTTCTCGTCAATACGTTCTATCTTAAAGATAACAGGTCGTGTACCGTCGGAGCAACAGGCAATCATAGTGTTCTCTTCCTTCATCCAGCCTTTCATGATAGACCCGCCTTGCAACCCTGTATAAATATAACGGGCAATGGCATCCCACGCTTCCGAACAATGCGGCATTTTGGGGCCGCCTGCAACTGTATTAGGGTCCGCAGTAGTCTTCACTAATGTATTAATGCCCCCATGCCAAAAGTCATCCTTGCCACCGTCGCGCTCAAAGATAAATTCATCTCCCACGTTATAGCAGGGGCAAGCACCGGAATTTGGGTCCATACAATATTGCTTTTGTAATTCCGGATAGAGTTTTTTATCAATTACAGTGACTTTTATTTTATGTTTCATACATTTATTGTAGAAAATTTACGGACTTTTTTCGTCATAAAGAGGACAAATGCGTCTTTCTCTCATAAAAACTCCTTATTTTCCTTGATATAGGTAGGTCATTACCGCGTAAACATTTTTTATGCGCTTGGCGGTGCCATCTGTCCCATACAGGCTTCCCATAATAAGGTTTTGGTCCGAGGTATCAATGCCTTCCTGTGCATCTTTTACGCGCTCGGTGAGGTCTTTTACCAACCCCTGCAATACTTCGTAGGAATGTTTTATTACTTCTAATCGCTCTTTTTCGGTCATATTAGGCTCCTTGTTAATCCTGTATTTTGCGGCAAATGTCTGTCCCTAAAACCACCCCTAAATGGCTCCCGTTGTCCCAATGAACCATTATGATCCCTATATCGTCCACACCTTGCACGGTTCCCTGTATGCCAAGGGGCGGGGCCTGTATATCGTCCATTTGAACAAGCACCACGCGCGAGCCTTTGGGGTATGCGGCGCGGAGTATTTTTACTAATTCTGCGAGGGGGTTTTCTTGGTAGCCCATTCTGCTATCTCCTTGTGGAAAAATACATAACCCGATATGGGGTACTCCGTAATGGCCATAGCTAGGCCGGAGAGGGATTTATAGCACTTCTCTTCCCAATACAAACCGTCTGATTTTACTTCTATCAGCAGGTCCTTGCCCTTAAACTTTTTAATGAAGGTAGTTCCAACGATGGGTAATCTGGGGCCCTTTGGCTTTTTAAGTATTGTAGGGTTTGCAATTACGCTCTCTAAAGAGGCTTTAATAGGTGTTGCTTTGGCGGCGCAGCTGATGCTTTTTTGTTCTTTTTTAGAAACCCCGACTTTACACGCACAAACCGCGGCCTTTTTAGGCTCCTGCTTAAACCAAGTATTCCTTTGTGCGTCTACCTTGTCCACGCAAACCGCGGTCTTTTTAGGGGGTTTAGTGACTTTTTTCTTCATAATTCTCTCCTATAAGTTTTAGGTTTTACCAAGGATATTTTCCTCGTATGTACATATACGCTCTTATAGGGGATAGAAGTCAACTAGAAGTTTAACGGGGGTTTTGTCCGTTTTTGTTCACGACAACACGTTGTCGCATAATAATTATATGGTATAAGTAAGTGTATAATTGTTAGAATATGAAATAAGTTGCTTTATCGAGGATTACCATGCCACAAGCAAAGAAACAAATTAAATCTAAAGAAAGAGTAGCCGCACATGGCGAAGTATTTACTAATGAACGTGAAGTAAAAGCTATGTGCGATCTTGTATCCCAAGAATGCAATAGGTTTGACTCTCGGTTTTTAGAACCAGCTTGTGGGGATGGAAACTTCCTTGCCGAAATTCTTACAAGAAAACTAGCCCGCGTTAGAAAACTTTATAAAAATTCCACCTACGATTATGAACGCTATTCTTTATTGGCTCTTTCTAGCCTTTACGGGGTAGATATACTCTTAGACAATACTAAAAGTTGTCGTGCAAGACTATTCAATATCTGGAATAAAGAATATAAGTCTGTTTGTAAAAAAACATGCAATGACCAAACGCGAGAGGCGGCTACCTATATTATCAGTCAAAATATCCTGTGTGGTAATGCTCTTACCATGATGCAAGTCAATTCTAAACAACAAGATACAGAACTTCCCATTATTTTTCCGGAATGGTCCCTTATTGGGCCCAAATTAAAACGAAGAGATTTCCGGTTAGATGTGCTGTTGAAAGCAAAAGACAAACCGACCCAAAAGGGGTTATTCAATGACGAGTTGAATCAATATTTATCCATAAATCCGACGACTGGGGAATATATGCCCGAGCCCATCAAAGTATATCCAGCTGTCCATTATAAACAGATACAAGGGGAAAAGTAAAATGGCGGAATCTTTTTTTGAGAGAGTGCATAAGCAAGATACACATACACCGGATGTATTAAGTTGTTTAGCCAACTTAAGTAACGATGAAGTGTTTACACCACCTGAATTAGTGAATAAAGTGCTGGATATGCTTCCGCAAGAGCTTTTCAAGGATCCAAATACTAAATTCTTGGATCCGGCCACCAAAACGGGTGTATTTTTGCGGGAAATAGCCAAAAGACTCCTTGTAGGGCTTGAGCCAATTTATCCGGATTTACAAGAAAGAATTGACCATATTTTCCATGAACAGTTATATGGCATTGCAATTACGGAATTAACATCTCTGTTGGCTAGAAGAAGTTTGTATTGTTCCAAATATCCAAATGGTAAGTATTCTATTTGCCATTTTGACAATGCTGAAGGGAATATTTCATTTAAGAAAATACCGCATATATGGAAAGATAGAAAATGTATTTTTTGCGGAGCGAGTCAAGAGATGTGGGACAGAGAGGATAGTTTGGAAACATATGCGTATGGCTTTATTCATTGCAACGAGGAACATAATAAAGAACTTTTTGAGAGGTTAAAAAGTATGAAATTTGACGTAATTATTGGGAATCCACCGTATCAATTAAACGATGGAATGGGAGGAGGAGGCTCAAGTGCTTCACCCCTGTATCATTTTTTTATACAACAAGCCAAAAAGTTAAATCCAAGATACATAACAATGATTGTTCCTTCTAGGTGGTTCTCTGGCGGTAAAGGTTTAGACGAGTTTAGAGAAGAAATGTTACAAGATACTCATATTAAGAATCTTATCGATTACCCTGTTGCCTCTGAATGTTTTCCTGGCGTTGGGATTAAAGGTGGAGTCTGTTATTTTTTGTGGGATAGACAATATCGTGGCGACTGTACTGTCAAAACCGTCCAAGGAAATAATGTTTCTGAATTAAAGAGACCTTTGCTTGAGAAAAATTGTGACATATTTATTCGTTATAACGAGTCTATCAAAATCCTAAAAAAAGTTCAAAAATTCAATGAACCATCTTTTGAGTCCTTGGTAAGTTCTCGTAAGCCTTTCGGTTTAGCCTCTGATTTCCGTGCGTTTGATGCCCATAAGTCTAAAGACACTGTAAAAATATACGCAAATAAAACTGTAGCATATGTTGGTAGAAAGCAAGTTCCTCTGCATAGCGAGTGGATAGACTCGTACAAAATCTTTATCTCTTTTGCATATGGGGCAGGGGAGGACTTTCCACATCAGATACTTAACAAGCCTATCTTTGGAGAACCCAACACATGCTGTACCGAAACTTATCTTTTGATTGGGCCTTTCAAAAACGAAAAGATAACGAAAAATGTATTAAGTTACATTAAAACTAAGTTTTTCCGCTTTATGGTACTAATGATAAAAAATACCCAAAATGCTACACGTCGGGTATATAATTTAGTACCTATACAGGATTTTAGTGAGCCATGGACAGATGCGAAACTGTATAAAAAATACGGGCTCACGAAGGAAGAGATTAATTTTATTGAATCTATGATTAAACCGATGGAGGATAAATAATGCCACATATCAGTTTAAGTGACCTTTTACATAATCGTCCTTCGATTGAACCTCAGATTTATGGTTATATCATACCAACAGTGCCTGACCATACCGGATATGTAAAAATAGGCTATACGGACCGTGCGGATGTGGAAAAACGGATTAAGGAACAATTGCATACAGCCGCTGTACCACATACTACGATTTTTACGGATAGCGCCATGCGCCAAGATGGAACTTGTTTTACAGACAAGGATGTCCATGCCCTTTTAGAGCGAAAAGGGTTTAAAAAGATGGCTTTTGATGGCGATACAAATAATGAATGGTTTAAGTGCACTCTTGATGATATAAAGGTTGCTGTAAAAGAAGTTAAAAACTATACGCGCTATGATGGCAACCGAACAGAAGATTTTACCATGCGCCGCGAGCAGGAAAATGCCGTTAAACAGACTATGGATTATTTTAACCGCATTAGAAAAGAAGAGCCAAACACAACGCCCAAATTCCTTTGGAACGCCAAGATGCGCTTTGGAAAGACTTTTGCTACTTATCAGCTTGCCAAGAGTATGGATATGAAAAGAGTGCTCGTCTTGACCTTTAAGCCCGCCGTAGAATCGGCCTGGCAAGAAGATTTGATGCACCATGTGGATTTTGAAGGTTGGCAGTTTGTTTCGAACAAAGAAGCTAAATATGATGCCGCTAAAATAGACCAACAGTTTAATGCTTGTGACAAGAAAAGGCCCATAGTCGTTTTTGCTTCTTTCCAGGATGCGTTAGGTACTAATGAATCTGGTGGTATTAAAGCAAAAAATGAATTTATCCACAATACTAAATGGGATATGGTTGTTTTCGACGAGTATCACTTTGGAGCTTGGAGAGAAAACGCTAAAAAACTATTTGAAAAAGAAGATGAAGATAATCCGGATTTTGATGTAGAAAAATATCAAGAAGAAGAGGCCGGAAATGCTATTAACGAAACTTGGCTACCCATTAAAACGAATCACTACCTCTACCTGTCCGGTACCCCATTTAGAGCACTTAACTCCGGAGAGTTTTTAGAGGAACAAATTTTTAATTGGACCTATTCTGACGAGCAACGAGCCAAGGAAAGTTGGGATAATAAGAATGAAGAAAATCCTTATGCCGCTTTGCCTAAGATGGTAATGCTGACTTATAAAATTCCGGATTCTATCACGCAAGTTGCCGTAAACGAAGGGTATGATGAATTTGATATAAACGAGTTCTTCAAGGCAGAATTAACCGAAAAGGACCACCCAGACTCTGCGCGATTTGTATATGAAGATTATGTCCAAAAGTGGCTTGATTTAATCCAAGGTAAAGGAAACTTTATTGACGGACTAAAACTGGGCAATGATAAGCCGCCGATGCCTTATTCCGATGCAACTCTATTGCATGTTTTATCACATACATTATGGTTTTTGCCAAATGTGGCGTCTTGCTATGCCATGTATAACCTGTTAAGAAAAGCCCAAAATAAATTCTTTAAGGACTATAAGATTATTGTCTGTGCCGGAACAAAAGCCGGAATCGGTTTGGATGCTTTGGCCCCTGTGCAACAAGCTATGGCTGACCCATTAAAGACTAGAACGATTACACTTTCTTGTGGAAAATTGACGACTGGGGTGACTATCCGCCCATGGTCCGGTGTGTTTATGTTACGCAACTTAAAATCGCCGGAAACTTACTTCCAAACAGCATTTCGTGTTCAATCTCCTTGGACTGTAAGAGATGAAAAAGGCCAAACGATAATCATGAAGAAGGAATGCTATATCTTCGATTTCGCCTTGGAACGTGCACTAAAGCAGATCTCTGATTACAGTATGAAATTAAGCACAAACGAAGACTCTCCTGAGAGGAAAGTGGCTGATTTTATTAATTTCTTGCCAGTGCTTGCCTTTGATGGTGCAGGGATGAACCAAATATCCGCGCAAGATGTGCTCGATTTTACCTTTTCAGGGACTTCAGCTACTCTACTTGCCAAACGTTGGCAAACAGCCCTACTTGTACATGTGGATAATGACACATTAAAGAAATTACAGGAAAATCCACAAGCAATGGAAGCTTTGCGAAGTATTGAAGGTTTTAGAAGACTCTATGAAGATATCGAAACAATCATTAATAAATCTGAAAAAATAAAGAAGGCAAAGACAAAAGATACTGAGTTGTCTAATAAAGAAAAGAAAGAAATTTCCGAAGCAGAGAAGAAAATGAAGTCTCTCCGCCGTGAGATACAGGAAAATCTGCTAAAACTAGCGGCAAGAATACCTGCCTTTATGTTTTTGACGGATTACAGAGAACAATGTATCAAGGATGTTATTACGCAAATAGAGCCACTCTTATTCAAAAAAGTGACAGGTTTGAGCGTGGCTGACTTCGAAACTTTGTGTTCTATCGGTTTATTTGATCCGGAAAAAATGAATCAAGGCATCTTTGGCTTTAGAAGGTATGAAAACTCGTCCTTGAATTATATGGGTATTGATAAGCATGAGAACGAAGATGTTGGCGGATGGGATACCGTACTCACGAGAAAAGAATACAATGACCTATATGCTAAGCAACAGCGCTCTATGACGGATTTTGTGGACTTAATGGTCACACCGTCTAGCGAAAAGACACAAACCGTGAAATCACAAAAAGTTGCTATAAAAGTGGCAGTTCCTAAAACAAACAATCAGGGAGGTATGTCTCAAAATGAAATCTCTGAATGGGAGAAAATCTTAAGCAAAGTACATGAGGGAACAGTTGTATCTCATAAATCTTTCGGAGCGGGAACTGTGATTTCTTTCAAAAATGGCATGAAAAAGATAGAAGTCCAATTCTTATCCGGCACCAAAATGTTTATATTTCCAGATGCGTTTATTAAAGGATTTTTAATGGTAGAAGATTAAGGTATAAAATTAATACATAATTCAAAACAATAATAAAATTGGATAATAAAATGATTGATTTTAATAATATAGAAGAAGTTAAAAAAATCTATGAAGACAAATTGAAGAAATATCCGGAAAAGGAATTTAAAAAAGCCGATGAGGCGTGGAATTATTGGAAAGGACGAATAACATCTGGGAATTTCAATTTACAAGACTGGGCTGTGATAAGAAGTAAAGCAAAGGGAACGGAAGCTTATGAGCAGGGCTATTGTTTGCCTAATTTTTTGGAAATGCAATTAAAAGCATACGGTCTAACGCAAGGACTTGGAGGTTGTGGCGTTAGAAAAGTTTATATGGGAAGTGATGAAAGATATTGGACCGGCACACAAAAATCCAAGACGCAACTCACGCCCTCCGAAGCGCAACAAGTTTTTGATAAAAAAGTAAAAGATATAATAATCAATCTGGTGAATTCCAGTGACTACCAAACTGGGTGTAAATTGATTAATGAATTTAATTATTCAGATTACTCCGCTAAATTTAGAGAACTTTTATCTAGGATTTTAGTTCTCTTATATCCGACTCATTTTGTATATAGATTTTCATTACCGAAAATTGATGAGTTTGAAAAACAGCATACAGAAAAAGATATCAACGAAAAAAATAATAAATTATTAGAGTTTATCTCCTCTAAATTGGATTTGGACTTCAATAATTTAACTCGTCAGCAAGTATGGGCCATAACCCAGATATTACACAAATTATACGCTCAGCAACATTCTCAAGAAGACAAAAAGAAGGAAGAAAGATTGAAAACGGAAAAAAACACCACTGAAGAGAATACTCAAATGATAGATAGTGATTATGTTCAAACGGATAATGAGATATGTGCACATCTCTATCCTTTAAACTTGGTTCTTTATGGTCCCCCTGGCACAGGAAAAACTTATAATTCTATCATTAGAGCCTTAGAAATTATTGCCCAAAAAGATGTCAAAACTCAAAAGGCCATTAGTGAATACAACAAAAAGCAAGGAATAAAAGAACGACAAGCTTATTATCAGAAAGAATTAGTGCCATTATTCAACAAATTTAAACAAAATGGACAAATAAAATTTATAACTTTTCATCAAAATTATTGTTATGAAGATTTTATTGAAAGCATCCGACCTACAATAAATGAATCAGCTTCCACTCAGAATATTTCGTATCAGTTTAAAGATGGAATTTTTAAAGAAATATCTGATGATGCCTTGCTATCACATATCGATTTTGATAAAGCCGTTGAAACATTTGAAGATATCCTTTCCCAGTTTAAGGAAAAATATCAGGTTGGTGATGAAATAGAAGCAAAACAATCCAGTTTTAAGATTGTTGATTTCTTAGACAAGTCGATAAGGATAAGGCCTCAGGAAGGCAACAATACTTATTCCATTTCATATGCCCCACTAAAACAAGCATATCTGAAAGATAAACAAAAAACGATCCAAAATGCTTCTGAATTATCAACTATTATGAATGGATACCAAGGTTTGAGCAGCTATTATTTTGCCATCTTGCAGGAATTAAACAAAATTAAGACCAGAAAGAGTGCGCCCAATATAGTTAATCAACATAACAAAAAACGGATATTAGAAAGCTACTACGCAGGAGAACGCCACTTGCTGGAGGAAGGCAAGCCCTATATTCTTATCATTGACGAAATCAATAGAGGGAACATTTCTAAAATATTTGGGGAATTAATTACTTTAATAGAACCGGATAAACGCATAGGAAAGGATAAATTGTCTTTGACTACGGAACTGCCCTATACTAGAGAGAAATTTGGGGTCCCAGATAATTTGTATATAATTGGCACAATGAATACTGCGGATAAATCAATTGCCTTGGTTGATGTGGCCTTGCGTCGCCGTTTCAAATTCGAAGAAATGGAACCTGATGAAACCCTAATAACGGACCCTGAAGTGAGAGAGGTTTTTCACCAATTGAACGAACAGATAGAAGACGAAGACCATAAAATAGGCCATAGTTATTTTATAAACAAATCCGAAGGGGACCTACAAGATTTATGGAAATATGAGATTATGCCTCTCATTAGAGAATATTTTTATGGTGATGAGGATAAAATAAAAGAGTGTACTTTGGATAAAATAAACGAAAGAATTAAGAACTTAAAAACAAATGTTAATACCACCAGTATATGAGTACGATAAGCGTACTTACAAAGAATTGCATCTTACCGAAGATATTGAGGGTTTAAAATCTTTCTTAGAACAAAGCTCATTTAAGAATGCGCTTAACTTCGGCTATGATTCATTGTATACGAATCATTTTGTTGGATCTATCAAATATAAAAACTGGCAACTAGATATTTATCCAAAATATTTGGCTAAACAAGATGGTAATGGAACCCAACAACTGATTCGCATGCTGGCTTATACTAGAAAATTAGATATTAAAACTTCTACTGCTGATTCGGGAGTAGCGAAAGGTAGTTTTCTGGAAATCATAATTTGGTACTATGCTTCCAGTTTGCTAAATGGGTTAAGAAGACATATTCCGCATCACTACCAACATCAGGAAGAAAATTTGCACACTGTACGTGGTAAAATCGATTTTATAAATGATATCAGATATAATTTGGCAAATAAGGCAAAAATATTTTGTAAATATGATGAGTTTACAAGTGGCAACTTGTTAAACCGCACATTACATTTTGTTAGCGTTTTGCTGTATCGTCGGACCATAAATGAAGAAACAAAACAGCTATTTCGTTCCATTTTTGCTTTTTATGAGGATTTAGAACCCAAAGCAGTAACTTTCAATGAGGCTCGAACCATACGCCTGAGCAAGCTTCAAAGAGATGCTTTTGATACCCCGCTAAAATTGGCTCAATTATTTCTTGAGCATGCAACTTTTAATCTATATAATAATACTTTTAAGAATGTAGCGATATTATTTGATATGAATAAATTGTTCGAAGAGTTTATTTTTGAAAAATTAAGAGAAGAACTCGGAAATAGCGTATCTAGCCAGAATGGGCAGCGCATAATAACTGGGTTTAGCCCAGAAGAGAAGGGAATTGATGTGCATAAGTATATTCGGACAGATATCTTAATAGATACAGGGGGTAAAGAAAGTAAAATAATTATAGATACAAAATATAAAAATGCCAATAAAATTGCATCCTCTGATATTTACCAGATGCTTGCCTATGGGAAAATACATAACACTAAGAATCTGTGTTTAATATATCCAAAAGTAGATAAAGAATATAGCTGCAATGCATGCTTTAGTCCAGAAATTGATGCAAAGTTGGCAGTGATTGCTATAGACTTGAGCCAAGAATTGAAAAATATTAATGTATCTAAACAAATTTCAAATAAATTCGTCCTCTATTAACCCGCTCATAATGAAAAATTTCGTTCTGTCATAAACCCACTTCGAAATACATAATCGGAATAGAACAGGGGGTTTTAGTAGTGTTCAAACCATGCTCATTCTCCGCATAGCGTATTTGCTTAATTTGGCTAAAGGATATGGCAGGGGTTCTTTCTGCCGAGCAATATTATAGTTTTTGATATATTATGTTGCTTAAATTATAGTGTCCACAAGTATGTAGGTTGGCACTAGGCAAGGAGCGACTTTATTTCTTGCTTTACTTTGGCCAAATCACTACAAGAGAGAAGCGGAATAAGCGCATTGATTTCTTCTACACTCTTATCCCACCATTTAAGTTTGAGTAGCAGGTCAATCAATTCATCATCAAAGCGTTTTCTGACGGCTTTAGCAGGGTTTCCGGCCACAATGGTGTAAGGTGGCACGTCTCTAGTTACCACGCTGTTTAGACCGATAATCGCCCCATCGCCAATATGCACGCCTGGGAGTATTGTGGAGTTTTGCCCAATCCACACATCATTGCCAACAACAGTATCGCCTTTGAACGGCAGGTCTTCTTTAGAGGGTACGGATTGGTCCCAAGATCCGAAAATGTAAAAAGGGTAAGTAGATACGGCGTTCATCTGGTGGTTTGCCCCGTTCATCACAAACTCTGCGCCTGCACCAATTTGGCAGAACTTACCGATAATGAGTTTATCGCCAATAAAATCATAATGGTGCGTAACGTGTTTCTCAAAGTCAGTATCCGCAAAATAAGTAAAATCGCCTACAACGATATTCGGATTTTTAATCGTAGGTTTTACAAATGTAAGTGTGTTAATATTCGGTAATGAAAAAATGGTGTTAGGGTTCGGTTTATTCTTCATACTTTCATTATAAAATATTTACAGAACTACTGTGACCAAAAAGCGCACAAGGCATAATAAAAGCACAAGAAATCGTTTCCTAGTAATCGGAAAATCTTGTTCAGGACTTACTGGATTCCGTAGAAAGAATCACGCCGAAGACAAGAGCGGACATCGTGCTTGCAATAGACACAACCGGCAGCATGAAAGACGACCTGGAAGTTCTTCGCAAAAAATGGATTCCAGAGTTTATCGAACAGGCAAAGGAATTTGAAGACTTAAGAATTGCGCTTTTGCTTTACAGGGATTACAACGACTCCTATAACCACAAAGGACTTCCTGTAAAATTCTTTGACTTTACAAGAGAGCCTGAAAAAATCAAAAAGCAATTGGATTCCGTCATAATCCACGGAAACGAAGGCGGCGACATTCCAGAAGCTGTGCATGAAGCTCTTTTTGCTTCAATAAATTTCTATGAATGGAGAAATGACGCGCAAAGAAAAATCATTCTTCTTGGAGACGCCGAACCGCATCCAAAGCCAAGAGGTCCAAGAAAAATAACGCAGGAAAAAGTAATGCAGCTTGCAAGTGAAAAAGGAATCACGCTCGACTGCATTATCGTTCCTGATGAAAAAAGGAGATGTAACACTGGGAATCGATGCCAAAATACTTGTGCCGGATTGTG
>OQVO01000565.1_pt1 | contig 11713 bp, 14 predicted proteins | sample 1691511 | NCBI WGS metagenome assembly OQVO01 (sample SAMN03418254, study PRJEB22391) | human gut metagenome | biome: human-gut; feature: organic feature; material: feces | host: Homo sapiens | place: Tanzania | collected 2013-01 | reverse complement strand
GCGCTTCCATGTTTTTATGCGCCGCACCACCATTTCTCATTTCTCATTTCTCATTTCTAATTTCTCATTCAGCTTAGGCTTTCATCCCCAATCAAGGGGCGACACGCCCCTTGGGCTAACCCTGAACCCTTTACTTCTCCTGAATCTCCACGATTTCTTCCATCGAAACTTTTTCTTCATAGAGGGCTTTGCCGGTGATGGCGCCGTAGACGCCCATGGCGGAGAGCTTTCTGAGGTCGTCTGCATTCGAGACGCCGCCGGAAGCGATGAGGTGGATGCCGGGGAGGGCCTGGAGTTTTTCCATCATCTCAAAGTTCGGCCCTGTCAGCATGCCGTCGCGGCTGATGTCGGTATAAACGATGGTATTGACGCCATTTTCAAGAAGCGTCTTGACGAAGGGCAGGACTTTCTGCTTGCTGCCGTCGACCCAGCCGTGGGTGGCGACGGTGTCGCCGTGGGCATCGACGGAGACAGCGATGCGGTCAGCGCCGTATTTCTTGGCGGCTTGGATGGCGAAGTACGGGGACGCGACGGCTTTCGAGCCGATGATGACGCGCCATACGCCGTTCTCGATATGCTGCTTGATGGCCTGCTCTGTGCGGATGCCGCCGCCGACTTCGACGGGGATCTTCACCGACTGACAGATGCGATGGATCACCTCGGTATTCACGCCATTTCCTTTGAACGCTCCGTCAAGGTCGACGACGTGGAGGTATTTGGCTCCGAGGGATTCCCACTTGAGTGCCATTTTTACCGGATCATCGCCATAGACGGTGAGGTCGCCGATCTTACCTTGCTTCAGGCGGACGCAGTGTCCGTCTTCTATATCAATTGCTGGAAATATTTTCATTTTTGTAACCATTCTGCTAAATTCTTCCAGATCGTAAGCCCTACGGGGCCGGATTTTTCTGGATGAAACTGGAATCCCAATACATTGTCTTTCCCGACGACGGCAGGCACGGTGACGCCGTAGTCTGCGGAAGCGATGATGTCTTCGGTATCCCCGGGCGTCTTATAGTAGGAGTGTACGAAGTAGACGTAGCTCTTCAGAGGGAGACCGGCGAGCACTTCATGCGGGCGGTGCATCACGAGCTCATTCCACCCCATGTGCGGGACTTTGAGATTTCCTTCCGGGAAATGGACAATGCGCCCTGGGAGAAGTCCCAAGGCTGGCACTTCGCCCCCTTCTTCGGAGACTTCGTAGAGCGCCTGCATGCCGAGGCAGATGCCGGCGAGTTTCTTGCCCTTTCTGACTTCTTCGCGGATGATGTCCGTGAGACCGTAGCCGGAGAGGTGTTCCATGGCATCCTTCATCGCACCGACGCCGGGGAGGATCAAGGCTTTCGCTTCGCGGATTTCCTTCGGATCGCGTGTCACGATGACGTCAAGGCCGGCCCGGGTGGCGGCGCGCACGACGTTCGCCAGATTCCCTGCATCGTAATCAATGATGGCTATTTTCATCAGAGCACTCCTTTGGTGGATAATACGGTATCGCCTTCGATGGTGACGGCCTCCTTCAGCGCGTGGCCGATGCCTTTGAAAAGGGACTCGACGATGTGATGCCCGTTCACGCCATAGAGGGTCGCCATATGAAGATTCATCTTCGCGTTGTTTGCAAAGGCGAGGAAAAATTCCCGTGTCATTTCCGTCTCGAAACTGCCGATCCTCTCGACAGGGATATCGACATCAAAGACGAGGTACGACCGACCGGACAGATCGAGCACGATGCGGGAGAGCGCTTCGTCCATCGGGCAGAAGAAGCAGCCATAGCGATGGATCCCCTTCTTGTCCCCCAGCGCTTTTTCGAAGACCTCTCCCAGCGTGATGCCGATGTCTTCGATGGTATGATGGTTGTCTACGTCAAGGTCCCCCTGACAGGTGAGGGACATATCCATCCCGCTGTGGCGGGCAAAGAGGTGCAACATGTGGTCGAAGAAACCGATACCGCTCGTGCCCTCGAAATTTCCTTTCCCGTCGATGGTGAGCGTGATGGAAATATCCGTCTCGCCCGTCGTGCGGCGAAGTGTGGCTTTTCTCATGCAAGTGCCTCCCGGAATACGGAAATCAGCACATCATCGACATCTTTCGTGGTGACGGAAATGCGGAAACCATTCGGGATGTCCTGGCTGTTTCTATAAATCTTGACAAGGATATCTTTCCTGCGAAGCGCTTCGAAGATTTCTTCCTGCTTCTTGTCCACCTGAACAAGAAGAAAATTCGTGCAGGATGGGTAGACCGTGACGCCCGGGATCTCCTTCAGCGCCGCGTAGAGACGATCTCTTTCCACGCAGATGGCATCGCGTACTTTGAAAATATCTTCTCTGTGACGGATGACGATCGGCGCAAAGAGCTGGGTGAAAGCATTCAGATTGTACGGCGCTTTGATCTTTGCGATGGCTTCGATCAGCGCTTCATCGGCAGCGAGGTAGCCGCAGCGCATGCCGGCCAGAGCAAAGGCTTTCGAGAGCGTGCGGAGGACAATGAGATTCGGGTATGTATCGATGAGATCGATGACGCTTTCCTTCTGGGCGAACTCCATGTATGCTTCATCGACGAAGACGATATTGTCAGCAGCCTTCAGCACTTCTTCGATGAATGCGCGCGGAATCAGCTCGCCCGTCGGATTGTTCGGATTGCAGATGACGGTCACCTTCGGCTGGTATGTCCTGACTGCTTCCAGAAGTCCTTTCTGGTCGCGCCGGTATCCGGCAAGATCCTGTACCTTGATGGCAGAGGCCCCCAGCGTTTCCGCGCCAAGCTCATACATGTCGAAGGTCGGGCTGTGAATCAGGATCTGATCGCCCGGATCAAGGAAGGTCCCCAAAAGATAGGTGATCATTTCATCGCCGCCATTGCCGACGATGAAGTTCTCCGGCTTCGCGCCGATGTAGTCCGCCAGCGCTTCGCGGATGTCATCGGACATCGGCTTCGGGTAGATCTGCGGGCGGAAGGTATCGAGAGCCTGGATGAGCTCCTCTTTCACGCCCGGGATCGTCAAAACATTCAGATAGTTTTCATTCGCATTGATGACATGCTTTTCTGCGATCGGCGCCACGAAGTATGGATCAAAGTCGGCGATCGTTTTTCTGAGCCATTCAGTCTTCATCACGCACCTCCATCGCATGAGCGTGAGCCGTCAAGCCTTCTGCTTTGGCGAAAATCTGGACCTTCTTGGAAATCTTCTGGAAGGCCTCTTTATTATACATTTCTACACTGCTGTGCTTGACGAAATCATAAACACCGAGCGGCGAGGAGAAAGCGGCGGTGCCGGAAGTCGGGAGCGTGTGGTTCGGGCCGGCCATGTAGTCGCCGAGCGGTTCGGAGGTGTATTTCCCGAGGAAAATCGCACCTGCATTATAAATGAGCGGCAGATACTGCTTCGGATCCGGCAGCTCGACTTCCAGATGCTCCGGCGCAATCTTATTCACGATGTCGAAGCACTGCGCCGCATCCTTGCAGAGGAAAGCCTTCGCATAATCATCGACGGAACTCTTCATGATCTCATAACGGGAGAGCTCTTTCATCTGGCGCTCCATCTCCGCTTCGACCTTCTTGCCAAAGTCTGCATCCGGCGTGATGAGGAAAACAGCCGCACGCGGGTCATGCTCCGCCTGCGACAAGAGATCCGCAGCGATCCATGTCGGATCCGCGCTGCCATCTGCCACGCAGCAAACTTCGGATGGGCCGGCGATCATGTCGATGCCGACCGTACCGAAGACGAGACGTTTCGCCATAGCGACGAAGGCATTGCCCGGTCCTACGATCTTGAAGACCGGCTCGACAGACTCCGTGCCGTAGGCCAGCATCGCGATGCCCTGCGCACCGCCGACCTTATAGATTTCCTTCACACCAGCCACATAAGCAGCCGCCAGAATATTCGGATTCACCTTGCCATCCTTCCCTGGCGGTGTTGTCATAGCGACCGAAGGGCAGCCAGCCACGAGTGCCGGTACCGTATCCATGAGTACGGTCGAGGGATAGGCCGCGCGGCCGCCAGGTACATAGACACCGACACGCTGGATGGGAAGGAACTGTTCCCCGAGCTCCACGCCATCTCTGAAATTCTTCGTCCAAGACTTTCTCACCTGTTCCTTGTGGAATGTCTCGATATTCGCTTTCGCTTCTTTCAGGACTTCCAGAAATTCCGGCGTCACCTGCGCGAGGGCTTCCTGCATCTCTTCTTCCGTCACGCGGAAATCGGAGAGCTCTACCCCGTCGAATTTCTTCGTCAGCTCACGGATGGCAGCATCACCGCCATCTCTCACCTTTTCCAGAATGGCAGAGACGGATTTCTCCAGCTCTTCCGACAAATTCACATTGCGGTTCGTCAATGTACGTACTTCTCTCAAAGTAAAACCTTTTTCAGGTACTGTGATCCATTCCATAATGTTATTATCCTTCTTTCAGTATATAAGTTAGCGGGTTCAAAGTTCAGGGTTAGCCCCCGGGCGGGGTGCCCTTTGATTGCGGCGAAAGAGATTTAACTGGTTCTGTAGGTTCTACGGGTTCAAAGGGGTTGGTGCGGCGCAAATAATAATGAAGCGCCGCGGAGTTTTTGTCGTCATTTCGAGCGTAGCCGAGAAATCTATATTGCAGAACGCTCATTGCCTGATGTGATGCAGCACCAAGACATTGTTTTCCCTCAGCGCATACGCGCTGATTTCCGCAGTGCAGTAGAGATCCCTCGGCTACGCTCGGGATGACGATGCCGGAGAATCCCAGTCACCAGTCGCTAGTCACTCCTAATCCCCAATTCCTAATTCCTGGCTACTAGTCCCTAGCCACTTATTTAACTAACGCCATAAACTCTGCAATTTCCTTCTGCTTCATTTTATACGATACCTTATTACAGATGAGGCGGGCAGAGAAATCCATGAAGTAATCATACGCTTCAAGGCCATTCTCACGAAGCGTCGTCCCCGTTTCTACGATGTCGACGATAACATCCGACAAACCTACGAGCGGCGCCAGCTCGACAGAACCATTCAGCTTGATGATATCGATGGGCTGGAAGCGATCGGCGAAATATTTTCGCGCGATCGACGGATACTTCGAAGCCACCGTCAGAATCCGCTTCTGCATGACCTTCTGATTTCCCTTGATACCAGACACCGCCATGCGGCAGCGGCCGATCCCAAGATCCAGCACCTCATAGACATCCTCTTCCCCATCTTCCATGAGGACATCCTTCCCGACGATGCCGGCATCAGCTGCCCCGCGGCGCACATACACCGCGACATCAGGGCTCTTCACCAGCGTCACGCGGATACGCTCCTCATCATCGGTGAAAATGAGCTTGCGGCTCTCGTCGCTATAATCTGGGAAATGGAAGCCCCCCCCCCCCAGCCGTTTCATGACCGTCTTCGCGATGCGCCCTTTCGCCAGTGCAATATGCAGCATACTATAGACCTCCCAATTTCTCTTCCAGCTCTTCCTTCGTGAGCACCGCCCCCTCTAAAAGGAAACGCCCCTCTTTATAAGAAACGATCAATTTATAATCACCTCTGGCGATCGCATTCGTACTCGCGACCCCCATGACCGAGTAGCCCTTCTTGCGCCACCCCATGAGCGTCACGATGAGATCCCGATCCGCCTTCTCATAGACCACCGCCAGATCGCACGACGGTGCCATTTCTTCCAAAAGATTCGAGTCCGCCATCACTTCATAGAGCAGATTCATATTCATCCCGAAGCCGCACGCCGGACGCGGCACCTGGAACTGCGCCGCCAGCGAATCATACCGCCCGCCGGAAATCAGCGAGTACAGCGCGCCATCCGCATAGATACGGAAGACCAGGTCTGTGTAGTAGCCCATGTGCGACGTGAAGCCAAAGTCCAGCTGCACGCGATCCGCATAGCCCGCGACCGCCAGATACTCATACACCTTCTCAAGACGAGCGAGGGCATCCGCCATCTTATGATTCAGGCAAAGACCCTCCGCACGCTTCAGCGTCTCTTCATAGCTTCCAAAGAGCCGCGGCAGCTCCAAGAGCACATCCCGCTGGATCTTCGTGATCGACAGCCGGTCAGCCAGCTTCTCAAAAGAAACGAGATTTCTCTTCTCCAGGAACTCACGCACCTGCGACAGCTCCTCCTGCGAGAGACGCAGCTCTTCGAAAAGCGCATCCATGTACGCCACACTCCCGAGATCGATACGCATATCACGGATGCCAACCGACTCCAGGAATTCCGCCGCCATCACCATGACCTCGCCATCGCACTCCGGCGTCTCATCCCCAAGGACCTCGACCCCGCTCTGCAGGAAATACTTCCCGTGCGTCGACTTGCCATAGTATTCACGGAAGACCATCGACACGTAGCCGAATTTTAAAAGCTGCCGCGCATCCGGATACTCGCGCGATGCCGTCTTCACGAGCGGCACCGTCACATCCGGCCGCATGACCAGCACCTCCCCCTCGCTGCTGATGGTCTTGATCATCTCGCGCTGCAGCTGCGGGAAATAGGTGCCGTATGTATCGTAATCCTCAAAAGTCGGCGTCTGGATGATCTTGCATCCGTGCCGCCGCATGACGGAAACCACCGCACTCTCGATGCGGTCATAATTCTTCATTTCCTCTTCATGCACCATTTTTAAATCGTCTATTGCATGAGCCATACGAGCCCTCCTCTTTCTTTATTATGGCTATACTTTATCACGATAAAGAGAAAAAGTAAAGAGGTTTGACGTATTTTTTACCACGCTCGTACATCATTTTCATTTCTAACGTGCGCCTCACTGCTCTTCACAAATAAAAATGCGCGGGCCTATGGCCCGCGCATCCCAAACAACACGTAATTTCTTACATCATATAGAGATCCTTTTCTAAGGGGTATCGCCGTATAGATCTTCTGTCCGCCGTAAAGCGCATTTCGTTTACATACAATAAAGCACGCTTAAAATAAGCCGACGTCTGTGGCGTTACAGATTCGGAGCTGCTGGTAGACCTGGCCGTACCGAGAGAAATGTCCACACTGACCGCACGGCTGGCTTTATTTTTTGTCTGGACGAGGATATTAACAGATTTCCCTTCGCACTGCCAATGAGAGAACCCTTTTGCATCAAGCGTGATTCCGCATACTGATCTTTCCGTTTCTTCGTCCCGATGGTGAAGCCGAGTCCGCCACCCGAGAGAAGACCGCTCTGCTTCACCCTGCTTTTTGTAGTCGTGTTGTTCATACTCTTCCGAAGATATGCGTTCAAAATCCAGGGGCTGGTCTGAATCTCTGGATCTATTATAAGGGGCTACTACACTTCTCCATAAATCATCTTCTTAATATAATCTTCTACCGGATAAGGATAATCGAAAGTGAGATGGAAATTTTCTTTGTAAGAGGAACAATTAATTATTTTCATTAAAAATACATCAATATCTTCAGCTATAGCTTCAGTTTGCAAATTTTTCTTTATGCGATTCCATGCTCCTGTAATCATTCCCCAGTCATAAGATCTGTAAATTTCTATTTCATTCCAATCCACTTTTTCAAAATCTGATTTTTTTCGCTCCTCCAAATTTATACCCGAAAAAAGAATCTTGTCTAATAGCGCTAATTTTGCAAAAATATTTTGTATCTCCTCTCTGCTACAGATATGTACCTGTACATATAAATGCGGAAACTTATCTTGAGTCTTTGGTGATACTCCTTTTAAATGACGATAATTGAAAATATCCTCTTTTTTATTCCATTTCCAAATAACAATAACCATGTTTTTGGCGTGGAAATTTCTCTCATCCGAAAATATTTGCCAAGAAACTTTTTCCTTATTAGGTATATTTAACGTACATCTATAAATAGGTTCACAAACAACCCCTGGTTGTTTAAAAATAATTTTTATTATCTGCCCCGATAGATAATTAAAGATCATCTCATATCTAATCATTATGAAAGAGATTGTTTTTCTTGCATCCATTTTTATATCTATAATATTCCCGGATATATTTTCTTTTAGAAATCTGGATAACATTGGATAGTCCCCTTTCTAATACTTTACATTTCCTATACGCTTTCAATGACCAGATTTCCGCCCACCTTGATGGTCACTTTGTCTCCATAGGCATTGCTACCACGTAAGGCTGTATCTTTCCCGCTTTCAGTGGTCGGATCTTTTTTGCAATGACTTGGCTGCTGGTATGGGTTAAAGTCCCTTCTGTTTCATTGCCCTCTCCTTTGCTGGCATTGGCATAGAAGCCATTTCCTGTAGGTGCAAAATTCATACCTGCCTGGCTACTCTTGCTACTTTCTTTCGTGTCACTAGAGCTTCTATTTTCTGCTGAATCGAGGGTGATATTTTTCCCTGCTTTCATAGAAACATTATCACCAACAACCTGGGAACCTTTCATTTCAATATCTTTCTTGGCGATAATATGAATGTCGTTATTCGCCAATAGATTATTTCCGACAGCTTCAATAATTTCGGTGTAGTTTTCCGCTTTAAAGGAGCTGGAACCAATCCCTACACTGACTCCGGGCATGCCTTTTCCTTTTATATCTTTGCGCATTTCTTTCAATGAACAACTTTTGACTTTTGTTATCACACTATTTCCCATGAGTAACATTTGATATTAATAAAAATATGAAAGCTAAAAATCCCCACCCCTTATTATAGTTATACAAATATGACAACAAGAAAAATAGAATACTTAATATACCGCAAATTTCTGAACCAGATAATGATTTAAATAGTTCTTTTACTTTTTTATTCATAATACTCTCCCTGTTGAATTGACTCCATTTTATATGTAGTATCTTTGACAGAGATATCATAACCCTGGCTACCGGCAGTAATTCCAGCTTGGTTTGTCACGCTTTCATGGTTGGAATCTATGTTGCTCTTGGACGTACCTACAGCCAAGCCACCTTTTAGACTGGATTTCATTTTGTTATTATCGGTTGTCCTCTTCATACTGCCAACGCTCAATCCCATGCCTTTGCTTTCATTATGAGATGTATAGCTGTCCTTATCCTGTACGCTTTCAATGGCCAGATTTCCGCCCACCTTAATGAATGATGAATATTCCATACAATAGGAAATGCAATAGAAGTATAACATGCATTGCGATTGATGATACTTTTTGCAATATAATTTGTTTTCCCTTGGGGACAGGTTTATCATTGAGCCTATATTCACAAACAAGGTTCCATTGAAAGTAAGCAAAATATGCTATTCCCCCAATCATCATAGCGGCAATTCGGAAAAAAATAGGTGAACAGCTGAATAAAGGGAAACGCCAACTATCAAAAACATTCGTTGCTGAAAAGAGTAAATTCATCCCCACGTCAACTATTATCATCAAGCAAGCAATTATCCAAATTAGTAAGCGGTATGATGGAATTGATTTCTTGCATATTAAGAAAAAGCTATAGAAAACAAAAAAGAACGAGAGCAATAGGATGACCACTAAATTATAAAACGAATGCCAATTTAAAATCTCTATGGTTCTCATAATAGCTATTTCCTTTCCTCGTTATTTTCTTTTTCATTGTTTTCTCCTTAAAGCATGCAAAAAATTAGACCGTTACCCGAAGCCTTATTTTTCCCCACTGCGCACAAAATCGCCATCAAAAAACCACCGGAAGATGATTCACAAGGGCTCCCCTTCCGACGGTTTTATCCTGTACGCAAAGGCCTACAGGATATAATTCGAAATATCTATATTTTCCGTGACGTCACCGAGCTTATTTCTCACATAGCTCTCGTCGATGGTGACATGCTTGTCTTCGAGGTCCGGCGCATCGAAGGAGAGGTCTTCTAAGACGCGCTCGAGGATCGTATAGAGGCGGCGGGCGCCGATGTCTTCGGTCTCGGTATTCACGCGGGAGGCGATGTCGGCGATGGCGGAGAGGGCGTCTTCGGTGAAGGTGATGTCGACGCCTTCGGTCTCGAGGAGCGCGGTGTACTGGCGGATGAGGGCCTGCCTCGGCTCGGTCAGAATGCTGCGGAGGTCATCCTTGGTAAGGCTTGCGAGCTCGACGCGGATCGGGAAGCGTCCCTGAAGCTCGGGGATGAGGTCGCTGGGCTTGGAGACGTGGAAGGCACCGGCGGCCATGAAGAGGATGTGGTCGGTCTTCATCTGGCCGTACTTGGTCTTGACGGTCGCGCCTTCGACGATCGGGAGGATATCGCGCTGCACGCCTTCTCTGGAAACGTCAGGGCCGCCGGAAGAACGACCGCCTGCGATCTTATCGATCTCGTCGATGAAGATGATGCCGCGCTCTTCGGCGTAGTGGATGGCTTTGTCTTTGACTACTTCCATGTCGACCATCTCATCGGCAGCGGCTTCCGCGAGGATGCGCTTCGCGTCGCGGACGGTGACTTTCTTCTTTTTCATTTTCTTCGGCATCATGGAGGAGAGCATCATGGAAATCTGATTCGCCTGTTCGTTGTCGGTGTTCCCCGGATTTCCTTTCTCTTCCACTTCGATCTCGATCACGCGGTCGTCAAGGTCGCCGTTTCGGATGCGCGTCTCGAGGTCTTTTCTTCGCTCTTTCTCGCCTTCATCCATCGGCGTCTCTTTCTTTGCTTCGCCGAAGATGATGTCCATGGGGCTTCGTGTCTCGACTTTCTTGGAGGGCCACATGGCTTCCGCGATGCGGTGAATGGCTTCTTCGTCGGCATCTTTGTCATGGCGGGCGCTCTCTTCTTTCTTCACGAGGCGGACGGCTTCTTCGGCAAGGTCGCGGATCATGGACTCGACGTCGCGACCGACGTAGCCGACTTCGGTGTACTTGGTCGCTTCGACTTTGACGAAGGGGGCGCGGGTGAGGGTCGCGATGCGGCGGGCGATCTCTGTCTTGCCGACGCCGGTCGGCCCGATGAGGAGAATGTTCTTCGGGCTCACCTCTTTCGCCATTTCCGGCGTGAGGCGGCTGGCGCGCCAGCGGTTTCGGAGGGCGACGGCCACGGATTTCTTCGCATCGGTCTGCCCGATGATGTACTGGTCCAGATATTCCACGATTTTTCGCGGGGTCAGGTTTGCATTTTCGTTCATCAGATTTCCTCCACGATGACATTGTGATTCGTATAGACGCAGATGTCGGCGGCGATGTGCAGGGATTTCTCCGCGATGTCGCGGGCGGAGAGGTCGGTCGCGGAAACCAGAGCACGCGCAGCGGCGAGAGCGTAGTTTCCGCCACTGCCGATGGCGAGGATGCCGTCGTCCGGCTCGATGACTTCGCCGTTTCCGGAAACAAGGAAGAGGTGCTCGCCGTCGGTCATGATGAGAAGGGCTTCGAGCTTCTGCAGCACGCGGTCGCGACGCCACTCCTTGGCAAATTCGACGGCTGCGCGGACGAGATTGCCATTGCAGTCGGAGAGGCGCGCCTCGAATTTATCGAAGAGGGCAAAGGCATCTGCGACAGAGCCTGCAAATCCGGCAATGACGCGGCCGTGGTAGAGGCGGCGCACTTTGCGGGCGGTATTCTTCATGATGACCGCATTGCCCATAGTCACCTGTCCGTCGCCGGCGACGGCGGTGTGTCCATCCTTCTTGACCGCGAGGATGGTGGTGGCGTGAAATAGAGAGTCTTGGGACATGGGGTGTTCTCCTTTTCTTTGTATAGGAATTGGTGGCTGGGGATCAGGTTCTGCGGGTTCAACGGGCTTGGCAGGCTCTATGAGCGCAAAAGAGCTAAGCCCACCTCCGCCCCTTCGGGTAATGCTATTAAGTTAAGCGGCAGATCATTCTTGGCTCCCCATCGGGGGAGCTGCCCGGAG
>OQVO01000564.1_pt1 | contig 11721 bp, 4 predicted proteins | sample 1691511 | NCBI WGS metagenome assembly OQVO01 (sample SAMN03418254, study PRJEB22391) | human gut metagenome | biome: human-gut; feature: organic feature; material: feces | host: Homo sapiens | place: Tanzania | collected 2013-01 | reverse complement strand
GACCACCATTCTGCAGAACGGCATGAAGGCGATTCCTATCGATGCTGCCGACAACTGGAGAAGGTATTACAACAAGTTGAAATGGGGTAACTACAAGTTGTTCGACCTTGACACCTGTCGAGCCACTTGTCGAAGTCTGCTTTGCTTACAGGAGTGATATTGCCAAGACCTGTCCATCCCTTTTCATAGTTGGAGAGATATGCCTTCTTCGCTTCTTCAAGCGAGTCATAGCCATACATCACCTTGTGCTCGTCAAACTTGCCATCAGGTTTCACCTGGTCAACGACATACACATCACCATTCCAACTGTCAAGGTCAGCATTGTCGTTGATGAACATATCAAGATGATCACCATCCTTGCCGAACTTTCCACGGATGTAGCCGTAGGTATCGTTCATTTTCTGCTTCCATTCCTTGCCGTTCTCGTCCACACCAGAGCGATATGAGCCTTTCGGATTCTCAATTGTATAGTCATAGCCACCGAACTTGACATGACCTTTCTTGTAGTTGCCGCTCTTCTTCTGTGCTTCAGTCGGCTCTGTGTCGGTCTCGCTGATGGCATTCTGCAAGCGAAGGGAGAATTTTTCTGTGTTTTGCTTTGAAGTTTCAGAAGGATTGTCTATATTTGCAGCAGAAACAGAGGATAAATCCGAAATTTGCGTAGCTTGGCTATTAGCGTCGGTGAATCTTCTGTTTTTTCTTTTTCTAATACTCTGCATAGCCAATTCTTTGCGATCTGTACGCACTTCTTCTATGTAGTAAGTTGTTCCGTCATTGTATTGCTTAGTATATATAATTACATCTTGCCCACGATTATTTCGTTCTGTTTCAATACTATCATAATTGTCAATAACGTCTCCAATATTTTCTAAATCATTCTCGGTAATAGGAATTTGACCTTGTAACTTTTCTCTCTCTGAAGAGTGGCGATTCATTGCATGATTAATAGAGTTATTGTCTATAGTATGCTTATAATCCTTTGTTATATTCACGCCATGTGCCTTCAAATCTGTTATGAGTTTATCGTTTGCATAAGATATGGCTTTCTTTATCAGATTACTACCAGTCGTCTTAGTGGCTGCTATTAAGTCTTTTATACTTCCCTGGAAATAACCAAACAAAGGCTTTTGGTTATCGTTTCTTTTCACCGAGAACTTCGGCTCACCTTCCAAGCTCATCGTCTCAGCATTGAAGTCCTTTCCGCTCTCACGCTTCCAGTCGTATTCCACCTTTTCTTCATCCGGGTGAGCTGCATTCCACTCGTCAATGACATCTCTCGTTTCCTTGTCGGACATGATGCGGTTAGCCCTGAAAGCACCAGCAACATACCATCCTACCCTATCCGCTTGCGATGCTTCCTTGTTGGCATTCGTAGCCTTAAGGTAGTAGCCATCGGTCGGGATATGGTCAGGTATATCCTTGTCGGCATTCTTCTGCGCCTCCTCATTATAGTCTATGTCAGCAGGGATTTCACCCTCAACCCACACAAAGGTGTCATCACGGAGATTCTTCGCACTGCCCTTACCTATCTGCCTCATGGTTGGGAGGGAGCCTGCATGCCAACCTGGTCTCATGGCAAAGGTGGAAACTGCACCAGAGCCATTGATGCCATAGTTGTAGTAACTGCGAGCTTCACCATTATATCTGCTCTGTCCCTGGTTCTTTTCCTCAATCTTTATCCATCTGTATCCATTATCGGTAGCCCAGTTCACCGCATCCATGTTAGGATTCTTGCCCATTCTGGCGAACTGCTTGCCGTGCTTTGCCTTAAAGTCAGCGAGCGACATCGCTTCGCCGGTCTCGTTGTTGACGATGTATGCGCCATAATTATACTCCTCCTTCACCTTTTCGCCATTCACCTCAACAGTTCTTGTGCCGACATAATAATTAGATGACAGACTTGTCAGGTCTTGCAGCTTCGGAGATTCCGCATCATACCATTTGCCAAGTTCCACCGCTGCACCACTACCTATAAAGAGAGGATACAACTTGCCGTCTTCACCGAGTCTCATCAGCTTGTACACCTTTTGAGTCTTTTTTGGTGCAGGCTTTTCTCGCAAAGACAATCTCTGACCGCCTTCACCTTCCTGAGTTGCTGTATTGATCGCTTCCCTTTTGGCAGTCTTCACATACACTTGTTCTATCGTGCGGATGATGCCTTTCACATCGTCTGTGTATGGTGTTGCCATAAGCGCATTCTTTATCTTCAGCAACACATCGTGCATCTTGGCAAGCAACGGATGTGACATCTTCAGAGCGATAGAATGAGTCAGATTCAAGTCGTTTATCATCTTACCGATGGCATCAGCAACAGTCTCTTCCTCATAATAGCTTCTGTCTTCATCTGTCTTCCCGACACCAGCATATCGTTTCTCGTTGCGTTTTGTTATCGCCTCAAACAATTCCTCACCATATTTCTCCTTGACAAGTCCTTTCAACTCATCATACATAACAGGAGATTTCGACTTGATCTCATGAGTCATCTCATGTCCGAAGACGAACTGAACACCTTCAAGAATTGAGGAATCGAGTGCGAGATATATCGTCTTGGTGTTAGGGTTGAACCATCCGTTGCGTATCATATCGGTTCTCTGCCACTGGATTGTCGCTCCCATCATCTCCGCAATCTTCTCAATCGCCTTGCGCAGTTTCTTCCCGACAACATCATCAACGAGTCTGGTATCCTTTACACGATTCTTCTCTATATACGCAGCCTTCTCTTCATCTGTCATATTGTTCCAGACCTCCAGAGGGTCTTTCGCCTTATCCTTTGCAGAGAATGGAGCATCTTCATCTGGTGACGGAGCCTCAAATGGAATATCGGCCAATTTGTCTTCCTCCTGCGCATCAGCTGGAGTTGCTTCAGTATTAGACGATTCTTCTGTGTTATCGTCTGCCTGTTCTGTTGAAGCCTGCCCTTCCTCCTTCTGCTTTTCTGCATGAGCAAGTTCATCAGCCTGTCTTTTCTGCTGCTCAAGGACATTCTCTGCCTCTGCGATACGTAGATTTTGGATGTGGTTCTTCAGCCCGAAAGCAGTTTGACCGCTCGTTATCAAATCAATGATAGCGTTGCGCACGTCTTGGTCTGTTATATTCTCCAAGTTCGAAGGTCTATCTCTCCACAAATCGTTAGTCAATTGGCCTATTGTCTTACCTTTGCCTTCCTTTGCAAGAAACCCAGTCTTTGCGAAGTCAGACCTTGACAAACCTGTTTCCTGCTTTACACCTTTCGATGTCTCCGTACCCTCATAGTTAAGGCTATAAGGTGCTATACTGCTTGCAACATATTCGTCAACGGTGTTTGCCGTATCATCAAACACATCTATGCCTGTGCTGTCATACAGGCGATGGAGCAGTGATCCGACAGTCTCATTGTATAATTGTGCAATTGCCTGGGCATTATCCTTCACGCTGCCCTTCATACGATTAAACTTTCTCCTCGCCTTTTCTATTAGGTTCTGTCTGCCCTCTGGAGTATCTTCTTCCTTGGCGAGCATCCTCTCGTTATAGGCATCCTCTATAGCCTTTGCAGAGTCATATTTCTCCTTTGCTTCAGCGATAGCCTTGTCCTTCGCCTCCTTGCTTGCCTTCTGCTCAACAAAGCTGCCTCCGCTTACGGTCATCGCATTCGCCTTGTCAAGGGCTTTCTTCGACCTGTTAACATTGTTGGTTATAATCTGCCCTGCGTCCTCTCCGAACTGGGAGTCATATAGTTCTGCTACCTGTCCTGCTGTTAGCTGGGAGAAGTCAGGATTGCCATCCTCAAGCATCGGGACTTCCGTTCCGTCCTCAAGCGTGATTTTAGGAGTATTCTCCTGCTCGTTAGATATGTTCTGCGTCTCGTTCGATGAGGTGACTTCAGCTTCGTTACCCGGCTGAGTCTCATCGGTTGTGGTATTATCGGTTGTAATATTACCTGTCGGGACAACATTATTGGATGTTTCGGTCTCGTCTACAAGAGATGGCTCAGATGCATTCTCAGCCTCCTTGAGAGCCTGCTGCCTTCCCTGCCTGTATTCGTCCACCGACATTGTACCGAGCGTCCGCACTGATGATTTCTTGACCAATTTCGGTTGCAGATTGCCCTCACTGTCAAGCACCATCACCTTTGCCCTATTGCCCTGATTCTGCACAAAGAAAACCTCTTCCGCATCCGGGAACATAGCATTGCCTTCCTCGTCAACCACTTCGGCAATCTCTATATTGCCATTTGTGTTGATGATGTCAGCGTAGTCAAGATTGTCCTCTACAGGAGCATTCTGCTTCTCACGCTCCTCTTCGTACTGCTGACGCTGCATCTTGGCTGCTTCAAGTCTCTTGGCTTCCTCAGCATCCTTGAGATTCTGCAAGTCCTGAAGCGATACAGGAGTATCCTGCACATTGCCATCCATGGTGATCATTGCAGAGCCATCACCATTATCAGCAAGTACTTCGTAGGTATGCTCGTTGCCTTCTGCGTCCGTAATGGTAAACGATGTCCCCTCGCCTACCGTTCCGTCTATGATTCCTGCTTGCTTGCGTATAGCCTTCTCCTTTGCATCAGCAATCGCCTGATTACGTGTATCCTCTGCATTGACCTCCTCACCCAGAGCTGCGAGACGCATAGCATCACAATGCTCTATCTTGCCCGATTTCGGGTCGTAGTACAATATCATATCATCGCTCTCAGACACATTGATGGAGCCATCCTCGTTTGTCGCTACATTACCGCTGACGATATACACACCATAGTCTTCCTCTCCTTTCGCTGCCTTGATGGTCGCATTGCGCACCGTACCCCGGCTTTTGTCGGTTGCCATATCAGTCTGACGAGCAGCTTCCTGTGCCGCCTTGTCTATCTCATCATCAGCATTGTCTACAACACCTTGATATTTTGCGTGAGATGTCTGGTAGTCATAGATAAGATTGTCAAGCTGGTCATCCCTGCCTGTGAGAGATTCTAAGTCCTCATCGCTCATGTTATCTAACTGCTGCTCTGAGATGCCGAGTTTTTCCGCAAGTTCGTGCGACCTGTCCTCAAACTCTATCTGAATATCGTGTTTGTCTTCATCTTTCGCCTGTCTGCCCTCAACATAAGCATTGTCCTGCTCTATGTGTCGGTCATCCGTAAGACCGAGTTGTGCAGCCTTCATAGCACCGATATTCATGCCTCTCAAGGTCAGTGAGCATCTCGCATAGTTAAAGGCAGCTCTCGCCTGTTCTTCGGTCATATTATCAGCCTTCAAGATGTCCGCCATCACGAATTTCATACCCTCGTTAGGCGTGTTGTCAATCCTGTCCTTCAGTTTCGCCCACTCATCACCTGTGAACAAATCTAATCCTGCATTGTCCCACTTGTTCTGAAGGTGCTGAAGCCTGTAGTAAGTTGGCATATTGAGACCTCGTTGTCCCGAATATATTGCAGTGCCAAAGATACCCATTCCCAAACACGACAATACCACCGAACCTGCAACCTCTTCCTGCTGCTTCACATCGAGAAGGTCGGAGAACTTCTGATCACCGACTAAGAGAGCGTTTTCGGCAGTTCCGGCAACCTCCTCCAGATACTCACCGAACACTCCATTAATCCCTGCTCTGGTAGCATAGCTCTTAAGCGTTGTAGCGAATTCCGTGCGTGATACCTTTGTCAACCATGCTGCGAGATTTCTAAGTCCCATCGCACTGCCGACCTTGGTGTGCGCCATACCCCTAATAAATTTCAGTGAGCTGGGGAAATGTTCTCCAAGGAACTCAGTCTGCGACTCTATATTCTGTGATATCTCACCCTTGATGATAGCAGTAGGCAGGGACTCTCCCTCCATCTTAAAGCCATCATCGGTCTCAGAGACAGTTCCGATGTGTCGGTTGAGGATTTCTGCACCTGTTGTTGCTGCACCTGTGGTGTTTTCCATAAATGCCGCCTTTTCAATATCCTTTGCAAGCATTCCGAACAACTTGACACATTTCGTGTTTGCAGCCTTCTCTGCAAGATTCGTAGCTGCACTCAATGCTTTCTTGCCTCCTGCCTTCAGGACTGCACCCTTGACTGCCTTACTGATTACCTTCCCTGCAACCTTATTGACTGCTGATGTTAACCCCTCTGCAATATCTCCACCGACAAAGAATCCGAATGAGAAAGGAGCTGAGATGAAACCACCCTTCTTGGACTTGTACGACACAGGCATCACCGCATTTTCGATTGCGTCAGCCTCGTTTGCTTGTGACATTACCCTCAGGGCCATGTAGTCCGATGATGTCATCTGCATGCCTCTCTTCATGCCGTTTGCGACTTTATTCAATTCAATCGCATCCTTCAAGTCTGTGGCACCCAAATCCCAGGCATGGATTGAGCCGATACCAGATGTCTCGAAGGCATGTCCCCACTCTTTCCATGATGTGTTGTTGCCTTGCAGTTCATCCGAGACCGCATCTAATTGAGCAATCTGTTTTTTGAGTTTGCGAATGTCCTGTTCATATAACGCACCTTCATGAAGAATCCTGTCATTATAGTCAAAGTCGGATTCGCCTTTTTCACGTTGCGGAAGCTGATTAAACCTTTCTTGCGCCATCTCCAACTCTAACTGACGATTCAACGTGGCCTGTCTCACCGCTTCAATCTGCTCTTCCTTATCAACATTCTGCACATAGTGAAGCACATTAGCCTTCGGGATGTCCTCCTCTTTCAGTTGTCCAGTCTTGTAGAGATTGTCCACATAAGCCTGTTTCTCTTCGTCAGAATTAAACATCAGGTTGCTACGCATCTCTTTTAGCACAGAGTTATAGTAATCATAGATAGTCTGCTTCACCTTGCCGAACACGTCAGATGAGCTTACCTCCTTGCCATCTGACTCAAACTTCTGGTGCTCCCAATCATCACCATATTGAGCCATATTTTTTCGTGCCATCCTGTCGAGCCATCCGCCTTTTGTGCTCAGCGCAGTATTGACAACACTACCTATCTGCACCGCTGCGGTCTCCTGTTTCGGTACATAGTCAAAGTCCTGGTTAGTGAGGATTTTAGTGTATTGCTCGCTCGCCTCGTCTGGTGTTATGATGTTGCCCTTGTCATCTATATTTTGCATGATTGGTGTACCTGTGCTCATATTGAAGGGCACCTGATATCCTCTCCATTGCTCCAGCTGAGGGAAAATCTTTACAAGGTCATCAGTGACTGCGACCATCTTGACTTCGGGATGTCCTTCAATCGTCCACTTGATTCCGCCTTGATGGGCAAGTTTGTTCCAGGCTTGTTCAGCCGCTTTGTCGAATGCCGTTTTCTGTTTACTGTACCCATTGTCGCTTGACAAACCTCTACCCTCCTCTACATGAGAGGATTGTGCAGTCTGTTGAGGTTTCTTCGCATTCTGAGCGTTCTGATTGCCTTGCTGAGTAGTCTGCGCCTCATAACCCATATCTTTGCTGAATTGGTCGAAATCAGGAAGGTCATACTCTGCTGAAACTGCATCATGCAGGGACCTGCGCTTCGTTGCGTCCTCCATATCCTTGCTGAACTGATTGTAGTCAGGAAGGTCATACTCCTTGCTTATCGTTTGCCACAACCTGTATCTATTGTCGTTGTCTGCCATAATCTCTATGCTTTAATTATTAATATGGTCTTTTCTTCTTTTTTCCCCCACCAGAAGTGGTATTCCTGTGCTGACTTGGCTTCTTTCCACCTCCACCACCGCCAGATGATGATGACGAAGACCTACCTTTCAACTTGTCCATGATGTAGCGGATGTTGTGTTGATTCACATCTTTCGCTCCTATTCTTCTCAGTATTTCCCTTACTTTCTTTTTCCCATCAGGAGTATCTTTTATCGTTAGATATTCATACCATAATCCCTGCATATTTTTGTCACCCCCGGATAACTTAGCAGCTTTGGCTGAACGTCTCTTAGCTTCCATCCTTTTAGTTGTCGCATTGTATTCGTCAATTGATATTTTATTGTCTTTATACTCCTTTTCATTCGTATATTTGAATTTAGTAAGGTCTATCTTCTGTTGATTCTGATCGAGCCTTCTGTCCGCCTGATTACCCTTGCGGTCTGCGATTTTTTCAAGTCTTTTGTGATAGCGTGTAGTCTCGCCTATCGTCATGTTGTTCTTCCTCGCTTCTTCATCCAGTTCCTGCGCTTTCTGGTATCCCTTAAGCCAAGCTGCCCGATTAGTCTCTCTCTGCGTATCCATCATCTGCTTGCGCTTGAGCATAGCTGCACTCATATCCTGCTCAGGATTGTGTACAACCTTAGCATTTTTTGTAGCAAAATACATATTGCCCAGAGCACGGAGACCATCCCCGACTGATGCTATTAGAGCGTTAGTGCGTTCACGCTTCAGCCGTTTCTTTTTTTGTTCTTCCGTCTCTTCTCCTCCATCACCATACATCGCCTTGAACATCTCTGCATAACTCATCCTTTTAGGAGTCTCGTCCTGCTTAACGACAGGTATGTTAAAGAGGTCATCATCACTTTCGATATCGTGATCTTGATTGGCGTTCGCACCCATCTGCATAGGGTGAGCACGCTGCCAGATGTCTTTCGTCACGTCATCCTGTGCCGCTGTTTTGCTCGCATCGTCAATCTTCTTCGCTGCATCTTGCAATTGGTTCTCAGTCAGCACGGATGCTTGCAGTACCGGGTTAGCCTTCTGCTCTGCATCCTCACCGCTCTGTTGCTTGTTGACAACCGTCTGTATCGTCTTTAAGCCATTTTTCTGCTGTAGATAACTCAATGCACTCATATTACGCTTTGTTTTCAGTTGTCGTTGTCGTTGTGCTTGTCTTCTTCTTTCCTGCCTCATCAAGGAGGTTAGCGATGTTGGATGCAGTTCCTGCTACTCCTGCGACCGTATTAGCAGTGTTGCTTGCCCGGTCTGCCATCATCTGCATCTGAGAGTTTTCGATGTTGCGCTTGTTCTGCTGATACTGCTGCTCGATGTTGTCCTTACGACTGTCGTTTGCAGCTACAATCTGTGATGTTGTATCAGCAAGAGCCTTGTTGTTAGCCTCTTTGACTGCTGTTGTCGAATCCTCCGTTCCTCCCATTACCGCCTGTCTGCCTTTAGCCGCACGATTCCTGTCCCGAATCTGCTCCTGCATAAGCGTCAGCAACCGAATCGTATCCGCTCGCTTGGTCGGGTCTTCGTTATATCTGCGGTCATACCATGCCTGATTGTCCGCCTTCTGCTTTTTCAGCATTTCTTCCTGTTTTTTTGCTGCCTTTCTATTGCTTATGCCTCCTGCAATGGAAGAGGCGAGTGAAAGTCCAGCTCCTATTAGTGCTCCCCACATATACGTATACTTTACATTATTAATAATGTGACAAAGTTAAGTATACATCTCCGCATTGTTGTTTTATCCGTTAATACTTGGAATCACGATATGGAGCGTTAACGGATAACAAAGATGTCTACATATATATATTTATCTTTGCAGTACAATAATACTGATTATGGCAGCAGAACGTAACGAAAAGGGACAATTTGTCAAAGGCAGGAAGAAGACAGGAGGAGTGCAGAAGGGATATGAATCTCCTGTAAAAAAAGAATTCCGGGAGCTGATGGCTGACTACTCAAGAGAAAACTACGGCAAGTTCGTTTTCTCGATGACCCGGTGCGAGCCGAAGGATTTCTGTCGATTCTACCTTGAAGCCTTGAAATTCAATCTACCGATGCTGCAATCTGTGACATTGGACGACACGAAGGATTTCAGGACAACATTAACCGAAAAAATCAAGGAAATAGCGACAGGCAAATCATAAATAGGTATTAGTTTTTCATATTAAGATTAGTTTTTCATAGGTTAGTTTTAAAAAGACTTTTTTCATATTGTTTGATTCACAGGCAAAGGGAATGCGTGAGCACTCCCTTTGTTTATTATCGCAACTTGTTCTGCCATCTCTCCTGATAATCGGCAGAGAGTCCGCCAAGACTTTCTTCGGGCAACAGGCTACCTATAAGAGCGAGACGGAAATACTTGTACGGAGAACCGCACATACCTCGGAGAAACTTGTTTACCGATGTGGAAACAGGGAACCATTTGAACAGGTCGTTGCTTGCATAGAGAGCCATTCCACATTTGCCCACCTCATTGCGGAAATACCCTCTTGTTATACAACTGAACATCGTCTTGTACGCTTCAGCACTGCCTATCGCCATAGGTCGTGTGCAGAGGAAATATCTTGTTGGGCCAACAGGCTGACTCTGGTAGAAGTCCACTATCTTGCGGTCTCCATTTATCGCATACGATTCCGGGTAGATATTCACCCTTTTCTTTATATTGCTCTCCATCGCTCCCCATAATCCGCTTTTAAGAGAGTACACGTATGCGTAGGCGCAGTCTGGGTTGAACACTATGATGCGAGCGTCATAGTAATCATACACCATATCTGCACCTTTCATAAACTGACGGAATGGGATGTACTTTATGCCAGCTTCCGGGATGCTCCCGACTGCAAGGATCTTCTTGCTATAACTCTCCTTGTAGAGCTGCATATAGTCGAACACCGCACCGTCAAGGGCATCTGTTATCAGTTTCGCAGTACTGCCTGTCTGCATCATTATCCCTCGCTCTGTCGGGAAGAGGACTGCATCATCAATCTGCAAGATGCCATCCGGGTTGGAGCACACATCCCTGTTTACAGGTTGCCTTGCTTGGTACACTCCATCGGTAGACAACATCAGCATCCAAGTTCCTTCATCGGTAAAGACATAGAGAGGAGCATCACCGAACTGACCTTCCGTGATAGGTCTGGTGTTGGCAGCCATCGCTTTTATAACGGACGAGCCGACCTGTACACTGTTGGAGGCAGGGAAAACGAGGGGATTCTCAGCCTCTGAGACCTTGATGAGGGAGGAATATGGAATCGTATTCGTGTTTGTTTGGTAATTCTCATAATCACGGACAATGTTAGCCCATTCTTCTTCTGAAGATTTTTCCCATGGTAAGGCGAATTGTGGCACGTTTTTCTTTCCTTCTCCTTTGACGTAAAAAGAGAATGCCATAGTTTCAGATGAATGCAGGTCAACTATAGATTTCTCAAACGTAGTCCCTGTCTTTTTATAGAATGTGATTTCAGCAACGTATAAAATTGGCACACATACAAAGTAATATAGCCTTGCACTTAAGTTGCTAACCTTGCACCAGAATTCTTTGTTTGATGCTTTTACATGTACTATTCCTTCATCATCTAATAGAGTACCGCCTGGTAGTGATGATACTACAGGAGTAATATCACTTAGCAAATTGACATTATAACCGTCTTTTACATTCCCCACATGAAGTCTGTTGTTATATGTAATTGCGCATCCGCCTCCTAAATCTGAACGATATAGGTTAGCCAAAGATAATGATTCTTCAGTTCCCTCTACCCTTTTTAGTTCTATGGTCTTACCGAATTCGTCTTTGCTGATAAATAGTGAATGATAGAATGTTAGGGAATCTATAGCACTGGCAGCTTCTTTCCCGGACATCATTGTAAAAAACATTGTGCCTTGGTCTTTATCATTGCCTTCTGCCACAAAATATTCGGCTGCTGCCGATTCAAAATTCACAAACGATTCGGCTTTGCTTAAGAAAATATCAATGCCTTGTACGAGATTTGATACCTTATCAAGTTTATCCATATTCACATTGATAGTCCAAGCCACTATTGCTGGGCCAGCCGACACGAACTTTTTTGAGTTAGGGTCAACTTGTACCGAGTTTAATGTTTCACCATTATAATCAAGTTTAAAAATATT
>OQVO01000562.1_pt1 | contig 11727 bp, 19 predicted proteins | sample 1691511 | NCBI WGS metagenome assembly OQVO01 (sample SAMN03418254, study PRJEB22391) | human gut metagenome | biome: human-gut; feature: organic feature; material: feces | host: Homo sapiens | place: Tanzania | collected 2013-01 | reverse complement strand
CCTTCTGAGGAAAACAATATCCAGTAACTCATTTAGGTCCCTTATGCAGTCCTTACATCACACATAAATCACCTAAAATTCCTAACACCATTCAAGTTCTTGAAACTGATTGTTTTTGGAATACCGATGGGGCAAGTGATAGCATTGTATCCATAAAACTACCTAAGTCCGTAACTTATATAGGTACTTCTGCTTTTACAGGCTGCAAGAATCTAACATCTGTAGATTTACCAGAATCTGTTGCCACCATTGAAGGAGAGTTTTTAAATGCTTGTGCAAAACTTGAGAACGTGGTATGCCGAGCAAAAACGCCACCAACATTCATTAGCCAAACTATTTATGGGTCGCATAGCCACACAACGCTCTATGTACCAGAAGAATCTATCCCTCTCTACAAAAAAAACTCCTATTGGCAAAGTTTCAAAGACATTGTCTCTCTTGACAACTACACTGGTGGTGATGGAAAAGACACAGAAAAACCTATGCCTACATATAGCGATGCTACCATAGGAGATTTCACCTATGATCTTTATCATATAGATGGAGTCAATACTGCTAGTCTCAAAAAGAGCAATACTATGTTACCAGTTTCTTTCACCGTACCAGAAAGTGTCAATTACGAAGGAAACACCTATCAAATAACAGAGCAAGATAAGCCAGAACAAGATAAACCGGAACAAGACAAACCAGAGACAGAGAAACCTGCATCAGGAAATCCAGTACCAGGAACACCAACACCAGGAAATTCAGGGTCAAATGGAATTGAAGAAATTGTGCTTGAAAATAATGCTGAAGAGTTTAGCAGAAATTGTTCATTAGAGGAATTTAAAAAAGAAATTTTTGAGGATGTAGATTTTGTAAAAGCAATATTTGAAACGGCACCACAAGAAAAGAAAGATGCAATTATAAAAGGTATGTATGAACATCCTAAAATGGATAGAAGATTGCTATATAGAATAACACATGATAAAAATGCAACTCCAGAAAAATTTAAAGCATATACAGATATTGTAGCTACAAATGGCGAATTAAAACGTTTCTCAGAGAAAGAAGTTGAAGAATTAAATAAACAACTTCCATTAGTTACATACGATTTAAAGAAGAGAAATGGTGTAAAATTTGCAGAACGTTATGATAACTACCAAGATGCATTAAAAACTCAAGAATTATTCGAAAAAATGGGCTTTGAAGATAAAGTAGAAGTAAATGTTGGATGGCTTGATAAAGCACTATTTGGTTTAAAAACAAAATGGGATAGATTTATAGAAAATAGAGATAAAGACTTACTTCTTACAGATGGTTCTGAAAAAGAAAATACAGAGCCAGAAAATACAGAAACATCATCTTTAAGAGATGAAATAAAAGTTAAAGCAAACCCAGAACCACAAAAAAGCGAACCAGCTCCAGTAGAAGCTAAAGAGCAAGAAAACGAAGAAAGATAATTTATAAATAAAGTACAAGGCAAAACCCCTTGTACTTTATTATGTGCAAATATAGAGGAGGAAGCTATGATTTTGCAAGGAAAAGCCACAAGTGGAATAGGAATAGCAAAAATGTGGGTAAGTAAAATAGAAAACATATTTAAGGAAAAAACAGGTATGAGTGTGTTCCATGGCACATTAAACATAAAGTTGAATTTTAACTATAAAATTCAACCAGACTTCATAATCTTGCCCAAAGAATATGGAGGTACTCAAAATGTTTTAGTAAAACAATGCAAAATTTTTGGAAACACGGCATATATAGTAAGAGCGGAGAAAAATCAAAATGGCACAGGAGACTATGACTTACAAACAATAGAAATTATTTCAGACATAAACTTTAGAAAAAAGTATGGAATAAAAGATAATGATGATATTACATTAGAAGTTTAAGTTTTTTTAGTTCTAAAAATAATATCTCTAGCATATAATTCTAAGAGTAAAGAAATTAAGGAGTTATATGTTGGAGATATTTAATTTTTTTTCAACAAACATTTCCCAAATACTAAAAAAAGAATTAATAGACAAGCCACTAAATGAGTTAGAAGAGATACGAATAAGAAGTAACGGTTATATCACAGTAAAATTGAACAATTCACAAGAAGTATTAAAAGAAAAAATAACTTACCAGGAAATACTAGAAACATTGCAAATTATGTGTAATAACTCAATATACTCATATCAAAATGAAATAAAAAATGGCTACATAACAGTAAAGGGAGGGCATAGAGTAGGAATTGCCGGAGACTGCGTTATAGAAAATGGCAAAGTTACAAATATTAGGTACATTTCAAGCATAAACTTTAGAGTAGCAAGAGAGATAATAGGGTGTAGCAACATTGCTTTGCAATACATATTAAATACAAGAGAAAATACAATCTATAACACACTAATCATATCCCCACCAGGAGTTCGGAAAGACTACACTTCTAAGGGATATTGTAAGAAACATAAGTACAGGTATAGATGAAATTGGGTTTAAACGGAATAAATGTTGGCTTAGTAGATGAAAGAGGGGAAATTTCTGGGCTATACAAAGGAATACCACAAAATAGTGTGGGACTAAGAACAGATATATTAGAAAACACACCAAAGCCAACAGGAATAAAAATGCTAATAAGATCAATGGCACCACAGGTAGTTGTTGCAGATGAAATAGGAACATATGAAGATATAAAGGCAATAAAAGAAGCTGTGTGTTCTCGGAGTAAAAGGCATTTTTACGGCACATGGAGAGGGAAAAGAAGAACTAATAAAAAACCCAGTATTAAAAGAACTAGTAGAGGAAAGAGTAATTGAAAAGTATTTGTTTTTAGATAGAGATAGAAAGATAGAAGTTGCATAAATCTTTTAGGAGGAAATTTAATGCTAGGAGTAAAGATATTAATTTATAGCTCTATATTTTTGGTGTGTTCAATTATAGGGTTACTAAAATCTCAAAAATATGTATATAGAGTAGAGGAACTTCAAGAGTTTAAAAATGCTTTAAACATGTTCAAAACAAAGATAAAGTTTACATATGAACCAATACCAGATATATTTAGCCAAATATCAGGAAGCATTAACCCAAGTGTTGGGAGCATATTTAAAATAGCAAGCTATAACATGAAATTCTTTTCAGCAGGAGATGCGTGGAATAAAGCTGTAGATACAGATATATTAAACATAAGTTTAGAGGATAAAGGTGCACTTAAAAACCTAAGTAAACTTCTTGGAGAAACTGATATAGATGGGCAACTAAGCCAAATTGAAGTTACAACATCATTCTTAGATGAACAAATAAAAAAAGCAGAAAAAGAAATGGAAAAAAGTGAAGGAATGTATAGAAAACTAGGAATGATAGTAGGGTTAGGAATTGTAATTATTTTAATTTAAAAAAGTGGAGGGAAAAATGGAAATAGATTTATTATTTAAAATTGCAGCAATAGGTATTTTAGTTGCAGTGTTACATCAAGTTCTAGTACGAGCAGGCAGAGAAGACCAAGCTATGATGACAACTCTTGCGGGTGTAGTAATAGTTTTATCAATAGTTATAAAAGAAATAAGTACATTATTTAACAACGTAAGAGTAATATTTAATTTATAGGAGCAAAGATGGATATTATTAAAATTATTGGTGTAGGAATTGTTGCACTAATTATTATTGTTATTCTAAAACAGTACAAGCCTGAATTTGCAATGTATGCATCAATTATTGCTGGTGCAATTATAATCTTTTTTAGCCTGGATAAAATATCAGCCATAATAAATCTTCTAACAAGCTTAAGCAAAAAAACAGGCTTAAATGCAGAATATTTAAGAATATTACTAAAAATAACAGGCATTGCAATACTTACAGAATTTGCAGTAAGCATTTGTAAAGATAGCCGGAGAAAGTGCAATTGCAAGTAAAATAGATTTTGGAGGCAAAATAATAGTTATAAGTATGTCTGTGCCAATAATTTCAGCACTTTTAGAAATTATATTAAAAATAATTCCATAGAGGAAAATTTATGAAGAAAATACTTTTTTTAATAGTGTTAATATTATTAATTCCACATCCGTGTTATGGAACAGAAACAATAATAAATGATCAATTAGAGGCATTAAACCTCGGCACATTCATACAAGAGGGAGAAAAGTACACAAAAGAAGCATTTCCAGAAATAAGCATACAAGAACTAATAACAAAAAGCCTTACAGGGGAAGTAAATAATAAAATCATATACAAAGCAATTTTAAAAATACTTGGAAAAGAAGTTGTTACAAGTATTACAATGCTTGGAACAATTTTAATTATAATAATAGTACATAGCATTTTAAAAACAATTAGCGAAAATTTAGGAAATGAGAATACAGCTAAAATTGCATATTTTATAGAATACATATTAATAATAACAATCATAATTAATAATTTTGCAAGTATTATGCAAAGCATACAAAGCACAATTTCGAATTTGGTAGGCTTCATGAACATGCTAGTTCCTTTGCTAATAGCCTTGATTACTGCAACCGGACAAGTTGCAACAGGTACAATATTACAGCCAGTTTTAATATTTTCAGTTGTTTTTATAGGAAATATAATCAGCTTAGTAGTATTGCCAATTGTAACAGCAAGTATGATACTTAGTATAGCATCAAATCTATCAGATAAAGTACAAATTGGAAACTTGGCAAAGTTTTTTAAGTCAGGTGTAACATGGTTTTTAGGTTTTGTAATTACAATCTTTGTTGGGCTAGTTTCATTAGAAGGAACTCTTACAAGTAGTGTAGATGGAATAACAATAAAAGGAATAAAATCTGCAACTGGAGCATTTATACCTGTTGTAGGTAAAGCACTTGGAGACTCAGTAGATACAGTGCTTGGAGCAACATCAATAATAAAAAATTCAATAGGCTTTGTTGGAATAATAATTATTATAGGAATTTGTGTTATGCCAATAATAAAATTAACTGTGCTTTCAGTCCTTTATAGCTTCATGGGAGCAATAACAGAGCCACTTGCCGATAAAAAAATAGTTGATGTTATAAACCAAATGGCAGGAGTTTTTAAAATACTACTTGGTGTAATGTTTTTTATGGCAGTGCTTTTAATAATAGGTGTAGCATTAACACTTAAAATATCAAATGCAAGTTTAATGTATAGGTAGGGTTGTAAATGATTAATTGGATAGGCTCTTGGGTGCAAGGCATTGTTATATCAGTTGTAATAAGTACAATAATAGAAATGATTTTGCCAGATGGAAATATAAAAAAATATGTAAGAACAGTAATTGGTGTGTATATCGTATTTGTAATTATTTCGCCAATTATTACAAAAATTACAGGCAAAGAAATAAATTTAAAATCATACGAATTGCCTGAAACAACTACAGTACAGCAAAATGTAATAGATACAAATGCATATATAGAAAGTACATACATAAACAAACTAAAACAAGACATAATAGAAAACATAGAGGTAAAAGGATATAAAGTAATACATATTAACATAGGAATAGAACAAAAAGAAACAGGGTATGGAAATATAAATAAAATAGATTTAAAAATATCTAAAATAAAGCAAATAGGCTCAATACAGCCAATTGAAATAGATTTAAGCAAAGAAAATAAGCCACAAACAATTCCAGAGGAAGAAATACTAGAACTAAAAAAGTTTCTAAAAGAGAATTATGCAGCAGATGAAATCAACATTAATGAATAGTTTAAGAGGTGTTAGGTATGCTAAAAGAAAAAGTTAAAAGCTTAATAAAGAAGAAAACAGAAGGAAATAATAAAAAGACTATTGAAAACTTAATAGTATTTTTAATTCTATTAGTTATTACAATTATTTCAATTAATATAATATGGGGAAAAGATAAAAAAGAGGAATATAAGAACCCTGCACAAGATGATTACAGAGTTTTAGCACAAAATACAAATGAAAGTAATATTTCTGGAAATCAGGAATATAATTTAGAAAAGAAGTTAGAGGACATCTTATCTAAAATATCAGGTGTAGGAAAAGTACAAGTTTTAATTACATATTCAGAAACAAGCGAAGTTGTGGCAATGCATAATGAAGTGACAAATAAAAGCAGAACAGAAGAAAATGATACAAATCGGAGGAACAAGAACAATAGAAACAGTTGATGAAAATAGAGAAATAGTAGTAGATTCTGCTAACAACCCAATAACTCAAAAAGTAGTAATGCCAAAGATTGAGGGTGCAATAGTCATTGCAGAAGGAGGAGGAGATGCCACAATAAAAACAAATGTAGTTCAGGCAGTATCTGCAGTTACTGGACTTGCAACACATAAAATACAGGTATTTAAAATGTCCAATTAGAAAGGTAAGGTAAAAATGAAAATTTTAAAAAGAAATCAGTTAATCATTTTGGTAATATCACTAATGCTTGTAACAGCAGGATATCTAAACTTTACAAGTACAAATGCACAAGATAATACAAAAGAAACAGTAGCAGAACTTGGAGATGCAACACTAGTAAATAGCAATAAGATAGAGAATGAAAATGTAGTAGAAAATTCAGTAGAACAAGAAATTTCAAAAGAAGTAAAACAAGAGAAAGAAGAAGTAGTAAAGCCTACAAATGCTGAAACAACTCCAAAAGAAGATACATATTTTACAACATCAAAATTAGAAAGAGAAAATATCTATTCACAAATGCTTGAAACATATCAAGAAATATACAACAATGCAAATTCAACACAAGAGCAAAAAGAAAAAGCAATAGAAGAAATAGCAAAAATAAATGAAAGAAGAAATGCAATAATGATAGCCGAAAACTTAATATTAGCAAAAGGAATAGAAAATGTAGTAATATTTGCAAATGAAAACAGTGTAAGTGTTATAGCAAAAGCAGAAACACTAGAACCAGAGAAAATAGCACAAATACAAAACATTGTCTCAAGAGAACTAGAAGTAGGAGCAGAAATAATAAGTATAAGTACAAAATAAACTTATAAAAAATGTAAAAAATTGAAGGAAAAAAAGAAAAAAAGGCGAATAATATAGTAGTACATCATGAGAATAATGTACAATAAATCTTTGGAAGGCGGTGCACATACATGCAAATTACAGACGTACGTTTAAGAAAAGTAAACTCAGAAAACAGAATGAAAGCTGTTGCTTCTGTAACATTCGATAATGAATTCGTAATTCACGATATCAAAGTTATCGAAAGTCAAAATGGATTATTTATAGCTATGCCTAGCAGAAAAACTCCAAACGGAGAATTCAAGGATATAGCTCATCCAATCAATGCTGAAACAAGGGAGAAAATTCAAAATGCTATATTAGAAGCATACAACTCTCCTGATGCTGAAACAGCTGAATAATAATAAATAAAAACACCTTCGGGTGTTTTTTTATTATGCAAAAGTTGTTTGTCGAAAAATGTAAAAATTTGACGAACGTTTTTTGTTGCATTTTGGCAAATTGTATGATATAGTATTAATACTGCTATTGAATACTTACGAAGGGAGTTGAAGAATATGGCAGATGTCAAACAAAGAATGATAGATATTGTTAATTCAGTTCCAAATGATTATTTCGATGCTTTAACTCCAACAGAAATGGTGTTTAAGCTTATGATGGAATACTTAAAAAGGTATGGAGAAGATGAGACTACTATTATTCCTGGAACCGATAAACACTTTAATTATGAAACACTAAAAGAAATGATTAAAGACAAAAAATAATAATAGAAGGAGGATATTTTAATGGAATTCATAAAAAAAACTTTAAACCAAATAAATACGCAAGAAAATACTTTATATGATTTCATATATAATCTAATATTTTTTATATCATTAGAAGAAAGCAAAGAAAATATAAGAAATGGTAAAGTAATGACTATAGATGAAACAAAGGAGAGGTTGATGCAAGAATATGAACATCTTAATTTCTAACAAAGCCTACAATAACATTAGACATATTATTAACTCTTATTTATTTTTTGAAGTTCATAAAAAAGAATTACTTGATTTTTTAAATCTATTTTTAAATTCTAACAATATTACATAATCGATAAACAAATAAAGCAACCCCAAAAAATTTAAAAATTTTCCAAAAAACTATATTATTCTTTCTAATTTTTTGATATACTATTTAAAGAAAAAAGAAAGGGATAATTATATGAAACTTAAAATACAAAAAGGAAAATTCATAAGAAATATAATAATTGGAGTAATAGCACTAATAATAGTGGCATTTATAATAAACACAGCACCTGGGTATAAAAGAAACAAATTTCAGAATGTTATAAACCTAGTAATTGGGGACGAGAACGTTACAGAGAAGCTTCAAAAGCCAATTTACTTAGATGAGAACGGAGTTGTATATATATCAAAAGAAGATATACAGCAATTATTAGATAAAACATTTTATTATGATGCAGAAGAAAAATTGCTAATTGCTACATCAGAAGTAACAGTTGCAAGTATGAAACTAAATGAAAAAGAAATTAAAATAGATGGCTCTGTGTTTGATACACTTTATCAGGCAATAGAGGCTGATAATACTGTATATGTGCCAATAAAAAAATTGGAAACAGTATATAATATAGAAACAAGTTACTTAGAAACAGAGAAAATAGTTATAATAGATAAACTAAATAAAGGTATGATAAAAGCAGAATGTGATACAGAAACTGATATACGTTTTAAACCAAGAGCATTATCTAAAAAAGTTGGAAAGCTTGAAATAGGCCAAACTGTTAGTGCATTTTATACAACAAGCAAGGGTTGGAGATTAATTAGAACAGAAGAAGGAATTGTTGGATATGTAAAAGCAAACACACTAACTAATGAATACATACTAAGAAAAGATATGGAACAAGAAGTGCAAACACAAAATATTAATATTAGTCTAAAAGATGGAGAAACAATAGATATAGATAATGAAAAAATAGTTATACAAGACTTACTTGAATTAACAAATGATGGCATATTAATAAAAAACACAGAAACTTTAAAAAGCAGTGAAAATACTAAAGTATGGGCTAATTTGAAAATTGGAGATGTTGATTTAAGCAATTTTGATGAGAGAACAAAAACAGTAAAAAACATTGCAAGTATAGCTAGAAAAGATGACATAAACGGAATAAACATAATAGCAGATAGTATAGATAAAAACGTAGAAAGATTTATTGTAGAGCTTGCACCAAAACTAAAAGAACGTGGAATAAAGGCAAATCTAGTAATAAACAGTAACAATGGAATAAATACAGAAACATACACAGGAATAGTAAATTACTTAATAACAGAAGTTAAATAAGAGAGGTATAAAAATGAAGAAGATAATAATTATAATAATAGCAGTAATATTAGTAGCAATATTGCTTGCCTTAGGAACATACAAAATATTAACAAAGCCAGTTAGCAAAAATATAGAGGAAAAGAAAATTGAAATTCCCCTAGGCAGTGGTACAAGTGCAATTGCGGACATATTAAAAGAAAACAAACTAATAAGAAGCAAAAACGCTTTCAAAATATATGTAAAATTAAATAAAATATCAAACTTCCAAGCAGGCACATATTATCTAAAAGAAAGCATGACACTAAAAGAAATAACAGATATGCTACAAACAGGCATAATGTATGATCCAAACCAAACAACAATAACATACCTAGAAGGAAAGCCAATGTGGTGGCTTGCAGAAACAATAGAAGCAAAAACAAATCATACACAAGAAGAAGTATATGAATTATTAAAAAATGAAGAATACTTAGATACACTAATTGCAAAATATTGGTTCCTAACAGATGAAATTAAAAACACCGATCTTTACTATTCACTAGAAGGATACCTATTTCCAGATACATATGCAATAGCAAATAAAGACGAAAAAATAGAAGATATTTTTGGAAAAATGCTAGATAAGATGGAAGAAGTTTTAGATCCTTTCAAAGAAGAAATAGAAAACAGTAATTACACAGTTCATGAACTATTAACACTTGCTTCAGTTGTAGAAACCGAAGGAATGAATGATAGCGATAGAAAAGATGTAGCAAGCGTATTTTATAATAGACTAAAAAATAATATATCACTTGGAAGTGATGTAACAACATATTACTCAGTAAAAGCAAATATGGGAGATAGAGATTTATACTTAAGCGAAATAAATGCTAAAAACCCATACAATACAAGGGGACCAGGAATGGAAGGAAAACTACCAGTTGGACCAATTTGTTCAATTGGAAAAGCAAGTATAGAAGCTGCAATAGAACCAAACACAACAGACTACTTATTCTTTGTAGCAGATAAAAACGGAAAGCTATATTTCACAAAAACAAATGCAGAACACGAGCAAATTATAGAAAAATTGCAAAGTGAGGGAATGTGGTACGAATATTAAAAACAAAAACGCCCAAAATAATTTTGGGCGAAACTTTTAAATAAATAAATTCAAAAAACCTAAAGATAAAGAAATTAAAAATGATTTAATGGAAATTCTAATGCTCTTTTTAAACATAGTTTGAGCAACAAGTAAGCCATGAGGTTTTAACTCAACAAGTGCAGTACATTCAACTTCACTTTCTTGAGCTGGAACAGATTGATTATCTAAAGATTGTTCATTTTTAATAAAACTATTAAAACTTTGAAACTCAAGAGTATCAACATTTTCAAAAGATATAACAGACATTTCGCCCTTTTTATTAAGCAACAAATACGATTTTAGTCTTTTCGCAAACTCTTTGTATGCTTCGGCTTTGGCTTCAAGAAATTCGTTTGACAAAGCTGTATTTGCAGTTAGCAGATTTTTGTTGTAATCTTCAAACCTCTCATTTTCTGCCTTATACAAACTTGCCATATTCCATAGTTTTTGGAGTTGAATGTTAAGTTCTTCAATTTCTGTCCTTTGGCGTTTGATAAGGTCAAGAGTCGCAGTATAGTCTATTCCTTTACATTCTTGCTCATCATCATTCCAACACGGGCAATCATAACAAGGAATTGAGCCGTTTTGTTGAGTGCATAAATCTAACGCTTCTATAATTTCTTCATCAGTAAGTTTCTTATCGGTCATTCCTCATCTTTCCTCTCTCCGTAACTACAAAAAGTGTCTGGTTTATGTGTCATTCCATTGTTGTGACAATAATACCAACCATCTATCATAGTATCTTCAGTAGCCAAACGGCAATCTTTACAACGCACAACAGGAACCACATCAGCCGTAGGCGTTAGTCTTTCGTCATTGATACCTCTGTGGCAGTCTTTGAAGCACTCGCATTTTCCAGCTTGATTTGAGAAGTCATAATATTCGTGATTTGCACCGTCAGCCTTTGAAAATTGTGCGCAGACTTCGTAATGTAAACAATTATCTTTGCAATTCATTTTTCCCCTCCGTTACGTACTCCCTCTATTTCACAGCACATCGTATGCAAACACCTCTCGTCATCAATCTCACAACGGTTATAAAAAGGGCAGTATTTACACATTGATTTTTTCCTTGTATTTTCGCAACGCAACCGCACCTCAATAAATTCGGTTAAATCGTCATATATTATCTTCATTCTTTTACCTCCTCAACATAGCACCAGCTCTGCGGTGCTTTTGACAACTTAAATGCGTTCTTGTAACTCTCATAAGAAGAGCGAGCACCTCCGTTTCCGTTGTAAATCCCGTAAAGCCAATCGTCATACGACAACATACCGAACTTGTAGAATTCACCTAACTCTTTTGGCTCGTCATATATTTTTAAGTCTGATATATACCAACCGTAGAGTGGTTTGCCTTTTCACGCGCTTACGAGAATCTTTTTCATCG
>OQVO01000561.1_pt1 | contig 11740 bp, 10 predicted proteins | sample 1691511 | NCBI WGS metagenome assembly OQVO01 (sample SAMN03418254, study PRJEB22391) | human gut metagenome | biome: human-gut; feature: organic feature; material: feces | host: Homo sapiens | place: Tanzania | collected 2013-01 | reverse complement strand
AGAGGCGCCTATGCAAAATAAACTTAACAATCAAGCTACCCTGCAAGGGAGGCACTTCTCAACAATTTATTTCACAATAAACTCTCCGCTCCTAATATCAATTTCATTTTCACCGCCTGCGAATTTCGCACCGTGGCGGAGCTTAATTTTTCCTGTTATGCCGTCGGGAACGGTGACATTCAGCTTGATTTCATCGCCTGTGCGCTCCCAGCGGACGGAAATTTTTCCTGCCGGTGCGGTGTACCAACCCTCGGCATAGCTCAGCGAGCCGACGAAGGCAGGAGATATGACAATATAATTCGGGTCGCATACGTCGGCGTTCGGAATGATACCTGCAAGATTCTTGATGAACCACGCCGAAATATCACCGAAGAAGTGATGATTGTGTGAAAAACCGTTCGGCGGATCATGTGTGATACATTCAAAGAGAGTGTTTGCGTTGTATTCCGTTATCCAGCTTGCAAATGACGGGTAATCGGGCTTCGCTATCATGTGAAGCGCCAGATCTTCGTAGCCGAACTCGGCGAGAACATGGAACATCGTTCTTGCGCCGATAATTCCGACAGTCATATTGTCGTTTGCATTATGAATAAGCTCGAGCAGGTGAGCGAATGCGTTTTCTTTTTCACTTTCGTCAAATGCGCCGTAGTAAATTGCCGCCGCCTGAGTTGTCTGATGGTTGCCGTAAACAACAAGATTATCGTCAATGAGATGCTTTCGGAAACTTGCACGTAGTTCGTCATGAAGTTTCTGAGCAAATTCGGCACGAAGCGGCATATCGCATACTCTGAAAATTTCCGCCGCTTTTTCACATATGCCCATTGAAACAAGTGTATCTGTAACCTCAAGAGGGCAGGGCTTAACGTTGCCGACAGGCAGCCAGTCGCCGAGACCGATATGAATAAGGCCTTTTTCGTCAAGCCTTGTCGACAGGTACGAAACATAGCGGAAAATAGCTGTGGCGTTTTCCTCAAGAACCCTCTTGTCGCCTCTGTACTGCCATATTCTGTACGGCAGCTCGGTAAGAACAGCATCCCACGCAGGACCGTTGCCCCATTCAAAGCCCCAGCCGCCGGTCGGCACGATTCCGGGGAGTGCACCTCTCTCGTCCTGCGATTTTCTGACGCTGTGAAGCCATTCACAAAGCGTATTCTCTGCACCGAGATTCATCATGAACTGCTCGGCGGAGAGGTGAGCGTCGCCCGTCCAGCCGTTTTTCTCACGGTGGGGACAGTCGGTCGGGAAATAAAACATATTTGCAAGGTCGCTCCTGAGCGTTGCGTCCTGAAGCCTGTTGACAAGCTCATCGGAGCAGTCGAAGCCGCCGATCTGCGGAACGTCGGCGTGCATGACAACATAAGTGAGCAGATCCTCTGTTGCCTGTTTGTCGTCAATGCCTGTAACAAAGCAGTATTGGAAGCCGTGGTAGCAGAACATCGGCTCCCAGATTTCCTCGCCCTCGCCTTTGCAGATATAAACCTGAACCTGCGTCATACCGATTGGCTGAAATTCGCAGATATTGTGCATATCAAGTCCGCCGTCAAAGAGACTTTCGCCGCAGGACATGACGATTTTCTGACCCTTTCTGCCTCTGATTTTCAGTCGCACAATACCCGTGATGTTCTCGCCGAAATCATATATGTAGCCGTCGTTGCAGTATTCCTCCTCGGGAAGAATGTGTTCGGGAAGATTCTCTCTCGGGTGAGCGATTGCCGAAATATGTCCCTTATAGAATTTAACGGGCTTGATCTCACGGATCTTTTTGATCAAAGCGTGAGAACCCTCACGGCATTCGCCGGACGGAGCCTCAACGGATATAGCATTGTTCCACTCACTGTCGTCAAAATCGGGAAGATTCCAGCCGTCGATCTCATTTCTTGCGTCGTAGCGTTCGCCGCAGCGCATATCGTCAAAATAAATCGGCGAAGCGTGAACCTTAAAGCTCTCGTCGGCCTCAAAGCATATTTTCTTGCCCTCTCCGGAACACTCAAAGCATAAGGCAAGTTTCGGTGCACTTCTCCAGCGGGCAAGCTGAAAATCCCAAACCTCGCCGCCGATCGGATTCTGCAAGCCGTTGCCGAGAGCAAAAGCAATGACGTTTTTGCCCTTTCTGAGCTTACCCGTGAGGAGGTAACGGTCGTAATAGATCAGGTCGTTTGGGTTAGAAATGTAGGGCGCAAGGCAGCCTTTGGTAAGATGCTCGCCGTTGAGCCAAAACTCATAGAAGCCGAGACCGGTTACAAGCATTTCTGCCTTTTCGGGAATAAAATCGAGTTCAAATGTTTTTCTGAGATACGGTGCAGGAACAAAATGCAGAAATTCGCAGTATTCCTTTGTTGCCGAAATAAATCTTGTGCTGTATTTCATTATGAATAAACCTCCAAAAAGAAAAAGGCAGAATCTAAATTTGATTTAGATTACATGCCTTTCTGTGATCAGTTTCTTATCTCTTCGGTTTCTATACACTCGACGTGTTCCTCGGGCGTTTCCATAATCCTTGTATGGTTAACGATAAGCATCGGGATCATTGTCAGCGTGAGAACGACAATTTCCGCCGTTCCGCCGAGCCTTAACTTGAGGTAGATCGCCGCAAAGCAGATCCAGAGGAAGAACACAATTGTGAGGTTGAAGAATTTTTTGTTTGTCCTCGCCTTGTAGACGAGAAAGTAAATTACGGCTGTTGCAATGCAAATTCCGAACAGCACGGCGAAAGCCGAATGTAGGCTCTTCTTGGATAGGAAGAAATTTATCAGGTTTTGCTGAGTGTCAAGAGTTTGATTCGCATAGTCGCTTGTGTAGGACGGAGCCGTGTATGTCTCATAGTTAAGTATAAGTGTGAATCTTTTCAATTTCTCGTTCTTGCACATTACAACTCCGAACATCGCAAAAAGAGCAATAATCGAAAGAGCTTTCGGGAACTTGCGCTCAACATTGAACTTTTCGAGCGAATAGTTTAGGTTTAATACGATAGAGGCTGCGATGAGCATACCCCAGAATATAAAAGCGATCCAATGATCTCTGCCGACGTTGCTTGCCGTTGAGGCACGGGCTCCGTAAAGCGGATTAGGTTCAAGGAGCCGGTCATACAGCCACATATAAACAATCGTAACTATGCCGAAAATCAAAGAAGCATATTTTAAAGCCTTGTTTTCTTTTTTTATCATTTACACACCTCTTCCAAATTTATTTTCGATTAAATTTTATCATTGTTTAAAAATTTTTTCAAGTTAAAATTAAAACTGTTATAGATTTTTTATAAATATGTCAAGAAATGTCTAAATTTCGGACAGGCTGCCGTTTTTAACGTGATATTTCTTTCTCCCCGCAAGCTCAAGAATCGGTCGGTCGGAAACAAGATTATCCGTATAAACGTCACGGAATTCGTAATCGGCAGCTTCCTTTTTCAGGCGGGAGACTTTCTCCGTGCCTTTGCAGTTCTCGCCGCTTATCAGTCCCGTTCGGGGATCCGTTTGCGTTGCGATAAGGAGATTGACTCCGAGCCTGTCGCAGATCGGCTTGATCTGAAAAACGGGAGAGGCGGAGCAGACAACTGTCGGAACATCGTTGCCTTTCGGGTTGAACCATTCGTTTATTCTGCCGGCGTTTTTATCCCAGAAAAGCTCGGCTTCTTTTTCGGCGTCAATCGCTTTAAGATAAGAATAGAACAGTTCCTTTGAGCGCTTCTTGCTTATTTTACGAAAGACATAATGACCGAAAAATCCGGCGGCTTGCTTAGGAAGAAATCTTATGATCGACGGGTGCCTTTTCAGGCAGAAAAGCCAGAACTCACTGCCCGATTCTCCCCTGAAAACCGTCTTGTCAAAATCATAAAGATCTGCAATCATTAAAAATCAACATCCTTTTTGCCGTCGAGGGTGACAAGCTGCGTCTTGCCGTTGTAAACAACCTCGAATTCACCCTTGCCGTCAAGGGTCAGCTTTGTGAGCTTTCCGTCTGCCCAGTCGATATCAACCTTTACTCCGCCCTTTGCGGTAAGTCCGTAAATATGGCCGTTTGCCCATTCGTCTGGGAGGGCGGGGAGAATGAGAATCCTGTTGCCGAAGCTCTGCATAAGTGTCTGAGCAATGCCTGCGGTTGCGCCGAAGTTGCCGTCAATCTGGAACGGCGGATGAGCGTCAAACATATTCGGGAATGTGCCGCCTCTGCCTCTCTTATACTTGACGGGAATATAGCGGAGCTGGTTGTTGATGAGCTTGATGACCTTGTTCTTGTCACGAAGTCTTGCCCGGAAGTTGATCTTCCAGCCGAGGCTCCAGCCCGTGCCGCCGTCGCCTCTGTTTTCAAGCGTCTTTCTCGCGTATGAGGCAAGCTCGGGAGTGCGGTCGACATCAATCAGATTTGCGGGATGGAGAGCGTAGAGGTGGGAAACATGGCGGTGATGCTTGTCAAAGCCCTTTTCGTCATAATACCATTCCATAAGTCCGCCGTCCTTGCCCTGCTTGAACGGGAGCAGACGGGGGAGAGCCTCGCCGATTTCACGGCTGATATCATTCTCAATTCCGAGCACATCATATGCCGACTGAAGATTCTTGAAAAGATCTGTGATAATTTCCATTGTCATATATGTTGTCTTGCTGACGGAGGTTTCCTTACCGTTTACCATGTACTCGTTCTCGGGCGAGGTCGACGGACAGAAGATGAGATATCCGTTGCCGTCGTCGATAAGCAGACTAAGGCAAAAACGGGCATTTTCCTCCATAATCGGGATTGCGGTTTCTTTCAGATATTCCTTATCGAGCGTGTACTCGTAATATTCATAGAGATGGCGGCAGAACCAAGCGCCTGCCATCGGCCAGAATGACCAAACGGGATTTCCGCCCGAGGGAGTGGTGATTCTCCAAAGGTCAACGTTGTGGTGACAGCAGGTACCGTCAACGCCGTAGAACTGCCTTGCGGTCTCCTTACCCGATTCCGCAATTTCTTCGATGAATTTAATGAGCGGCATATTCATCTCGGGCAGAGAACACATCATCGTCGGCCAGTAGTTCATCTCGGTGTTAATATTTACCGTATAGTTTGAACGCCACGGAGAGCACATTGTGAATGTCCAGATTCCCTGCAATGTCATAGCCTGCGAATCCTCACGTGAGCCGGAGATTGTCAGATATCTGCCGTAGTTGAACAGCAGACAGTAAAGATTGTTGTCGTTCTTCCTGCTGTGGAGGAAGTCGTGAATACGGCGGTCGGTCGGCACGTTGTCCTTTTTGCTCTCGCCGAGGTCGATAGAAACACGGTTGAAATACGGACTGAAATCATTTATATGATCAGCCTTGACCGCCTCAAAGCCCTTGCTTACGGCATTTTCAAGACGTGCGGTGCAGATGCCCTTATAGTCCTTCTGCGAATTTGCAACCGACTTGTCAAAGCTCTCAAAGTTGTCCTCCGCAGTCAGGTAGATTGTTGCAAACGTTGCGCCGCTTACGTGAAGATGATTTTTATTCGCCTTGACCGTTCCGTCGGTGTCTATCTTAAATGCGCAGCGGAAGCTGATGCCCTGTCTGTCGCCGTCCTCGTAGGTGCAGATCGGATCCCCGCCGTTCTCATCAATGTGAGTGGGAGCGATTCCGTCAAGGATATATGTATTGCCGTCTGCGGTTACTTCATTGCGAAGATCGCAGCTTATCATTGCTTTGAAATCGAGCTTGTTCTTGCCGTCTGCGGTGAAATTATATGCCAGAACCTTGTCGGGATGGCTGATGAAGCACTCGCGTGAATAGCCGGTGTCGCTCGATGTGTAGCCGACAGTCGCAATGCCCGTTTCAAGATCAAGATCACGTCTGTAATCCCTCGGACACATATTTTTCATCGAGGTGATCATCAGCTTGCCGAGCTGAAGATACCATTCGCAGGGATCACCTGCAAAATTTTCTTCGATATAATCCCTTGCTTCGATCTTCTTATCCTCAAGGATGAGATGACGAGCCTTTTTGAAATGCTCAACCCTGTTTTCCACCTTGTAGCCGTGCGAACAGCCCGACCAAAGCGTGTCGAGATTAAGACCGAGAGTTTCCGTCTCAACTCCGCCGAAAATCATTGCTCCGAGACTGCCGTTGCCGAGGGGCAAAGCCTCAACCCAGGCACTCGCAGGATGACTGTACCATAAATATTGCGAACCTTTTTTCAAGGAAATAACCTCCTGTATAACAGTTATAGTCAAAGTATAACTGATTATTGACATTAAAGTCAATCAATTATCTTGCTTTTTTTGAAGTTTTATTATAAAATATCCGTGTATGTATTTTTTAATGTGATTTTGGGAGAACATAATGTCGGAAAAGATTTTAATCATCGGCGCAGGCGCCGCAGGACTTATGGCGGCAGGCACAATATCGGGCAGGGGTATGGATGTAACGATCCTCGAACGCAACGAAAAGCCCGCAAGGAAGGTCGCAATAACGGGTAAGGGCAGATGCAATGTAACCAACAACTGCAAGGAGCTTTCGGAGCTTATCGCAAACGTCCCCGTGAACGGCAGATTCCTTTACAGTGCGTTTTCTGATTTTATGCCGTCGGATACAATAGAGCTTTTTGAGGATATGGGCGTTCCGCTCAAATGCGAGAGGGGAAACAGAGTTTTCCCGTGCTCGGATAAGGCGACGGATATTGTCGATGCGCTCGTTCATTACGGAACGGACGACGGAGCCGAGATAATTCACGGCAGAGCCAAGGAGCTTATCATAAAGGACGGCGTGCTCAAGGGAGTACGCACCTTTGACGGCGAGGAGATAGCCGCAGATAAAGTCATTATTGCGACGGGCGGCAAGTCATATCCGCTGACGGGTTCAACAGGAGACGGCTACGAGCTTGCAAGGCAGGCAGGTCATACGATAATCGAACCGAAACCGTCGCTTGTTCCGCTCAACGCACACGAGGGCTTCTGCACAGACCTTATGGGACTTTCGCTGAGAAACGTCACGATGAAGGTCATTGATACAAAGAGAAAAAACAAGATTATCTACGAGGACTTCGGCGAGATGCTCTTTACGCATTTCGGAATTTCCGGACCGATGGTGCTTTCGGCAAGCTCAAAAATCCGTGATATGGAGCCGGGAAGATATATTGTTTCGATCGACCTCAAGCCGGCGCTCACGGAGGAACAGCTTGACGCACGTATTCTTAGGGACTTTTCCGAGAATACTAATAAGGATTTCATAAATTCACTCGGTGCGCTTCTGCCGAGAAAGCTGATTCCGGTTACGGTCAGGCTAAGCGGAATAAGGGCGAACGAAAAGGTTAATCAGATCACCAAGGAACAGCGGCGCAAGCTGGTTGAGCTACTGAAAAACTTCAAGGTTACGATCAAGAGTTTTCGACCGATTGACGAGGCGATCGTGACCTCGGGCGGAGTTAAGGTGTCGGAAATCAATCCGAAAACAATGGAGTCGAAAATTCTTCCCGGTCTTTATTTTGCCGGCGAGGTTATTGACGTTGACGCATACACGGGCGGATTTAATTTACAAATTGCTTTCTCAACCGGACGGCTTGCCGGTGAAAATGTATAACGGAGGTAGTTTTATGGCTATTAATATTGCAATTGACGGACCTGCGGGCGCAGGAAAAAGCAGCACGGCGAAGCTCATCGCCAAGAAGCTGGGATATATCTATGTCGATACGGGCGCTCTTTACAGAACGGTCGGACTTTATTCGATAAGAAAGGGCATCGACACAAAGGACGCCGAAAAGGTAATCGCAACTTTGCCCGACGTCAGGGTGGAGCTTAAATTCGTTGACGGAGCCCAGCACGTTTTCCTCAACGGCGAGGACGTTTCGGAGGCTATCAGAACTCCCGAGGCTTCAATGGGAGCGTCGAATGTTTCGGCAATTCCAAAGGTCAGGGAATTTCTATTTGATTTGCAGAGAAAAATTGCCGCCGAGAACGACTGCATAATGGACGGCAGAGATATCGGAACGGTTGTTCTGCCGAATGCCGACGTTAAGATTTTCCTCACGACCTCGGTCGAGGAGAGGGCGAACAGACGCTATAAGGAAATGCTCGAAAAGGGCGAAAGCGCCGATTATAACGATATTTTAGAGGACATCAAAAAACGCGACTATCAGGACAGCCACAGAGAGATTGCACCGCTCAAGCAGGCGGACGACGCAATCTATGTCGATAATGCCGGACAAAGCCTTGAATACGGGGCGGATTACCTCCTCGATATTATCAAAGAGCATTTGAAGAGATGATAGATTTTAGACGTTAGATTTTAGATGTCGGAACGGAAAAGTCAGCAGAAACCATAATGGGCGCCCCTTTAGGGTAGCGCAGTGTCGCCACGGTAGAGATAATGGGCTCCTCCTCCGGGGGAGCTGTCAGCGAAGCTGACTGAGGGAGTAAGTTTTTATCAAACCTAAACTCCTTCCGACTTCGGCGCAATCCGCCGAAGCCACCTCCCTCAAGAGGGAGGCTATAAGGTGCCGCAAAGCCCGCAGAAACTATAATGGGCGCCCATTTAGGGGAGCTGGCGGCGCAGCCGACTGAGGGGTTTTATAAAAAGTTTGATGAAATCTTATTTAACCCCTCCGTTTCGCTCCGCTCAACACCTCCCCTGCAAGGGAGGCGAGAAAAATTTGCGGAAATTCCACGGTGCGATGTGGTCATCGCACCCTACGACGAGGTTTGATAAAGAGACAAATCCGTAGGGCACGATGCCCACATCGTGCCGTGAAGTCGGCAAAGTTCTCCCGTTGTTTTTACAAGGCAGATAAGTACAAACTTCATCCGCTATAATAGGTCGGGCACAATCGGCTCAGATAATGGTGATTTCAATGGACATATTTTTAGAATTGGTTAATAACCGTTGGATATTTTTATCCTATTTTTTTGTTGTTTTTATTTTATTAACCGTTGAATGCAAAGAAATTCTGTGCTTTTACTTCTTTGCCGATAAACCTAAATCATTTAAGAAAAAATATAAAAAGACGCACAACTTCTTATACAGAGCTTTTTTCGGATTCGTTTTTAACAACGAATATATGCAAATTTCAAGATACTACAAATACATCGTCAGGTTCTATATCGCTTATTTAGTTCCTGTTGTAACATATTTTTCACTCATTATTTTTTCCTGCTTTATTGATACTTCGGATCAAAGACAAACTGATATTTTCGGTCTGCTAATGATCCTCCTTTTCCTGATAACCGCGGCATATGATATATGGTACATAGCGCACAGCGAAAAGGAAAAGGGTTTTTGCTGGTTTCTTCCCACAACATGGAGAAGATCCCATTTCCGTATGAAATTACCCGACGGCCAATTGGAGGAGAAAGAAAAATGAAAAAAGCATAACTGGACAATATTTAAGTGGCAAAAAAAGAATAGAAATTCCAAAAACTAGAAGAAAAGGTAATAAAAAGTATTTGAAGATAAGAGGAGCAGAAGAACATAACTTAAAAAATATTGATGTAGATATTCCTCTTGGAACTTTTACATGTATAACTGGAGTATCAGGCAGTGGAAAAAGTTCATTAATAAATGAAATACTAGTAAAGAAAATATCTCAAGAATTATATCATAGTAAAGAAAAGCCAGGAAAACATAAAAAAATCTTAGGAATAGATAATATTGATAAAATAGTTGCAATGCACTCGAATCCAACCTTGAACTTGCAAAAAAGTGCCGCTACATCTTCCTTGCCGTCAAACCTGCTTTCATAAAGTCTGTACTTGCCGAAATAAGGGACGCCTTTACCGAAGAAAAAATCATTGTTTCAATGGCAGCAGGACTTTCCCTTTCAAAACTGGAAGCTGCCTGCAAACCAAGTGAACTTTCTGCACAGGATTCAACTTTTGTAATGCCGCATCTTGTTCGCATTATGCCCAATCTTCCTGCCGTTTACGGTGAAGCAATGACAGCAGTTTGCGCTTCTGATGATATTCCGCAGAAAGAAATTGAAACTGTAAAAGAACTTCTTTCTACAGCCGGAAAAGTCGAGCGCGTTCCCGAAAAACTCATGGACGGTGTTACAGCCATAAGCGGAAGCGGACCGGCCTATGCATTCCTTTTTATAGAAGCACTTGCCGACGCTGCAGTCAAATTCGGTTTTCCGCGCGCACAGGCCTACACTTATGCCGCACAAACACTTAAGGGCGCTGCACTAATGGCACTCGAAGATGAACGTTCCATAAGCGAACTAAAAGATGCCGTCTGCTCACCTTCGGGCACAACAATAGAAGCCGTAATCTCACTCGAACGTCATGGCTTCCGCGGAACAGTAATCGATGCCGCCACCGCCGCCTACAATAAATCCGTAAACATGAATTCGTAATCATAGCATATTAAGGGGAATATTACTCTTGGAGAAGTGTTTGCTAGCGAAATTTAAAATGCGCGAAACTGGCACTTTTCCTGCATTTCTTCTACAAAAAAATACCATGGTTATAAAATTACAAAAACTTTGACAGTCAGACGGGCACGTATTATCATAAATCATGAAGTTAACCGTCCGTACATTTTTTGCCACCGCGATTCTTGACGCAACAATAGTATTCAGTGGCTGTCCATCAGAAACAACAAAAGAAACAGCCGTTTCATCAATACCCGATGAATGGAAAAACCTGCGCATCTATCAGGTTATGGTAAGCGCCTTTCAGGACGGCGACCCGTCAATCGGTTACGAACAGGCATACGGCCCGCGAGACCAGACAACAGGCGGCGATTTGCGCGGAATAATAAATGCACTTCCTTACATAAAGTCACTAGGAATGAACGCAATCTGGATGACACCAATATTTGACTCTGCAGGCAAAAACGACGAAAAACTCAATTCAACCGGTTACTTCGCATATGATTATTTTAATGTAGACCCGCACTTCGGAACAAAAGACGACCTCACAGAACTTGTAGAAAAAGCCCACTCCATGGGAATAGCAGTAATTCTTGACGGAGTATTCGGTCACTGGAGCCAGGGCGGAATAAAAAAGAGCCCCTCCGGAAACTTACCCCAAAGAAGCCACGGTTAGTACAAAGGCTGCGACTATCCCGAAAGCCTTGCATTTTTTAAAGAAGTTGCAGCTTACTGGATAAAAAATTTTAAAATAGACGGATGGAGACTTGACCAGTGTTACCAGGTTGGACTTGGTGAGCACGCAAACGGTGACGGCGACAACTGCTACACAGGAGGCCACAACTACTGGTACGAAATAAGAAAAACCGTAGAAGAAGCCGCCGCCTCAAACGGAACGTTGGGTTATATGGTAGGCGAACACTGGAACGGAAACGCCGCAATAATTCAAAAAGGTTCCGTTAACCCGGGAAGCGCAGACGGCTACGGACTCAGATCGTGCTTTGACTTTCCTGCACGATACAAAATTGTTCAGTCACTTGCAAAAGAAGAAGGCACTAATACCGGAACAACATCGCTCGGTGATGCGGTAAGTTACTGTTTAAAATCAGCATCGGCAAAAGGCTACTCGCATCCGGATGGCGGCTACATACCAAATCTTTTTATAACAAACCACGACCTTTTTAGATTCGGAAACTTAGTAAATCGCAAATTCGGCGACGACAATACTACCGACCGTTATTTTGGACTTCACCGCGCAGCCATAGCAATACTCGCCGTTTATTCAGGTCCAATCACACTTTACTACGGAGACGAATGGGGCGCATACACCAACGGCTACAACAAAGAAGGAGACCTTGGAGCATACAACGACAACAGTTCGCGAACGTCCGGTAAGATAGACAACTTTACAGAAAACGAACAGTCGTTAGTA
>OQVO01000558.1_pt1 | contig 11747 bp, 10 predicted proteins | sample 1691511 | NCBI WGS metagenome assembly OQVO01 (sample SAMN03418254, study PRJEB22391) | human gut metagenome | biome: human-gut; feature: organic feature; material: feces | host: Homo sapiens | place: Tanzania | collected 2013-01 | reverse complement strand
CCACCGTGGTACGCATCGTTGAGAGGCGTGGTGGGATTTGTTGCTGCAAAAATACGCTTTTTTATCGGAATCTCCAAATGTTTTTTGGAAAATCTGCTTAAAAGATAGGGATTTTAACACAAAACGTTCTAATTGCCATAAAACTCTCATTGCCGCTTTAAGCTTCTATTTTAACAGGATTTTTCCTCCGTTTTCTTTGCTATTTCCATCTTTTTCCTTAATTTTGCAGCAGAAACTCAATAATAGATATATGTAATGGCAATAAGAATGAAGATGAAACAGAAAAAGATAAGAAAGATAGGCATCGCTTCGGCTCTGGGCCTGGTGGTGCTCGTGGTGCTGGGACTGTATGGCGCCAGCAACTATATGCTCAATTATTCGCTCAACTATCCGAAGGAGGAGAGAATGACAGCTGAGCATTGGAAGAACAGAATGAAGAACGAGTGCCCCTGGATGATTGGCTGGATGGACTCCGTGTATCAGCACCATTGCGTGAAGGATACCTTTGTCACGATGCCGTCGGGCTACAAGGCTCATGCCATCTATCTCTATGCACCGAAAACTACGGAAAAGACAGCTGTGGTGGTGCATGGCTATCAGGTGCGCTCCGAGGGAATGCTGCACATCGCCTATCTCTATAATCACGATATGGGGTATAATGTGCTCCTGCCAGATCTGTATGGACATGGAGAGAGTGAGGGCGACCATATCCAGATGGGATGGAAGGATAGATGGGATGTGATCAGATGGTCGGAAATCGCCAATGAGATTTTTAAAGTGAAGGGTGAAGAACGAAGAGTGAAGAATCAAAGTGCTTTGGACGATAGGAAAGCTAGTATTAAAGCTGAAACCCGTCAGGTGATTCACGGCATTTCGATGGGTGCGGCAACCACGATGGCAGTATCGGGAGAGAAGACTCCCGATTACGTGAAGTGCTTTGTGGAGGACTGCGGCTATACCAGCGTGTGGGATGAATTTTCTGCTCAGCTCAAAGACCAGTTTGGCTTGCCTGCCTTCCCGCTGATGAATACCACTTCCGCCCTTTGCCAGCATCGCTACGGCTGGTCGTTTGCTGAGGCTCAGCAGATAGAGCAGGTTCGCAAGAGCACCAAACCGATGCTCTTTATCCATGGCGATAAGGATGCCTTCGTGCCCTACGCCATGCTTCATCCGCTTTACGAGGCAAAGACGAAGGGCAGAAAAGCCATCTTCATCGCCAAAGGCTCCGTTCATGCCATGGCGTATCGCGACCATCACGAGGAATATACCCGCATCGTGAAAGATTTTGTTTCGAAAGAGGAATAGGCTATTCTCCTATATGTTGCCCCACCACATACCCCGTGGTCCAGGCTGCCTGCAGATTGAAGCCGCCGGTGATGGCATCGATGTCGAGCACCTCGCCGGCAAAGAAGAGGTGAGGGCACAGCTTGCTCTCCAGGGTATGCAGGTCGATGTTGCTGAGGCTGATGCCGCCGCAGGTAACAAACTCCTCCTTGAAGGCTCCCTTGCCGTTCACCTGATAGAGGTCGTTGGTGAGGGTTTCTATCAGCAGGTTGCAACCCTTCTTTCCCATTTCGCTCCATTTCTTCTCGGGCGCATATCCCATCTTCTGAATCAGGAAGAGCCAGAGGCGGGATGGGAGATTGTAAGGGCGAATGCTTGCCAGCTGCTTCTGCGGGTTGGCGATGATGATGCCATGGATGTTCTCTTCCACTAGCGAGCGGTTGCTCTCGTGTACCCAGTTCACGGAAATTCTGATCTGATAATTGTTCTCGTGCAGATAGCGGGCAGCATGGGATGAAAGCTTCAGCACGGCAGGACCGCTCATGCCCCAATGGGTGATGAGCAGCGGACCCTCTGCCTTCAGCTTGGTACCCGGAATGCTGGTATATACCGGCTCTACCACCGTGCCCATCAGGCTCTTGAAAGCCTTGTCGGCAATGTTGAAGGTGAAGAGCGATGGGATAGGCAGCTCTATCGCATGTCCTAAATCAGAGAGATGCTTGAAGCTCTCCAGCTTCGGATGACCACCCGTGGTGATGGCTACCCGGTGGAAGGCAATCTGCCTGATTTCGGAAGATGTCTTGAAGTCCAGGAGCAGGCGCTCATCCTCCAGTTCGGTGATGGCGGTGAGCTGGTGGTTGCATTGTATCTTCACGCCCAGTCGCTTGGCGGTATTCACCAGACAGTCGATGATGCTGTGCGAATCCTGCGATTGCGGAAACACGCATTGGTCTTCCTGCGTAACCAGTGGCACGCCGTTCTCCTCAAACCAGTTGAAGGCATGTTGGTAGTCGAATCTCTTGAAGAGTCGCTTCATCAGTTTATGTCCGCGAGGGTACGCCTGTTTCAGGTCGGAAATCTCCTCAAAGGAATTGGTAAGATTGCATCTTCCTCCTCCCGTGATTTCCACCTTGGCGAGAACCTTCGAATTCTTCTCGAATATAGTGATGTCGGCGTGAGGGAAGTTGCGCTTGGCCTCTATCGCCGCAAAGAATCCTGCGGCACCCCCACCAATAATTGCAATATGTAGTGATTGTGGCATATCGTATTTTTGGTTGATTAGGGTGCAAAGGTACTGCTTTTCTTTGATAAAAGAAGAAAAGTTCCCCTTTTTCTTTTGCAGATACGATAGATTTTTGTAACTTTGCGCAAAAATCATAGTATATCAAGAACCCAAATAGATTTATGGCAAAAAGAGAATATGTTGAGGCCAACAAGCGTTGGCTGGAGGAAAAGGCAAAGGAGGAGGGCGTTTTGGCGCTGCCTCGTGGTATATATTATAAGGTGTTGAAGCAGGGCGACCCGAAGGGGGCACAGCCTGGCCGACGCAGCATCGTGACGGTTCATTACACCGGTTGGACCATCAATGGCAAGAAGTTTGATTCCAGCCGTGGCGGTACGCCATTCGCCATGCGATTGAGCGACCTGATTGATGGCTGGATTGTTGCCATGCAGCAGATGCACGTGGGCGACCAGTGGGAACTTTACATCCCTGCCGAAATGGGATACGGCAAGTTTTCGCAGCCGGGCATCCCAGGCGGTTCTACCCTGATATTCGAAGTAGAACTGCTGGGTGTGGGATAACCTGGCTACAGTCGGTTCAATTCATCTTCCGCACTGTTCATGCCGTTGTATCTTCCCTTGCGCTTGTTGAATTTCCAGGTTACGGTCAACTTGTAGCTCCATAGCTTGTAATCCTCAGTCTGGGAGAAGTCAACGGCATGCTCGTGGGTTCGCTCCTTGAAGAGCTGCTGATGGAAGAGGTCGTTGGCACTGAAGGCAACCTGTAATCTGCCGTCCATCCACGATTTGTTGGCACCAAGACTCCAGTTCTGGTTGGGACGGAACTTCGTTTTGCCTACTTGCCCACCATTGTCAAATCTGTAGGAGAGCGATAGCTGATAGTCGTTTGGCAGCGTGAAGTAATTATCAAACGATGCATTCCAAGTTGCTCCGTTGTAACTGATTAGCTCTCCATAATCATTTACGGAGAAGCGCTGGTAAGTGATGCTTGCATTGACATTCGGACGCCAGCAGCCGAAGGCGTGACCCCAGTTGAGATAGGCCATGTATTTCTGCATCTTGTTGAAGTTCATGAATGTACTCACGTATCTTATGGGCTTGTCCTCCGGCACTTCATGAATGTACATGATGGAGTGGTCGATACGGGTGTATCTCAGCATTCCCATGAAATCTTTCCACTGCACGGAGTAGGTCAGACGATAGGTGTTGACAGGCTGCAGCTTCGGATTGCTGATCTGATACTGAAAGCGCGAGATATAGTAGATGTTCCCACTGAGCTGACTGAAAGAAGGTCGGGCGGTGGTAGTTCGGAAGCTGAGCGAGTGATGCCACGATGGTTCGTTGAGAGTGATGCCGAATGATGGAAACCACTGTTCGTAATGGCGCTCCAGGTTGTCGGGAGATTTCTCCGACAGATTGGTGTATCGGGAGGTGAGATGCTCGTATCGGATGCCTGCCCACCAGTTCCATTTGCCAACTCCACCCTGATATTGCAGGTAAGCAGCCGTCTTGGTATCGTGGTTTTTGTATTCTGTAGTTCCGAGCATATCGGCAGAACTTTCGGTTCTACCCTTGCCATCCATCAGGCTCCATTCGCCACCATAGTTGATGGAATGTTTGTCAGAGATGAGTTGCTTGACTTCGATTCTTCCACTATAGATATCGTAGTTGGAATTAGAGCGGTTGATGGTTTCCTGCATCTCGCTACCTTCTTTCTCCGTGATAGGCTGTCTGTCAGAATCCTTGTTCCTTGCATAGTCCAGATAAATCTGTGATGAGAGATGTTTCGACCATTTAGCCAGATGGAAGAGATTGAAGTGGTGGCTGCGCTGGTGTCCCCATTGCTGGCTTTCCGTATCAAAATACTTCATTTCGCCATCCGCATCAGAAAGCTTCATTTCGCTATTTGTATCTTCTCCTGCTGGGTTAGGATAGCGATAGTACTGCTGCTGTTTCTCGCTTCTGCCGCCATTCAGCCAAAGCCCTTCCCATTGTATTCCCACTTCGTGCTGCTTGCTGATTAACCAGTCGAAGTTGAGTTCCGTAGCGTTGTAATTTGCCTTGTTCTTGCCATGGCGATCGGCTCCGAAGAGATATTCGCCATCTTTGGCTCTTACGAGCGCTTCCTGTGGCTGATGCACATAGTATCGGTTGTCTGTATAACCGTAAAATCCTGTGAACGAAATCTTCTTCGTTACCCAACCCAGGGTCAATTCCTCGTGGTTGGTGTTCACCTCGCTCAATTTATCATACACCTGCATCTTGCCGAATATACCCTCGTCTGTTCTTCTCGTCAGGATTCTCAGTATGGCCCCCGTCGTTGCATCATATTTTGCACCAGGAGTGGTAATGAGTTCTATTTCATCTATCAGCTTCACATCGAGATGAGAGAGTTCGGCAGAGGTAGCCTTTTTGTCGTTGAGATAGATGGTGGGTGCTCCCAGTCCGTTCACCTCCAGGCTTCCATCTGCGGTTTGTTTCATGCCGGGTATGTGCTTCAATACATCTTCCAGCGTTGGCTCCTTTGCCAAAGGAGTATTACGGACACGGGTAACCAGGGCATCGTTTCTCATCTTGTACATCGGGCGATGACCTGTTACGGTTACGGCTTGAATCTCGGCCTCCTTATCAGCTTTGGTCGAGTCTTTTTCCGTCTGTACCGAGTCTGCGGAAAATCCGGATGCCGGGAATTTCGCATTTTGTGCTGTTGCACAGGTGGCGGTGGCTAGCATTGCGCATAAAACTGTTTCTTTCTTCATTTTCTTCCTTGTTTTTTGTTTTCATCTGCAAAGGAACAGCTTTTCGGGCTCAAAATCGCAAATAATCATTACTGAAACATTACGCTGGCAAAATAATCTTGCTTCACCTTATTATATATAGTGAAATCTTCGTACCTTTGCATCGAAAAAAGAAAAAATGATATGAATAGAAGAATCAAACAAGTCTGGCTGCTCGCCATCCTTTCCTCTTTCCTGCTGATAGGCTTGCAGACCTATTGGCTCTACAATAGCGTGACCTATTCGATGGGAGAGATGGGGAAGAAAAATGCCGAAAAGGCGGAACAGGCAATAGTCACTTATCTGACAGATCTCGGTGCGGCGGTAAAAGAAAAATCACATATCGGTTATGTCGTTACGGCATATTTTTCAGACTTCGAGCGTCCCTGTACTACGATTTGCTCTCCGCTGGATACGGATACAATCATAGATGGAGTGGTGTATCGCAAGCCGGGATTCGGCAACGTAATGGAGAAGAGAGATACTTTCGATTTGCGTGAGACGGATTCCAATAATTCTTTTGATTGCCTGAATACTTACATCACTTACCAGCTTACTCGCTTTGACAAGGCGCATTTTGATCGTTTCATCAGTAGGAAACTGGGCAATGATATCATCGGGGCAGAGATGAAGACGGGAAAGCATCGTCTGTGGCAGACAAGAATCGTAGAGCCTCCTACCTTGTTTCATCACGAAATGTTGGTGGAAGTGCCTTTTAATCCTATCCGGTATCAGTCGATGCAGATGAGGATGCAGGTGCTGATGCTGCCCATCCTGAAGGGAATGATGTGGCAGATGATAGGAAGTCTGCTGGTTACCATCATGCTTCTCCTGAGCATAGCTTATCTCATCAAGGTGATGCTCCTGCAGAAGAAGGTGGATAAGATGCGAAGCGACTTTGTGCATACGATGATTCATGAGTTGAAGCGTCCCGTGCAGACGCTGAAGATGTGTGTATCCGTATTCTCTGCTCAAAAGACAGATGAGAAGGATGAGAATGCCCTCATCATGGAGACCGTAAGAGAGGAGAGCGATAACCTGACTGCCTATCTCGCCAAACTTCGTGAAGTAATCAGGGCAGAGGAACACATCCCGCTCCAGATAACTTCTTTCGATATCCATGCCGCCTTGCAGAATCTGGTGGCTTTTTATCGAAAGAACAGGCAGAAGGAGGTGAATGTTTCGTTCGATTACCAGCGCACTTCCAACCGGATGATGGGAGATAGAGACCAGCTTCTGAATGTGGTCAGCAACCTGATGGAGAACTCGGTGAAGTATTCTGGCGACATAGTCAATATCCATGTTGCCTGCCGAGATACCGTGAAGGGGGAAGTCATGATTTCTGTATCAGATAATGGTATCGGCATCTCGTCCGATGAGCAGCAGAGAGTCTGGACGAAGTTCTATCGCAGCAATGCTTACCCGGATATGATGCAGCCGGGCATCGGCTTGGGTTTGAGTTTTGTTGATATGATTGTGAAGGCCCATGGGGGCAGAAAAATGATGCAGAGCGAAGTGGGCAAGGGAACCAGAATTTCAATCGTCATCCCGCAGCACTCCTGATGCATCCGGTTTAACGCTATAAACAACAGAAAAAATGATCAAGATATTATTTGCAGACGATGACTTGAAGTATTCCATGTTGCTGAAGAGTTTCCTGCAGCTGCATGGCTACGATGTGACTTATGCCGGCAATGGCAAGAAGGCATGGGAGCAGTTTCCGGAGGTGAAGCCCGACCTGGTTTTGCTCGACATCAATATGCCTGAGATGGATGGCTATGAGGTGGCTGAGCGCATCAGAGCCATCGACCCGAAGGTGCTTATCTTCTTTCTCACCGACCGTACGGAGAAGAACGATCGACTGAAAGGTTTCTCCCTGAAGGCAAACGATTATCTTGCCAAACCCTTCTATCCGGAAGAGTTGCTGGCAAGAATAGAGGAGCGGTTCTCCATGAATGAGAGTGAGACGATAGAAGAGGAGGTGTATCATTTCGGAGAAACCACCTTCTGCTATAGCAACAATGAGCTTCGCACCCGTTCCTCTCGTGTGCTCATCACCAGCCGACAAGCTGACATCCTCCGTCTGCTGGCGAAGAATATCGGTAATGTAGTAAGCAAGGAGATGATACAGGAGGCGGTGTGGGGTACCGTGAGCTATGCCAACTCCCTGGCTGTGAATGTGCAGATGACGTATCTCCGCCATGCTCTTCAGCATGATGCGACCGTTAAGATTGAGTCGCTGAAGAAAAAGGGATATGTACTTACTCTCTTATCTGAAGTATAGTAAATACCTCTTTAATCCGAATTATAAAAAAGTTGACCCGAAACAGTGGCTATTGCTAGCCATCTGTCTCGGATCTTTTTATTTGTGGATGAAGAGGTTTATTCCTTCGTTTTTGCCATTATCTTCTCATAGAGTCCATCCACGATGGAGTCGGCGAGCGAGATGTTGGGCACCATGATGTTTTCGCACTTCAGATATTCGCATGCCTTGAGGAAAATCTCAGCGGCAGGGATGATGACGTCGGCACGGTCTTCTTTCAAAGAGAAGGAAATCTCGCGCTCCTCGATGCTTAGGGGCTGCATCATCGAATAGAGGCGCTTCAGCTCGGCAAGCGTCAGGTTCTTGGCGTCCTGCTTGCTGTGGCGTGCCAGCTTGTTCAGCTTGTTGATGTTACCACCCGAACCGATGATCCTGATGTCGCCGTATTGCTCGGCATATCTCGTCAGGTTCTCCTTGAAGAGTTTTTCGGTTTCGGCAGTCACCTTGCCGCTCAGCATTCTCAGGGTACCCATGTTGTAGGAATAGCTCTCGGCTAGAACGCCGTCGTGAATGATGCTCACCTCAGTGGAACCACCGCCCACATCAATGTAGGCAAAGCTGCCCTCGTTGGAGTCTGTTTTCTCTACCAGGTTGTTGTAGAGGAGTTGTGCCTCCTCCTGACCCTTGATGATTTCGAGTTTGATGCCGGTTTGCTTCTCTATCTTCTTGAGCACCTTCTTGCCGTTCTCGGCATCGCGCATGGCTGAAGTGGCACAGGCGCGAAATACCTCTACGTCATTGAGTTTCATGAATTGCTTGAAGCCCTTCATCATGTGGAGCATCATCTTCTCACGCTCCTTGGAAACCTTTCCCAGGGTGAAAACATCCTTACCCAATCGCAGTGGGATGCGGATGAACATGAGTTTCTTGATGCGGTCTTCCTCACGGATAGCCTCGGGTTCGAAGCGCTTGATGAGGAGTCGGGCTCCGTTGGAGCCGATATCAATGGATGCTAAATTCATCATTATTTATATGCTTTATAAAGTTCTTCCTGACTGCGGAATGGTTCGCCTTCCACAAATTCCTTGCCGCCCTTGCCATCTACCACTCGGCCGTTCATCGTATCTCTCATACCATAGGAGATGGTGCGGAGCAGGTCTGCCTGCATATCCTCGTCATATACCGGGGTGAGTACCTCGATGCGGTTGATGAGGTTTCTAGGCATCCAGTCGGCAGAACCGATGAAGTATCTTGGCTTGCCTCCGTTGGCAAAGATGAGGATGCGGCTGTGCTCCAGATAGCGGTCGATGATGCCCACGCAGCGGATGTTGTCGCTGAGTTTGGCGATGCCTGGTACCAATGAACAGTTGCCGCGGATCACGATGTCTATCTTCACGCCAGCCTTCGATGCCTGATAGAGCTTGGTTACCATATCGGTATCGGTGATGTGGTTGATCTTCATCTTCACCCAAGCCTCCTTGCCCTCGTTGGCATTCTTAATCTCGGTGTCGAGCATGCGCAGGATGCGGCTCTTCATGGAGTTTGGAGATACGAGGAGCTCGTTGAAGCGGAATGGTGAGAATGGCCGGTCGATGAAATCGAATACCTTAGCTACCTCGTTTACCAGCTTAGTACGGGCTGTCATCATCAGATAGTCGGTATAGATCTTGGCATTGCCTTCGTGGAAGTTTCCGGTTCCCACGCAGGCGATGTTGCCCTTCTTTGACTCGATATAGAGTAGCTTGGAGTGAATCTTCAGTCCTTCTACACCGAAGATTACGTTCACGCCCTCTTCCTGCATGCGTTTGCTCCACTTGATGTTGCTCTCCTCGTCGAAACGTGCCAGGAGCTCTACCACGGCAGTCACCTTCTTGCCGTTGCGGGCAGCGGTGATGAGCGCCTTGACTACCTTTGAATCCTTCGCCAAGCGATAGAGGGTGGTCTTGATCGCCTTCACCTCTGGCTTGGTAGCTGCCTCACGGAGCACACGGATGTAGCCGTTGAAGCTATGGTAGGGTACGTGGATGAAACGGTCTTTCTCACGAATCTGGTCGAGGATGCTCTCGTTGGAGAGGAACTCCGGCTTCATGATAGGTGCCCACTTCTCGTATTTCAGTTCCTTGTGTCCGCAATCAGGGAACGACATCAGATCCTTGTGATTCTGGTATCTACCGCCAGCCAGTGAAGCATCCAACTCCTTGGTGTTCAGTCGCTCACGCAACTTCTTCTGGAGTTCCTTCGGCATCTCCTGGTCGTAGATTACGCGCACGGCTTCACCCTTCTTACGGCTGTTTACACCCAGGGCAATCTTCTCCATGGTACCGAAGTCGGCATCATTGTCCATCTCCATTTCGGCATCCTTGGTAAACTTGAAACTGAAGGCACGATAGGTGCTCTTCTTGAAACCGAGGAATACCAGTGGCAGACAGTATCTGATTACATCGTCGAGATACATGATGTTGTCGAAACCATCGCTTGCCGGCACCTTTACCCAGCGTCCATAAACTCTATCCGGTACCTTTACTACGGCATATTTCTTCTTCTTGTCATCCTCAGCCTTTTCTACGGCGAGGTAGATGCGGTTGTCCTCCAGTGTAGAGAGGTCGTCTATCTCGTTGAGCCAGATAGGGTTTACAGAACCATTGAGCTTGTCGTAGAAGAACTGCGTAAGGAATTCCTTCTGCTCGTCGTTGAGCTGGTCTTCGGTGAGCAGGCGAACCTTGTGTACTTCAAGCTCTCGGAAAACCGTATCCACCGCCTCAGTGTATTCTTTCGAATAAGATTCATTGAGCTTATTAATTGTTTTAAGTGATTTCTTGATCTGTTGCTCGGTATCCTTTTCGAGCTTCTGGTCGAGCATGCGGTTGAGAGATGCTACTCGAACGCGGAAGAACTCGTCGAGGTTGTTGGAGTAAATTCCTAGAAAAGAGAGGCGCTCCAATAATGGCACGTACTCTTTCTCTGCTTCCTGCAGAATGCGATGGTTGAAGTACATCCAACTGATGTCGCGTTCTACGTATGCCTTTTTTAGTAATTCTTCTTTGGTCATAACTATTTGCTAATTATTGAGTTACTTTGTTTTTGCAGACTCTTTCTTGGCCTTGTTATTCTTCTTTTCAGAAGTCTTTTCCTTCTTCTCTAAGTCAGCTTTCTTTTCTGAAGTCTTTTCTTTCTTCTCTGCGTTAGTTTTCTTTTCAGAAACTTTCTCGTCCTTCTTGTTCTTAGAAGGTTCTTTAGAGTCTTTGCCTGGTACTTCCAATACGAGGAAATCAGTATCTCCGTCGATGAAGTGAAGCTCTTTACGAACCTGAAAAAATAAAATTTGCATTGGTGCAGTACTGGACGTATGTTCTGATAGTAGCTTCAACATCCTTTTCGTCATATTTCAGAATCTGTTGGAACTCATCTATAGCCACCAGGCAAGGCTTGTCGGAATTCTGAATGTACTTGAATATTTCATCAAGAGTGACAGCCGGATTCTTGATGTCTCCAATCTCAACACTCCATGAAGGGATACCGGCAGCATCGTAGGATATCCCTGCCTTAAGTGAAGTCAGGGCACCGATAAACTTTCCCCACGCTTTCTCTCCTTTGGGCTTTAATTGTTCAAGAATATTTTTCCCCATCTTGTCGGCCATTTCAGCCAACGATCTTGTTGAATACACATCTATGATGAAAGTGAGATAGTTATCCCTTACTTCCTTTTGCGCGAAGCAGTGCCGGATAAGGTCTGTTTTCCCATAACGTCTCGGGGAGATCAGAGCGATGTTGTTGCCATTGGTCAACAACTCCACCACATCCTTCGTCTCTTTGACCCTGTCGCAAAAATATTTGGATCCGGCATAGCCAGTCGTAATGAAGGGATTTTCCATATTCACAATGATTTACACTGCAAATATAACATTTTATCATTTAATGATAATCATTTTATGATAAAAATGCGCTTTTATCGGGAATAATTGGACTCTCATGTATGTGTGTAGGATTCTTATTGGAGCCATCCTCACAGGTGTTTGTTATCTACGAAAATAATGCTAAATCAACGTGAGCTCGATGAAATTTAATTGATTGAATATTAGGAAAATAGCGAAAGTTTTTTTTAAGGTATTCACTCTCGATTTCGATACCCTTCTGCTCGCACAACTTTGGTTTTTTGAGGCTCGAAATTTACAAAAAAATCA
>OQVO01000557.1_pt1 | contig 11774 bp, 14 predicted proteins | sample 1691511 | NCBI WGS metagenome assembly OQVO01 (sample SAMN03418254, study PRJEB22391) | human gut metagenome | biome: human-gut; feature: organic feature; material: feces | host: Homo sapiens | place: Tanzania | collected 2013-01 | reverse complement strand
GTAGCTCCACCTACTAAAAGTATAGGTTTATGTCCATGTAGCATTAATCTTTTTGCTGTTACAAGTGAACTATAGTGTCCTAAATGTAATGAATCAGCTGTAGGATCTGTTCCCCAGTAAAATGTTAAACTCTCATTATTTAGTTTTTCTTCTAAATCTGGACTACTTATATCTTTAACAAGTCCTCTCCATTTTAATTCTTCATATAGTTTCATATTATTTCCTCCTTAACATAAAAACTCATAAATTAAAGGACGAGTTTTTCCCGTGGTACCGTGAAGCATTTACCAAAGATGGGAGGCATAGACAGATGAAAAGACAAGTAGCATATAAGCAAGGATATAAAATTGTAATCTGTGGAAAATTTTATGAGGTGGCAGATACAAAGAGGATTTCTCGGATGAGTTAAAAGAATGCAGCCGCCTGATCTATGAGGCGGAGGAGAAGATGGAAGTCATGAATGCAGCGCTGGAGGAATGAGACGGAATTTATTTTATGGACAGAATTTTCAGGATAAAAAATAATGGAGCTGTGGATGATAAATATTTTGTATTGGAATGCGGGAATACGGACAGAGGAAGACAGGCACAACAAGGGGATTCAGATGGATTTTACAGATTTCAATAATCTTCTCCTTTGGTCCACTGCCAACAAAAGTCCATTTATTGCCCTAGAGCCTTGGAGCGGGCTTTCTACCTGTCTGGATGAAAGCGATGTATTTGAGGAAAAGGCTAACGTAACACTGCTAGCCCCTAAGAACAGCAAGGAATACAAGCTGACAATCAGTATTCTCTAATTATTAATTGAATAAAATTACCGGTTTTCATAATGTTTTGCATGGTTTTGGAAGCCGGTTTTTTGTTGCAGAATTTGCGAGAGAAAAATAAATAGAATAAGCTGCTGATGACTAAAACCTTGTGTTATGATATTATTAAGTTGAAAAATGTAATTATTGCATAGCGAAAACACCTTTAAATAAGGGAGATTCAAATGTTAATAATAAAAAAGCAAAAAGATAAAGAAAAAACTTGACGAATAGTGTAGAAAATGTTATTTTATATGTGTAAGTGGTACGTACCACTTAGGAAAAAGGTGAGAATATGCTGAATATTGACAAAAATAGTAAACAGCCACTTTATTACCAGTTGATGCAATATTTTATCAAGGCTATTGAGGATCATCACTTTGAGATTGATGAAAAGCTGCCTTCAGAGCGGGAGTGCTGTGAGAGATATGAATTAAGCCGTTCTACAGTGCGACAGGCCTTTTTAGAGCTGGAGCAGGAGGGGTATATTTACAAAGTTCATGGCAAGGGTATGTTTGTTTCGCCAAAAAAAATAAACCAGGAATTGTTAAAATTCTACAGCTTTACTTCAGAGATGAAGAAGCTGGGCAGGGTACCATCTTCAAAAATATTGAGCTTTGTTCAGGTAGCCTGTGATATGAATATAGCTCGCAAGCTTGGTTTGTCAGTAGGAGAGCCGGTATATCGTTTTCAGAGATTGCGTCTGGCAGATAATGAGCCTATTATGGCTGAGGTAAGCTATATCCCGCAGAAACGTTTTGAAGGATTTACCCGGGAGATGCTGGAGCAGAATGCTATGTACGATATATTTTCTCACAGTTATGATGTGGATTTCACCTTTGCAGAGGAGAGGTTTCAGGCCGTGGCTACGGATAGTGAAACCGCAAGACTGTTGAATGTTAAGAAGTCCATGCCAAGCCTAAAAATAGAACGCTTTACTTACGAGCATGACAGGATTATAGAATATACCGTTAGTATGGCTCGTGGCGATCAGATGGTTTATTCTGTGAAGCTTGGAAAATAGATGATGTCCTATTAGGTGGTTAGGGGGATGCTACTTCAACTGGTACGGACATCATGACCATGTACTAAATAGTTCAGATTCATTGAGGAGGGGTAATTATGAATCCTTGGGGACTCTCAGAGGAGGAGTTAAAAGCAAAGGGAGCGGAGCACACAGCTAGGGAAATGTGTCAGCAGCCAGATGCTTGGGAGGAAACTCTTGCCCTGCTGCAAAAGCAGGAAAGCAAGATAAAGGCCTTCATTAAACCATTACTGGCTCGGAAAGATGTACGCATTGTATTTACCGGTGCGGGAACTTCCGCCTATGCGGGAGATATGGCAGCTCCGTATTTGCGGGAGCAGGCAGGCTTGGAGGCATTTTCCTTTGCTACTACAGATATTGTGGCTACACCACATCAGTTTTTGGTAAAGGATAAGCCAACTGTGCTGGTGTCCTTTGCCCGCAGTGGTGACAGTCCAGAGAGTATTGGTGCTTATGATTTGGCTGAACAGCTGGTGGACGAGGTTTATCAGGTAGTTATTACCTGTAACAGTGAGGGCGCTTTGGCTAGAAAGGCTTCTGAAGCAAAGGATGGTCACACCTTGTTGTTGTTAATGCCGCCTCAGACCAATGATAAGGGCTTTGCCATGACCAGCAGTGTAAGCTGTATGCTTTTGACCAGCCTTTTGATTTTTGAGCCTGACAAGCTGGAGGAGCATGCTGTTCTGGTGAAGCGTATCGCTGATAGGGGGAGAAAGATTCTAGCTAGCGGTCATGGTCTACCAGAGCTGTCAACAGCCGGTTTTGAGCGTATCGTGTTCCTGGGAGCTGGTTCGCTATATGGTTTGGCTAGAGAAACCTGCTTGAAAGTTTTGGAGCTTACCGGTGGCAGGATTGCTGCTGTATCCGAAACTATGATGGGCTTCCGTCATGGTCCAAAATCCATTGTTAATGACAAGACCTTGCTGGTAATGTGGTTCTCCGCCGATGAATATACCCATGATTATGATGTGGATTTGTTGAGGGAATTTAGTCATGATGCCGGTGATTTCAAGGTTTTGGCTGTTACTGCAGCTCACGATGAACAGGTGGCAGAGTTGGCAGATTATGCACTGACTGTTGATGATGATGCCGAGCCATACAAGGGTAAGGATGCTTATCTGGCCTTGGCTTATCTACTCTTTGATCATATCCTGGCTTTGGCAGCTTCCCTGGGGAAGGGAGTTCAGCCAGATACACCATGTCCAAGTGGCAGTGTAAATCGTGTAGTAAAGGGCGTTACTATTCACCCTTTAAACGAGTAGTGTTCTAGTGCATAAAGTAGGGGGGTAATATTTATGCCAGATATTTTATTAACCAGAGTGGACAACAGATTGATTCATGGTCAAGTAGGGATGACCTGGGCAACACATTTGGGAGCAAATCTTATTATCGTAGCCAATGATGAGGTAGCCAATGACGAGGTGCAGCAGAATTTGATGGACATGGCTGTGGCAAGTGCAGCGGAGACCAGATATTTCACACTGCAAAAGACCATTGATGTCATTCACATGGCTGGTGACTGGCAGCACATTTTCCTTGTTGTCAAGACACCACAGGATGCTTTGAAGCTAGCTGAAAACGGCGTGCCAATTGATGTGCTGAATATAGGCAATATGCACTTCAGTGAGGGCAAAAAGCAGGTAACAAGCACCATTTCTGTGGATGAGGCTGACAAGGCAACCTTCCGTCGATTGTTGGATTTGGGGATTAAGATTGAGCTTCGCAAGGTACCAAGTGATTCCGTAATTCCTGTGGAAAAAATCTTTGAGTAATTTCCCGGTAAAGGGGTTTGTTTAGTAAAGGGGAGGTATATATGGAAGTCACATTTTTCCAAATTTTATTGGTAACTCTATGGGCATTTATTATTGGTATTGACCAGTTCAACGGTTTGCTGCATATTCACAGACCGCTGGTAACTGGTCTGGTTCTAGGCTGGATTTTGGGCGATATTCAGACAGGTCTTATCACTGGTGCAACTTTGGAATTGGTAGCTATGGGTATGGTGCCTTTGGCAGGTGCACAGCCACCAAATATGGTTATTGGCGGACTTATCGGTGTATCCTTTGCCATTATTTCCAAGCTGCCACCAGAGGCAGCTGTTGCCATTGCTATTCCATTCGCCATTGCTGCTCAGGGCTGCGTTACCCTGATTTTCACCGCGTTCTCTCCACTGATGCATAAGGCTGATAAGTGGTGTATAGAGTGCAATACCGGCGCTATTAGTTTACTGAACTACGCTGGTATGGCTACCCACGGTGCTTTCTTTGCTCTGGTAACTTTCCTGCCAATTTACTTTGGCGCAGCTTCGGCTCAGGCTATTGTAGAGTCCGTTCCTGCTTGGATTCTGGGCGGTCTTGGCGTAGCAGGCGGCATGATGCCAGCAATTGGTTTTGCTATGCTGCTGAAGATTATGTTGAAGAAGGAATACATCGCTTTCCTGTTGGCAGGCTTTGTACTGGTTACTTATTTTAATATCTCTATTCTCGGTCTTGCTGTTCTGGGTGCATGTATTGCTATGTATGACTTCTATGCAAATGGCCAGGACAAGGGTGGCAGAAATATGAATGAGGGGGTGCGTCAGCGTGGCGGAATCTAATGTAAGCGAAATTCTGCAGAATGTAGAATACGAAGATAAATCTGTTAAGAAGGTTATTGGTCCATCTGATTTAGTAACTATGGTATGGCGGTCTTTGTTCCTGCAGGCCTCCTTCAACTATGAGAGAATGCAGGCTTGTGGCTGGCTCTATGGTATCCTGCCAGCTTTGAAGAAGATTCACACCAATAAAAAGGATTTGTCCAAATCCATGCTGATGCATATGGAGTTCTTCAACACCCATCCATTCCTGGTAAACTTTATCATGGGCTTGGTTGTGGCAATGGAGGAGAACAAGAAGGATCAGAACACCATTCGTGCTATCAAGGTTGCTACCATGGGCCCTCTGGGTGGTATCGGTGATGCCCTCTGCTGGCTGACTCTGCTGCCTATTACAGCTGGTCTTGGCGCTTCTATGGCTATGGGAGCTGATCCGAATCCGGCCGGTCCTATCGTATTCTTGGTACTGTTCAATATCGTACACTTTGCTCTGCGTTTCAGCCTGATGCGTTACGGATATTATACAGGTGTTAAGGCTATTGCTACCATGAAGGAAAAGACCAAGCAGATTTCCCATGCAGCTTCCATCATTGGCTTGACTGTAGTAGGTGGTCTGATTGCCTCCATGATTAAGCTGAAGATTGCTTGGGTTGTAGAGGTTGGACAGGCAACTATTCCTCTCCAGGAGAAGGTATTTGATGCTATTATGCCAAATATGCTTCCACTGGCATATACCTTGTTTATGTACTATTTGCTGAACAAGAACTATTCCCCTGTAAAGCTGATTTTGCTGACTATCGTTGTTGGCGTTGTTGGTAAGGGTATCGGAATATTGTAAGAATAAATGACGCTGTGTATGAATATATAATATTTGTGCTACAGCGTCATATTATATAGGCATATAATGGGGAGGAAGTATTTATGATAGGTGTAATCTTAACCGGTCATGCCGGTTTTGCAGATGGTGTTGCTTCTGCTGTAAAACTGATTGGCGGAGAGCAGGAAAAATTTGCGATAGTTAATTTCAGAGAAGGAGATAGCGGTGAAGGTCTGGCTGGTAAGCTGCAGCAGGCTGTGGAGGAGCTGGGGTGTCAGGAGGTAGTTTTCTGTACCGATTTGCCGGGAGGCACACCTTTCAATCAGTCTGTATTGCTATCCACCAAGCTGTCTCAGGAGTGCCGTGTTTTTACTGGAACTAATCTACCATTTTTGCTGACTATACTTTTTGACAGAGAAGATAGTTTGGCAGAGTGTGTGGCCAGATGGCAGGAGGCTGAATACAAGGTTACCATGTTTGCCAACAAGAAAAAGGCGCATGGTGCACAGGGAGGCGGCATCTAATGGCAAAGCAGGCATTTGCAGCAGCAAGTATTTTTGCTGAAGGCGGTATGGAAAAGGATAGACTCCTTGTTGTAGAGGAAGGATATTTTGCTGGCTTTGCAACCAGAGAAGAAGTGGAAAAAAGTGGCATAGTTGTTTATGAGTACAATGACTGTTATATTCTGCCAGGGCTTTTTGACAGTCATATTCATGGAGCTATGGGTAAGGATACTATGGATGCAACTCCAGAAGCCTTGGATACTATTGGTAGATATTTGATTAGTCATGGTATTACCTCTTGGATGCCAACTACAGTTACTGCTTCTATGGAAGCTATTGAAAAGGCTCTGGATAATGTAGCTGCTTATACCCCTGCTGAGGATGCAGCCAGGTCTGTAGGTTGTTTTGTAGAGGGACCATATCTTACGGTGGAGCACAGAGGGGCTCATCCTACTGAATATTTGCGAGAGGTATCTGAGGCAGAATTTGACAGACTGTTGGCTAGTGGTGGTAGTATGAAAGCTTTGGCCTTGGCGCCGGAAAAGCCTCATGCTGGCGAATTTATTGCTTATGCTAGAAAACATGATGTGCATATATCTCTGGCTCACACCAGTGCTACCTACGAGGAATCAGTGGCAGCTATTGAACAGGGGGCGGATGCAGCGGTACACACCTTCTGTGGTATGAGTCCCATGCATCATCGTTCTGTAAATCTGCTGGGAGCAGCTATGACTCGAGATGATATTTATGCAGAGCTGATTGCAGATGGAATTCATGTGAGCAGACCGGCTATGGATATTCTCCTGCGGTGTAAGCCTGCTGATAAGATGATTTTGGTTAGCGATTCTATTTCTGCGGCAGGCCTGCCGGATGGTGATTATGTATTAGGCGTAGAAAATGTTCATGTAAAGGGTGGTATTCCTCGTACAGATTCCGGCTCTTTGGCCGGCAGTACCACCAACCTTCTTGATGAAGTTCGCCGTTTGATTTTGGAGCTGGGCAAGAAGCCTCTTGATGTTGTCCATATGGCTTCCATGAATCATAGCCGCCGCTTTGGTTTGGCAGAAAAGATTGGCAGTATTCGGGCTGGCAAGCTGGCAGATTTTGTCATTGTGGATAAAGATTACCAGCTAAAAGAGGTTTGGAAGGATGGCATTATGTGCTTTGCCTATAGTGCTAAGTAAGTAGGTGAAAAAATGATTTTAGCGTTAAATCTTAATTGCTCTCTGGATAAAATATACACCGTACCTTCCTTGGAGTACGGAGGGGTAGTTAGAGCAGAGGCTACCTATAATACCGCTGGTGGCAAGGGACTTCATGTGGCCAATATCTGTCGAATTATGGGTGAGGATTATGTGGCTTCCGATTTTTTGGGTGGTCATACCGGTGAGCTGATAAAGGATATCCTCAATGAAAAAGGCTATAAATATGATTTTCAGACCATAGCTGGGGAAACTCGTTCCTGTATAAATATTGGTACCCCTGATGGCAAGCAGACTGAGGTACTGGAAGGTGGCCCTACCGTTACGGAAAAGGAAGTTCAGAGCTTCTTGGGCAAGTATAAATATTTTTTGGAAGCTGCAAATATTGTGGTAGGTTCTGGAAGTCTGCCCAAGGGATTAGATAAAAACTTCTATGGTCAGCTGATAGAAATGTCTAGAGCTAGAGAGAAGAAATTTTTGTTGGATGCTAGTGGCGAAACCTTGGCCAAGAGTCTGCCTTATAAGCCTTTTATGATTAAGCCTAACAAGGATGAGATTGAAGCTTTGACAGGCAGAAAGATTAGCAGTGTTGAGGATGCTGTTCAGGAAGCTGAAAATTTTGCTCAGATGGGCATTGAACTGCCGATTATTTCCCTAGGCAAGGAGGGGGCAGTGACTTGCTGGCAGGGACAGGCTTACTGGGTAAAGCCACCTATATTTAAGGCGGTTAATGCGGTTGGTTCAGGTGATTCCTTTGTGGCTGGTATTGCTATCGGTCTGCAAAGGGGCTATGAGATTCAGGATGTATTGAGACTGGCCGCAGCCTGTGGAACAGCAAATGTGTTAGAGCAGGAAAGTGGCTGTGTAGATCCTGCCAAGGTTGAGGAAATTATGGCCGAAACCATTGTGAAAAAAGTAGTTTAGGAGGAAGTAAAGTATGTTAGTAACAGCAAAAGAGCTTTTGACAGATGCCATGAAAGGTGGCTACGCCATAGGTGCCTTTAATGTAGAGAATATGGAAATGGTTATGGCTGTATTGGCAGCTGCTGAGGCAAAAAACTCTCCTGTAATTATGCAGACTACTCCAGGTACAATAAAATTTGCAGGCGTTGACTATTATTATGCCAATGTAAGGGCGGCCGCAGAGCGCAGTAAAATTCCTGTAGTTATGCATTTGGATCATGGTGACAGCTTTGCTAGAGCAATGGAAGCATATCGGGCAGGCTATACCTCCATTATGATTGATGGCTCCAAGCTGTCTTTGGCGGAGAATATTGACTTGACCAAGCGGGTGGTAGATGCCTGTCATCCGGGCGGTGTCTTTGTAGAAGGCGAGCTGGGCAAGGTTGGTGGCAAGGAAGATGATTTGGATGGCGGTGATGACAATCCATATACTGATCCTGAGGAAGCCAAGATTTTTGTAGAAAAGACTGGTGTAGACTATCTTGCTATTGGTGTAGGTACAGCTCATGGTGTTTATAAGGGCATACCTCATGTAAATACTGATTTGATTGCTACCATTCGAGATTTGGTACATATTCCATTGGTTCTCCATGGCACTTCAGGCGTGCCAGATGAGCAGGTAACTACCTCCGTCAAGAATGGTATCTGCAAAGTAAATTATGCTACTGATTTACGTATTGCCTTTACCAAGGGGATTAAGGAGTTTATGGCTATGCTCATGTTTCCGTTTCGGGTGAACGCCTCGCAGTGCATGAACACAGAAAGGATAAAGAAAAAACGCTCGTCAAAACACAAGTGATAGAGTTTGACGAAGATTTTTTCAAGGGCAAGGACATTTATGTCTTTGATGATGTGGTAACAACCGGCGCAAGCTATGCACTTTTCGCCAATCAATTGGAAACATTTGGCGGAAACGTATTGGGAGGGTTGTTCTTAGGTCGTACACACTACAAATACAAGAAATAACATGGAACAGACTTTTTACATAAAAGCCAATTCGGTAGCTTTCACGGGACATCGCTCAGGTCCCGAATACAAGAAAGGTGAATTGATAAAGAAGCTGAGGGGAAAGATAAGATTGCTTTATGCAATGGGCATACGAAACTACTATTGTGGTATGGCTATCGGATTCGATATGCTTGCAGCAGAGGTGGTTCTATCGCTAAGGTCGGAATTGCCATATCTGAAGCTTATCGCTGTTGTACCGTTCAAGGAGCAGTCAGCGAGATGGAATTATCAGGAGCAAGCAAGGTATAAGAGATTACTTTCTCAATGTGATGATACTATTATGTTGAGCAAAGCCTACTATAACGGCTGCTTGTTAAGACGCAATGACTATATGCTTGCCCATTCATGTGGCTTGATAGCGTTCTTTGATGGCAAACCGAAAGGCGGTACGTTTTACACTTACCGAAAGGCAAAGTCATTGGGAATGGATATTATAAATCTGTTTTAGTTCATAAATTCATCTATGGAAGGTTCTTCGTCGTGAGATGGGGAGCCTTTTTTCTTTCCATCATCATGATGGTGCTTACATCGTCCACATATACGTGGACATCCACACTTCTAACACAACAACCAGGGCATTGGTTGTTGTCTTGCCTTTTTCAGCGGTCTCGTCTGTAGTCAGATGCCTTGAATCCGCCCCACAATGCACGAAGGACGACTCTACCAACATAGAAGACTACAATCATGATTAGAATATCTCCCATAATCGTAATTTGTTACTGGTTGAACAGTGTTGAAATACTAACCAAAGGTACAAATAATTATTGAGAACAAAGAATTATTTACGTTAATAATCAATAAGTTAGGCACATAATCTTTACTTATTGGCAGTCGTCACAATCACACTCTTGTACTCTTTTAGGCAACATGCTTTTCACCAAGTCGTATGACTCTTTTATCCATTCCTCAATCATGTTATTCGGGAAAGTCCCCTCAATAAAAATGTCATTCCAATGCTTTTTGCACAGATGATATGCCGGGGAGAACGCATTGTATTCCTCACGCAATTCCTCGCCACGTTCTGGCAGCAGCTTCACTGCTATGGTCGGAATGGGTGCTTTTAGCCATATATGCAGATATATCTTCCCACCTATTCGGAATACCACCCAGTCCTCACCGTATGGCATGGCTTCCTCTGTGCCTGGCAATGACAGGCAATATTCTCTTACTTCCTCTACATTCATTATCAGTCTTGCTTTTCGTTATCGTTATTGTCTCCTTTTACATCGGCATCCTTTGGTTTGCGCTTTCCGAGCGGTCCGCTGAAATTACCACGATTTAGCTTCACCCCATACTTGTTGAGTATGCGGAATACGGAACTTCTGCTCTTGAAGCCACTCAGAGAATAGATGTCATCGAGCGTATGTCCGTTGTTGTACATGCTCACTATCATATTCTCACGTTCTGCCTTCTCTCTGGCGGTAAGCGTCTTGAACCTTGTTGTTTTGACATGCTGTTGCAGATATTGTACATGGGCTTCAGCACGGCGCAGCACCATTACCTCCTCAGGCAGTGAGCCGAACATCTGCATTATCTGTGAGGTAGTCGTGTCGGGGAACAACTTGTCATCAGTGTCAATCCTGTCCCTTATAGAAATAAGACGGACGACCTTGACGCGGCAGAACTCCAACAGTGTGGAAAGCTCACGCAAGCCTTGTACAGCATTACTGAACTTGGCTACTACCAACTCGTCCCCTCTGTCAAGACTTGCCAACAACCGTTTCCATTGCGGACGCAGTTTTTCCTGTGCCGTTTCTTCTTCCACAATCTGTACACACCCATAGTTCGACATCCAAGCCATGTCTTCGGCTAAGCTGTCGTCATGTGATGTGCGGTATATATAACCTACTTTTGCCATTCTTTTATACTCGTTTTTGAAAACAACTGCAAAGGTACTCGTTTTCTTTGTAGTTCAATCATACTTGCATAAGAAAAACCACAATCACACTTGCTTTTCAGATTTATTCTTCACTTGTTTTCAATAGAAAATATACTTGAAAGTATGATATGGAAATATGCTTAAAGTTTTATGCAAAAGCCTTGAAATACATCGCTATGTGCTTACCTTTGCACCGTTTTATTTCAAAATACACGATAACAAAGGTTTTTATGCAAACTTACAAATACAACTTTTCAAGACAAAAGTCAGCTGTTAGAAGACGTTTTTCATCAAGTATGAAAGTCTCACACATCAATAATGGGATGCCTATAATAATGTCATCTGCCGTTCTTGCAGTCATACTTGTGTGTACATCATGCTGTAGCGGCAAGCAGTCCTTATCGTACAAGACGAGCGAGGAAGCAGCCAATGCCTATAGCGCCTATCTGTCGGATGTACGGAACAAGAAAGACCTTACTTCCGACAAACTGATTGCAGAGGTGGCGAAATGGCGCGAGACACGCGACTCTGTAGTTTCATGTCTGCGCAGGGACACAGTACCGAACCTACATCGTGACTGGAACATGTATTTCCATGAAATCCATGACTCTCTACGCAAAGAGTTTTGCCGTATTGTATTGGCAAATCCACGAACATACAAGGATGTGCTCCGTTTGAAAGAGGTTGCTTCTCCATTTGTGCAGGACGAAGACTTGCTGCAAGCCAAGGCTGACGCACAGCCGTTCTTCACATCTTTAGACAGCACCGCCATTTATAGTATGACATTTCCAAAATTGATGGAGCGTTACAGAAAGTTCTTGATACAGGTACAGGAGAAAGGTGTTCACTGTAAAAGTGACCTCTTGAATTTTATCAGGTATGAAGATGTATTCTTCCGTTCTTTCCTCTCGCATCTACACGAGACCGACAAGCAGAATATGCAGGACATCATTCAAAAC
>OQVO01000556.1_pt1 | contig 11801 bp, 11 predicted proteins | sample 1691511 | NCBI WGS metagenome assembly OQVO01 (sample SAMN03418254, study PRJEB22391) | human gut metagenome | biome: human-gut; feature: organic feature; material: feces | host: Homo sapiens | place: Tanzania | collected 2013-01 | reverse complement strand
CACAATCCGGCAGGACATGTCTGGACAAGAGAGGAACTGGAACGCATGGCCTCCAAAACCACATCAAAAAAGCTGATGCCAATGGAGGGCATAACCACAGCCACCGTGGGCTTTAGCTTCCTGGCTGCCAGAGCCTTGCCGGCTGGATTGGGAGTGTATTTCATTTCCTTGGCAACCTTTAGGATAAGAGCTTTTTTCTCGGATTTTACATTGCCACGATTGTTCAGTACCCTGTCTACCGTACCTCTGGATACACCGCATAAATCTGCAATTTCTTTGATAGTTACCACTAAATCACCGCCTAAGTTTAGGTATTTTTTCTACCTTATTTTCATCAAAATTTCTCTTACTATTATTATACAATAAAACTGTGCTCGTGTACAGTTGATAAAAAACAAAAAAATTAAAATTTTAGTAATTTCCCCTTGTCATACTTTAATGAAATAAAGTATAATAGGGATTGTGAATATGAAGACACTAGAGGGAGTGTGCGAAGAATGAAGAAGATTTTTGCCCTGTGTATGATGCTGGTTTTGGCGGTAACAGCCCTGGCAGGCTGCGGCAGTAATTCTGCCCAGAAGGAAGAGTCCAAGAAGATTGTGGTAGGCTTGGATGACAGCTTCCCACCAATGGGTTTCAAGGACGAGAAGAATGAGATTGTAGGCTTTGATATTGATTTGGCTAAGGAAGTGGCCAAGCGTTTGGGCCGTGAGGTGGAGTTCAAGGCTATTGACTGGAATTCCAAGGAAGCTGAGCTGAAAAGCGGTCGCGTAGATATTCTGTGGAATGGTCTGGATATTACTGACAAGCGTAAGGAAAATATGCTGTTCAGCGAGCCATATATGGATAACCGCCAGATTGTGTTTGTAGCCAAGAACGGCAAGGTGACTGTAGCCGGTGAGGCTGATTTGGCTGGTAAGACCATTGGTACCCAGAGCGGTGGTACCACTGAGGAGTATTTTGAGAACAAGCCAGAGCTGAAGTCTTCCATGAAGGAAGTAAAATACTATCCTGATTATATCAATGCTTTCATGGATTTGGAGAATGGCCGTCTGGATGCAGTAGTGGGGGACGAGATTATCGGCCGTTACTATATCAGCAAGCATCCTGATGAGATTCAGGCTATTGATACTGTAATTGGCACTGTAAGCCAGTTTGGTATTGCTTTCCGCAAGGATGATCAGAAGCTGCGGGACGAGGTGCAGAAGGTATTTGATGAAATGAAGGCTGATGGTACTGTAGCCAAGATTTCTGAAAAGTGGTTTGCCAAGGATATTACCAAATAATTAATGAAAATTTGGGTAAAAGGCTCCTTAATTTTATTGGGGGGTCTTTTATTTTTGTGCTGTATGAAGTACAATAGAACCGACTGTGCTTTTGTTTGAAAGGGTGTTTTTTGATTTATGGAGAATCTGTTACATACAATTGCCCTGATGCTGGAGGGAACCCAGGTTACGCTGGAGATTTTTTGTATTACCTTGGTGCTTTCTCTGCCCATTGGCCTGTTGGCAGCATTGGGACGGATTTCCTCTTTGAAGCCTTTGCGGCTGTTAATGGAGTTTTATGTGTGGATTATGCGGGGCACACCGCTAATGCTGCAGCTTTTGTTTGTTTATTTTGCCCTGCCTATGGTGGGAATTATGCTGCCGGATATTGCAGCGGCTCTGTTGGCCTTTGTGCTGAACTATGCAGCTTATTTTGCCGAGATTTTCCGGGCTGGCATTCAGGCCATTGGCCGGGGCCAGTATGAGGCAGCCAAGACCTTGGGCATGACCTATCCTCAGACTATGCGTCGGATTGTCATTCCTCAGATGATTCGCCACGTGCTGCCGCCTATTAGCAACGAAACCATTAATCTGGTAAAGGATACCTCTCTGATTTATATTTTGGCTATGAATGATTTGCTGAGGGTGGCTCGTACCATTGTGCAGAGGGAGTTTGATATGACTCCTTTTGTAATTGCCGGTGTATTTTATCTGGTAATGACCTTTGTTCTTACCTGGGCGTTTAAGAAGCTGGAGGCACATTATGCAAAATATGACCAATAACATTATGTTGAAAATGACGGATATACATAAAAGCTTTGGAGAGCTGGAGGTGCTGAAGGGCATTGATTTTTCTGTGGCCAAGGGTGATGTACTGGCTATTATAGGGCCTTCTGGTTCTGGCAAAAGCACCATGCTGCGGTGTATCAATCGTCTGGAGGAGATTGACTCCGGCAGAATCGAGATTATGGGCCGTGCCTTGGCGGAAAACGGCGCTGATGGCAGGGCAGAATATGTGGATGAGGCCAAGTCCAGAGAGATTTTGGCTTGTACAGGCATGGTATTTCAGCAGTTTAATCTATTTCCTCATATGACGGTAATGGAGAATCTGCTGGAGGCGCCTGTGCAGGTAAAAAAGCGTTCTGTGGAGGAGGTTCGTCCAGAGGCAGAGGAGCTTTTGCGGAAGGTTGGGCTTTTTGACAAGCGGGATGCTTATCCTGGCAGATTGTCTGGCGGTCAGCAGCAGCGAGTGGCTATTGCCAGAGCCTTGGCCATGAAGCCGGAGATTATGCTGTTTGATGAGCCTACCTCTGCCCTGGACCCGGAGCTGACTGGCGAGGTTTTGAAAACCATGCGGGAGCTGGCCCAGGAGCATATGACTATGGTGGTGGTAACTCACGAAATGGCCTTCGCCAGAGAGGCTGCCAGCCATGTTATGTTTATGGCTGATGGTGTGATTGTGGAGCATGGCCAGCCAGAGGAGTTTTTTGCTCACCCTAAGCAGGAAAGAACCGTGGCATTTTTGCAGAATATGCTCTAAGCATATATGGAGGAAAGAACCATGGAATATGGCAAGGAAATAGATGGTAATAAAATATGGTCTGCTATGGTGATGCTTCTGACAATATGTCTGCTGCTGTGGGGCCAGCAGGGAGCTGAAGCCGCGGGATTTGCCCAGCGGGCTGGCAGTATGTCGGAGATTACCGGCATTCGGGTAAGTACCGATGCAGACAAAACCCGTATTGTGGTGGATGGCACCAAGGAGACGGAGTACAAGGTTAGCGTTATTTCCAATCCCCAGAGGATTATCATTGATATTCAAAATGCCTGGGTTAGTCCCAATGTAAAGAAGTCTACTACCATTGACAGCCGTTTTGCCAAGGCGGTGCGGATTGCCCAGCACGATAGCTCTACGGTGCGGGTGGTGGTAGAAAGCTCTATGGGGAAAAACAATTACAAGGTATTTGCTCTAAAGGGTGGCACCACGGCCTACAGAGTGGTTATGGACTTTGGCAAGGTGGGAGGAGGCAGTAAGAACTCCGGTATAGACTTTACACCTCAGACCAAGCCTGATACATCCAGCAGCAGTAGCACTGGCTCCAATACCAATAAGGGAGATACAGTGGGAACTACCCCAAGTGGTACTTCAACAGAGCCTGCCTTTACCCCTGGTATTAAGGGGAAAATCATTGCTCTGGATGCAGGTCATGGTGGCAGTGATACTGGCGCCATTGGGCCTACGGGAGTAACGGAAAAGGGCGTTACCCTGCGGGTGGCCAAAGCCTTGCAGAAGCTGCTGCAGGCAGAGGGGGCTACAGTGCTGATGACTAGAACCACGGATACGGAGGTATCTCCTAAAAAGGCCAATGCTTCTGATGTGGAGGAGCTGCAGGCTCGCTGTGATGTAGGTAATGAGGGCAATGCAGACATCTTTATTTCCATGCATATGGATTCCTTTACCAACAGCACTCCTAGCGGCACAACAGGGTATTATTATACCAAGGGCTCCAAGGCTAGCCAGAGGCTGGCTCAGTATGTATCTGAGGGTGTGGTAACGGCTTTAGGTACTGGGAATAGGGGAACCAAGAGCTGTAATTTCTATGTGGTAAAGCATACGGATATGCCAGCTACCTTGGTGGAAATGGCCTTTATCTCCAATGACAAGGAAGAAAAGCTGATGAATTCCGAGGCGGGTATTAACCGGGCGGCAGAAGGCATTCTGAACGGCCTGCGTAGATTTTTTAGCTGATACTTTGGCTTAAACAGGGTACAAAAATAGGAGCTGTGGACAAATCGCCTTGGGCTTTGTCACAGCTCCTTTTTGGTGGTTAAATTTAATTTTTAAACGATACGCTTAATGGTTTTGTGACCGGTGACGATTTCTTTCCGGTGGCAATGTGGACATTCATTTTCAATAATGCCGGTATAGCCACAGACTGGATCTCTATCTACGGGATGGTTAATGGAGAAATAGCCCATATTGGCATCGTGCATAGCTCGTACCAATGTTTCAAATGCTTTTACGTTCTTGGATGGATCCCCGTCCATTTCCACATAGGCAATATGGCCAGCGTTTTCCAGCTCATGGTATGGAGCCTCGATGCGGATTTTATCCAAAGCCCGAATTGGATAGTAAACAGGCACATGGGAGCTATTGGTGAGATAATCTCTATCCGTAACTCCAGGAATAATGCCGAACTTCTTGCGGTTAGCCCGCTGGAACTGGCCGGCAGTGGACTCGGCTGGGGTGCCAAAGGTACTCCAGTTAATGGATTCTGCATCGGTATATTCATCAGTTCTCTGACGGATATGTCCCACAATCTTCAAGCCAAGCTCCTGAGCAGCTTCGCTTTCGCCGTGATGCTTGCCAATGAGAGCCACCAGACACTCGGCCAAGCCACAGAAGCCAATGGAGAAGGAAGCGTGCTTTTTCAGCACTTCCTCTATGGTATCGGTAGCCTTTAGCTTGTCGCTATCCATCCAGACGCCCTGTCCCATAAGGAATGGGTAGTTATAAACATGCTTTTCCTTGATGGTCTGGAAGCGGAACAGGAGATAGTCATGGCTAATCTGAATGTATTTATCCAGCAGCTGCCAGAACTTGTCCAGATTGCCCTTGGCCTCCAAAGCCAGCTTTGGCAGATTGATGGTGGTAAAGGAGAAATTACCACGGCTGCCAGCTTCGCTAGGGCCGTTGACATTGCCAATAACTCTGGTACGACAGCCCATGGTAGCTACATAGGAATTGTAATTGCCAGGCTGATAGTATTGCAGGTTATATGGCGCATCTACATTGACAAAATTAGGGAACAATCTCTTGGCACTTACTCGGCATGCCTGCTGGAAAAGATCATAGTTAGGATCATCTGGGTTGTAATTGACTCCGGCTTTGAGCTGGAATACAGAAATAGGGAAAATAGCGGTTTCACCGTTGCCCAGACCGGCCTGAATAGCATTCAGTACCTCTCTAACAGCCAATCTGCCCTCCGCACTGGTGTCCATACCGTAGTTAATGGAGCTAAAAGGAACCTGGGCACCGGCCCGGCTATGGAGAGTGTTGAAGTTGTGAATCAGTGCCTCCATAGCCTGATGGGTTTCCTCAGTGGTATCGGCACAGGCCAAATGATAGATGTTTACCGCATCCTGAGTCAAATCCCCTACAGAAGCCTCAGTCAGCTCCTCTGGCTTGGTGGCCTCCAGAGCGTGAAGAATCATTTCTACAGCCTCTAAAGGTGGCTGAGCATCTCCATCGGTAAAACGACAGCGGCTATAGTCCATATGGCTGCGGAACTTGTCCCGGAAAGCCTTGGCATCCCCGGCCATTTCGGTGCCAAAGCGATAAACCATAGACTTGTAGGCTTCATCAGCTACTGCCTTGCAGAAGGTTTTGTGTACACCCTCAGCCATAGCAAAATCAAAGGCATTAATGCTTTGACCGCCAAACATATCATTCTGATTGCTCTGAATAGCGATGCAGGCCAGAGAAGCATAGGCACGAATGGAATTTGGCTCCCGCAGGAAGCCATGACCGGTGGAGAAGCCACCGTGGAACAGCTTCAGCAAATCTATCTGACAGCAGTTCAAGGTAATCAAGGAGAAATCCTTATCATGGATATGAATGAAATTATCCTTGTCTGCCGTAGCAAATTCCTCTGGCAGTACGTAGTTGTCAACAAAATGCTTGGCACCCTCTGCCCCAAGCTTCAACATAATACCCATAGAGGCATCAGTGTTGATATTGGCGTTGTCCCGCTTCATATCGGAATCAATAGCATCGGCAAAGAAAATATCCTTGTAGCTCTTCATCAGGTTTTTCTGAGCTTCACGGCGCTCTGCATGGCGCTGGCGGTACATAATGTAGTGCTTGGCTACGTCGTAGAAGCCTTGCTTCATCAGCACCTGCTCTACCACATCCTGTATTTCTTCTACGGTAATACTGCTAAGGTTGGCAATGGTATTTTCAACCTGATTGGTAATACCTTCCTTGTCCTCATCAGTCATGCTGTCAGGTATTTCCTTAGCAGCTCCGGCAATGGCATTATAAATTTTGGAACGATCATAGTCAACAGTAAGACCAGACCTTTTGATAACTTCTTTTAGATTCAAGAATAAACCCCTCCTCCGTATAATGTAACTCTTACATTATATAACAAAATAGACATTAAGAGAAATATTAATTCAAATTGTTTATTTTAATTATCCGTGGATAATAATTATAAATTCATTTTTACTTGTGATAATCCACTGTATGAGAATGAAAAGCATAAATGTACATTGAATACACACAAGAAAATGTTGACAGGTGTAAACTTGTAAACTATAATATTTCCATTAGCATAAGTGGATATAAAAAATGTATGGGTGCTCCACTAACAGATGACTAATAAATAGGAGGAATGGTTATGTTTTTTAGTAAAAAACTACGTCTGGCAAGTGCAGTTTTAGGTGTAGCTATGCTGAGCACAGTATTTGCAGGCTGTGGCGGGGATAGTGCTTCTAGTGATGAAATCAAGGTTGGTGCCAATATTGAGATGACAGGCAATCAGGCCAACTATGGTAATGCAGGTCTGGAAGGCCTTCGCCTGGCTATTAAGGAGGCCAATGAGGCTGGCGGCATTAACGGCAAGCAGATTAAGCTGGTGGAGGCAGATAACAAATCTGAGTCTGCTGAGGCTGTAAATGCTGCTACCAAGCTGATTTCCGATGATGGTGTCAAGGTTATTGTAGGCCCTGCTGTAACAGCTAATGTTATTGCTGAATCCCAGGTGGCTACTGATAACAAGGTGCCTGTAATTGCTTTTGCAGCTACCAATCCTGATGTAACTGTTGAGAATGGTGCTGTAAAGCCTTATATTTTCCGCAGCTGCTTCATTGATCCACAGCAGGGTACTGTTATGGCTCAGTTTGCCAGCAAGGAGCTGAAGGCTAAGACTGCTGTTATGTACATTGATTCCAGCTCTGACTATTCCAAGAGCTTGGGCAAGGTATTCCAGGAGACCTTTGAGGCTGCTGGCGGCAAGGTGGTAATGCAGGAGTCCTTCCTGGCCAAGGATCAGGATTTCAAGGCTGCTCTGACCAAGATTAAGGCTGCTAATGCAGATGTAATCTTCGTACCAGCTTATTATGAGGAAGTAGGCAAGATTGTAAAGCAGGCTCGTGAAATCGGCATTACTGCTACTATGCTGGGTACTGATGGCTGGGATGATCCAAAGGTTGCTGATATTGCTGGTGCTTCCGCTTTGAACAACACTTACTTCTCTACTCATTATTTCGCAGAGGATCCAGGTGCTAAGAGCTTTATTGATTCCTTTACCAAGGAATATGGCCATGCACCAAATGTATTTGCCGCTCTGGGCTACGATGCAGGCAAGCTGCTGGTAGATGCTTTGAAGCGTGCAGGCAGCGATGATCCTGAGGCTATCCGCAAGGCTATTGAGGAAACCAAGGATCTGCAGGTTGCTACCGCCAAGGTTACTATGGATCCTGCAACTCATAATCCTATTAAGGATGCTATTATCATTGAGAATGTTGATGGCAAGTATGTATTCAAGAGCAGAATCGCTCCAAGTAAATAATATGTATGATATGTCCTGCCTGCAGGGTGGGGTAATATGTGCATAGATGGCCAGAGAACACTGGGTTAGTGTTCTGTCCGGAATAGAGGTCACAGCTGATGGTATCAATACAGATGTCATAGGTTGGACCTCTTTTCTAGGTTTTTAGGCGTTTTTGTATTTATATTTTTTATTTTATAAATTAATTAAAAAGTTCGGAGGAATATTTATGGACTTTTTGCATCAGTTTGTCCAACAGCTGATAAATGGTGTCTCTCTGGGCAGCATTTATGCACTGATTGCCCTGGGCTATACCATGATTTACGGTATCATCAAGCTTATAAATTTTGCCCATGGTGATATTTACATGGTAGGTGCCTACATTGGCTTTTTTGCTATTACCAGAGCTGGTTTATCCATTGTGCCAGCCCTGCTGATTTCCATGGTGGTAACTGGTATTTTGGGTATGATTGTGGAAAGACTGGCCTACAAGCCTTTGCGTCATGCGCCACGAATTTCTGTTTTGATTACAGCCATTGGTGTATCCTTCTTCTTGGAATATGCCAGCATGTATTTTGTCAGCCCTACCCCAAGAACCTTTCCAGAGGTTATTCCCAGCGTAGCTTTTAATGTGGGGCCTTTTATTGTAAATGGCCAGCAGATGCTGATTATGGGTATTACCTTGGTGCTGATGCTGATTCTTACCTATATTGTGCAGAAAACCAAACTGGGTAAGGCTATGCGGGCTGCTTCCTTTGATGTAGAAACGGCTCAGCTGATGGGCATTAATGCAGATAGAGTTATTTCCTTTACCTTTTGCATTGGCTCTGCCTTGGCTGCGGCTGCTGGTGTGCTGGTTGGCGTTTATTACAACTCCATTGATCCATTAATGGGTATTATGCCTGGTCTGAAAGCCTTTGTAGCAGCAGTATTGGGTGGTATTGGTATTTTGCCTGGTGCTGTGGCTGGTGGTATTATTTTGGGTGTGATTGAGGCCTTGGTTTCTGGCTTTATTTCCTCTACCTTCCGTGATGCGGCTGCCTTTGCGATTTTGATTCTGGTATTGTTGTTTAAGCCGTCTGGTCTTTTTGGCAAGAATACCCGTGAGAAAGTGTAGGTGACAGGATATGAATTTGCTGCGTAAAAATGATTTGATTATGCTGGGCCTGTCTCTGGTGATTTTTGCTATACTGCAGGTTTTGATTACTACCAAGGTTCTGACCTCCTTCTGGGAGCTGAACCTGATTATTATCGGTATCAATGTTATTATGGCTGTGAGCCTGAATCTGATTAACGGCTATACAGGACAGTTCTCTTTGGGCCATGCAGGCTTTATGGCGGTAGGTGCCTATACCGGTGTGGTTATGACTACTTTCTTCCATCTGCCTTTTATTGTGGCTATTGTAGCTGGTGCAGTGATGGCGGGTTTGCTGGGCTTTTTGATTGGTCTGCCAACCCTTCGTCTGCGGGGAGATTATCTGGCTATTGCTACTCTGGGCTTAGGTGAAATCATCCGCATTGTGATTATGAATCTGGATTATGTGGGGGGCGCTGCTGGCTTCAAGGGCATTACCCATCATACTAATTTTGCCTGGGTTTTCCTGATTATGATTTTCACCCTGTTTGTGATTAAAAACTTTGTTAATTCCTCTCATGGTCGGGCTTGTATTGCCATTCGGGAAAATGAAATTGCGGCGGAAGCTATGGGTATTAATACCACCAAATACAAGGTAATGGCCTTTACCATTGGTGCGGCCTTTGCCGGTGTGGCTGGCTGTCTTTTTGGTCATAATTTCTATATTATCAGCCCTGGTTCCTTTACCTTTTTGGCCTCCTTTAATTATCTGATTATGGTGGTTATGGGCGGTCTTGGCTCTATTACCGGTTCCATTGCTGGTGCCTTTGTGGTAACCTTTATTTCTGCGGTTCTGGCGCCTTGGCCTGAGTTCCGTATGATTATTTATGCACTGGCCTTGATTTTGCTGATGTTCTATCGTCCACAGGGCTTGTTTGGCTATATGGAGGTTACCAGCATGGGTATCTTCCGTCGTATTTTCAAAAGGGGGCATGAATCATGAGTGAGGTACTTCTCAAAGCAGAAAATGTCTCCATTGTATTTGGCGGTCTGAAGGCTGTTTCTGATTTTGATTTCTATATTAATAAGGGTGAGCTTATTGGCTTGATTGGCCCTAATGGTGCTGGCAAAACCACGGCCTTTAATTTGATTACCGGAGTTTATCAGCCTACCACTGGCAATATTGAATTTGCTGGCAAGAGCATTGTAGGGAAGAAGCCTTATGAGATTACTCAGCGAGGGATTGCCCGTACTTTCCAGAATATCCGCCTTTTCTCTGAGCTGACGGTGCTGGATAATGTTAAGATTGCCTTTCATTCTCATGTAAAATATGGTTTGGCAGAAACTGTTTTTCGGGTAGGCAGATATTTTTCTGAGGAAAAGCAGATTGAGGAAGAAAGCATGAAGCTGCTGAAAATCTTCAAGCTGGATGGTCATGCTTATGAACAGGCCAAAAATCTGCCTTATGGTGCTCAGCGCCGTTTGGAGATTGCCCGTGCTTTGGCGGCCAAGCCAAAGCTGTTGCTTTTGGATGAGCCGGCAGCAGGTATGAATCCTCAGGAAACCAAGGAACTTATGGAGATGATTAGCTGGATTCGCAAGGAATTTGGCTTGACTGTTCTTTTGATTGAGCATGATATGAGCTTGGTTATGGGTATCTGCGAGCGTATCTATGTATTGGAATATGGTATGATTATTGCCAATGGTACACCAAAGGAGATTCAGGAGAATCCAGAGGTTATCAGGGCATATTTAGGCGGGGAGGCTTGATGGAAATATGGGAACTATGCTAACAATAAATGACATAAATGTCTTTTATGGGGCTATTCATGCCATCAAGGGTGTTTCCCTGGAGGTAAATGAGGGTGAGATTGTAACTCTGATTGGTGCCAATGGCGCTGGTAAGTCTACAATTCTCCGCACCATTTCCGGACTGTTGAAGCCTAAGACTGGCAGTATTCAGTTTGAGGGACAGGAAATTGCTGGTATGCCTGCCCATGAGATTGTTAAGACAGGTATTTCTCAGGTGCCAGAGGGACGGCGGATTTTTGCCGAAATGTCCGTGCTGGAAAATCTGGAGCTGGGGGCTTTTACCCGAAAGGATAAGGATGGCATTAAGGCGGATATGGAATTGGTATTTGATCGTTTTCCTCGCTTGAAGGAGCGTATCGGCCAGATGGCAGGTACTCTTTCTGGTGGTGAACAGCAGATGCTGGCTATGGGCCGTGCCCTTATGAGCCGGCCAAGGCTTTTGCTGTTGGATGAGCCATCTATGGGCTTGGCGCCGCTGCTGATTAAGGAGATTTTTGCCATTATTCAGGATATTAACAAAACAGGTACTACTGTGTTGTTGGTAGAGCAGAACGCCAATATGGCACTGTCTATTGCCCATAGAGCCTATGTCTTGGAAACCGGCCGTATTACCCTAAGCGGTGATGCCAAAGAGCTGGCTGCCAGTGATGAGGTTCGGAAAGCCTACCTGGGCGGTTAAAATAGAAAATAAATGGGTTATATCGCTAAATAAAGTTTTGACTATAAGTGAAACATTTGTTATAATGCAATCAGATTGTGGGGTTCATGCCCACAGAGCGAACACAGTATGCAAATACTGTTATCAATGATACAAATGATGGTCACCCTGCAAATAAGTAAATGTTCTGCCTAGCAGTTTTGTTTACGGGGAGATGGTAGCATGAATAATGTTATCAACAGAGGTTTTGATAATAGTGTTCCCAGAAAAGGGAAGCGCCTGTGATAAGGCATTGGCTGTAGCAATATATGCTCTTGTGCCACTTGTTACTTTCGCGGTAATAGTGGTTGCAGTAATGTTGTTAAAGCTAACAGTCACAGGTGAACTATCGCTGATTTTACTAAATTAGTGTAATTGTCACATATCGACCGGCATCT
>OQVO01000546.1_pt1 | contig 11909 bp, 7 predicted proteins | sample 1691511 | NCBI WGS metagenome assembly OQVO01 (sample SAMN03418254, study PRJEB22391) | human gut metagenome | biome: human-gut; feature: organic feature; material: feces | host: Homo sapiens | place: Tanzania | collected 2013-01 | reverse complement strand
TTGACAAACTTAAGCATTTTTGGCCGCAACACCAAGAAAAGTGATTATCTTTGTGTCCATGTGTTTTACGGCAAGCGGTCGCCTGCTTGCGAAAGATGATTTGATGAATATGTCGAAGCAGAAGGAATATAAAGTTGAGATTCGTAATCGCAGGGCCTCGTTCGATTACGAGTTCCTGGAAACCTATGTGGCGGGAATATCCTTGGTCAGCACGGAGATCAAGTCAATCCGTATGGGCAAGGCCTCTCTGGTGGATTCGTTCTGTTATTTCGTGGGTAACGAGCTGTTCGTCAAGGGTATGAATGTGGCCCAGTACTTCTGGGGCTCCTGGGGGCAGCACGAGCCGACACGCGACCGCAAGCTGCTTCTCACCAAGAGGGAGCTCCGTCATCTGCGCCAGGCCGTAAAGGAGAAAGGCCTGACGATCGTCGCCACCAAACTGTTCATCAACGAGAACGGCCTGGCCAAGCTGGTCATAGCCCTGGCCCGAGGCAAGAAGATCTACGACAAGCGCGCCACCATCAAGGAGAAGGACCTCCGCCGCGAACTCGACCGCGGCGAGTAGCCATTAGCCATCACCGCCTGCTGCTTTCCTGTCGCCGAACCTGCCGTAGTGCCGCTTACTAACCCTGGACCGCCCTTTCCGGTCGCCGGATCTGCCGTAGTGCCGCCTACTATCCACTAACCCTGAGCCGCCTTACCACTATACGATCTTCAGCGTGGGCGATCGAAGCTACATTCTACGAAACACGTTCAGCCTAAAGGGCTTGTGGTGATGCTGGAACTGTGATTGTGCTGAAAAAGTCTAAGAAGAAAGTGAGAGTTTTTCAGCATATTCATTGACAGGTGGCGTTCTATGGCATTTTACCATGAACGAGTTTTGTAAAAATTTAGTCGCGTTATCCGTTTGGACTGCTCTTGTAAGAAGTTTTATGTGGGACACAATGCGCATCAATGAAGAATCCCTACCGAGACTCCGATCAGATTTCTTCCCGACCCGTCGAATCCCGGGACAAAGCACATGCTTGCCGACAAGGAGGTAAAGCCGGAAAGCCTTCTTCCCGCGCTTGTTGCCGGCAGAGGAAAGACATAGCGGAAAGTGGCCGACACCTTCAAGAAATCCGAAGTCATTATCTCCCGGTCGGGACTGATTACATTGTCCAGTATCACTTTGTCACGAAGTTCGTCACTGATCGAATAGTTGTCTGAGAGGTTTACCCGGTAGGCAAATTCTCCGTCTATCATCAGAAAGTGTCCTTTTGTCGCCAGAACGGTACCGCCTCCATAAAAGTAAGGGACAATGTTGTAGCGGGCAAAAGATGACACTGGAGAGTAATAGACGTACTCGTCATTGTCCGAATTAAACCTGACCTTACATCCGGCGTTCCATTTGCTTCCCCATGGGAGCGCTGTGTCCTTGACCACGTATGATAACCCGGTCTCCGCTGACAGTTTTTCAGCAGTGTAGGACTTTATTGAAAAGATTGTCTCATAGCGTGTGGATGTGACTCCGCTTGACGGATCGGTGACAGTGACCGACTTCTGAGTTATCTTCTCGGCGGAACCGGTTTTGAAACTGAAGGAACTCTCTGACCTCCAGTTCCCGGAGCGGAATGCCAGAAAAAACCGGCCTCCTGCCTCTTTATAGTTTCCAGGAGTGGCTCCATAGGCATCCTCGACTGAGTCTTTGCGATAAAAAGGAGACAATTCGCCCAGCAGGACAGAATTACTGCCGAAAGAATGCTCGTACTGAAGAGCCGCGCCGGCTTTCCACGACTCTATTCTTCTATCGTAGGCGTTTGACACAAGGATGGAATACACCCCCAGACCTTCCTGAAGATAAAGGAGATACTCTTTCGAGTCCTTTGATTTGGAGACATACGAGCCGATTTTCTCTTTGGAGTAGCCATAGGATAGATTAAGTCCTATCTTTTCCTTTCCAAAACGGAAAGCAACTCCTGGTTTTATGGTATAAACGATCTCCTGTGTTCTGGAGCGAGGATCCTGTAGCCTTGAAAAGTCGCCGAGAGAATAATCGAGACCAATTCCGGTCCACATGAAATCAAACAATTGTTTTGAGGACATCCTTACGGAGAAGTCAAACAATTGATAGGAATAATTTCCCTTTACGGAAGACCCTGTCAGGTATGGATTTCCATTGTAAGGACGTATGTTGTCAGACCAGCACCTGTCCTGGTGGCGTTCTTGACTAAAATTGAATCTGCCCCATAGATTCAAAGGTTTAAGTGACTTGCTGCCATAGGAGTCAAAGCCCCAAGCGTTGACCCTACCGCTTTCCATAGCCTTGTGGAAGTCTCCGGACAGGGTTTTCGCATTGAGACTGGTCTGTCCCGCGTTCGGCATGGTGGTTATTCCTAATGAAACGGGGTTGTCCGTCTTAAGCCAGGTATTGAAGTCCTTGTCCCTAAAGTATGGAGTGGTCTGAGCCGGCAGGCTTATGGAAAAGCCTACCGACACAATGACCGTCAAAGCCGCGAGCAGCGGCAGTTTTCTATTTAGCGTTCTTGTAACCAGGTTGGATTTCCGGCGCATCATAGTTCTTGATTACTAGGTGTGACCCGTCATAATTGTCAGGATCGCTGGAGCCTACGGCGACAAAATCATTCGAGGAATTGTTGGTGTCCTGAAGAACCTTGCGTCCGTCAGCCGCGATGTATTGGATTTTCCTGTTGAAAATGATCCCCATGTTTTGCAGTGACTCCACCGGTTTGGCGTCCAGGGCATCCGGAATTCTCTTCTGCTGCGCTACTCCTGTCTTCGCGGTTTCCACGGCATCAATAATAATCTCATTAGGAACTCTCTTGGCTTTCCAGTTTTGTTGGCTGGCGGTTGTGTAGCTCGTCGCATCAGTTCCTGTCTCCCATCCGTCGATTTCCTCCTCTGTGGCGAAGAAAATATACACCGCCTGTATCATCTGAAGGAAGCCGGCGTTCGGCATACAGTCATAAACGGCCTTGAGATTAGGAACATTGGCGTTGTCTCCGAACTTGTTCCAGAAGAAAGCGGTGGATTCTATCTCGTAATCCGCATTGGAAAGATCCACGTTCATGGTGCATTTATCCTTCGCGCCCTCTGTGTCCTCAGGGACGATGAAATTATGTGCGTTCCAAGCGATTACTATGCTCTTGCCTCCTTCAAGCGGGATGTTCTTGGTGACACCGTGTGTGCCTTCAAGGCGCGCGATGCGGGAGGCATACGTGGCTTCCTTCTGGTATTTGGTGTAGAGTTCACATGGTGTCTTTGATGTCGAATTGCCATGAGCCTGGGCGATGCAGAGTCCGTCGAGGTAGATGGTGCCGTCGGTGTTGTTGTAGATCTCCCAATATTTAGGATAGTTCACGCTGGAACCGGCATTGTTTTTCGTGCCGTTCGTGTACATCCTGCTCAGGAGAAGATCGCTTTTCACAGACCATGTCAGCTGAATCTCGGCGACGTTGGCATTGTCTCCTTTCACGACTTGGATGTTGGATGCGTTGCCGTTCAGGAGAATATCATAGCCACTTGCCAGTTCCGGGGCAGCTGTCTTGAACTCATCCGCTGTCATGGCGTCAGACACAAGTATGTCATACACGCCCTGATACACCTTGCTGAACTTGGCCACTCCATTCACGGCCTTGGTTGTGTATGATTTGTCCATTGTAGTGTTTGTGATCGTCACATCGCCTGAGAATGTCGGGGAGGTGACGGGGAAATCCGCCGGCATCTTGACATTGACAGTCATAGACACCTGATTGTCTTCACTTTTCTCGCATGCGACGAAAGAAAGGATGGCCGCGGCCACAGCGGCCGCAAATTTGATTGCTTTGTTCATTTTACTTTTCTTTTGGTTATACTGATCTACTAACTAAAAATTCAGGAATATCTCAAGTCCGTATGAGAACAGGTTCCCGTTGCGTTCCACCTTGTTCACACTCACTGAATTCGATTGCCATGGTTGATTGAAAAGAACATTGTTGGCATAAAAGGAGAAGCCGGCCTTGTCACCAAGTTCTTTCGTTACCCTCAGATCCAGACACCAGACCGCCGGCCATCTCACCGGAACGTTGGAGATGGATGTGTCGAAGATCTGATCCTTGAGCATGTAGCCTTGGAATCTGAATTCGGGATCGCTCAACTGACTGTCCGTAAATGGGATGTAGTTGTCCTCGTAAAGATACCCACAGGGTTTTGTTCCTGAGTTTATCTTATGCTCATATTCATATAGCAAGCATTGCGCCGAAGCAGAGACGATGAATCGGATTGCAGGGATGTGCTGGACAACCCGCAATGTGGTGGAGAACTGCCGGTTTTCCGAGAGAGAGCCGGCTCCCTCAGGGTACACGACGTAGACCGGGCCGTAATTTCTGGCCTCTCCGACAGGAAGTCTATAGCCGAGGTTCGAGGAAGACGATTTCGTCTCAGTCCATGCACCGTTAAGATAGAAAGATGTGTTCGTGGCTTTTATCTTTCCGAAATTGAAATCGAACTCTATTCCCCGGTTCCTTCTTGAAGCGGTGTTACCCGGACGGATTACATTATACAGGACGGTGTCCGTCTGGGTCGGATGCATAGGATCATACACAGGTTTCTGGTCGGCGAATGTGACATCCCCTGCCTTCCAGACATCAAAAGTCAAAGACTTCCATTCCGAATTGTCCGAAGCGAAGCCACGTGAGATGTCCTCATTGTACCCTACCACGGAGAAACTCATTCCGTTGTCCAGCCTGATGTCGAATCCGAGCTCGTATTTTGTGCCGCGCATTGTCCTCAGCCTTACCGGTGTCTTGTCGAACACTCTTGTCGAGTACAGATAGTAGCTTCTCTGTCCGTCAGAGACGGTCATGTTATAGAAGTCGTAGTAATCCGGAGCCGGGTACATGTCCAGAAGCGACGGAGCCTTTTCCGAAATACCATAGCCGAATCTTATGGATAGATGTCGCTCCGGGTTCACCGCAAGGTTCACGCGAGGCGAGACGGCCATGATCTGTTCCTTCTTTCCTGGCTGGACCACTGTCCAGCGGACTCCTGCCTGCCCGGTGATGTTAGGGAACCGGGAATCACCGAAAGTCAGCACAATGTTATCCTCCGCATATGCAGAGACCTGATTCAGGAACGGGATGTCGCGGAATCGACGCATCCTTGACTGTGCGAACGCCTTGTATTTCGGAGTCTTGTCATATTGCCCGATTCCAAGATTACCCTCCATTTTCCACTCGGCTCCCACGTTGAACCTATTGGACATATTCCCAAGATTCAGGTAGAACTGGTCTGACGCTTTGGCCCAGTACATCATCGGCTTGCTTTTGACTCCTGTCAAGGTCTCGTAGGAGGAAGGATACGGGGTCCCTTCATAAATACCATCCTTGATAGCGTCCGTGATCGCCCCTTGACCTACCGACACAAGTTGATCTCTGAATATGTTGTCCGAGGTCCACGACAAGGCAACGTCGTACTTGAGGGTTCTTGCCAGAGCTTTGTCCGGCTTCAGCACCCCGCCGTGCGAGAACCTCAATGAGAACGCATCCCTGCTGGAGAAGAATTTCCGTAAGGCTTCGGGCTCGTCCGGATCCGCACCTTTCCATTCTCCGGTGTAGGACATATCCAGATTTGTGGTGATAGTCCATGAGTTGTCCATAAAGATCTTCCGGTGCGCGACGGACAGTAGACCTCTGTTATACTTGTCGGTCAGGAACCTTGGGTCGGAAGTCCCACGAGCATAGTCGGCGCTGATGTTTAGAGAACCTGCCGATTTGATATCAAACCCTTTGCCGGCATGAAACTGCATGATTCCGGGCATGATCTTGGACTTAAGGTTCAAGTCGCTGACTCCGATTCTCTTGTTGACGATCATGACACCGGACGAGACATCTCCATATTCAGCGGAAGCCACTCCTCTAATGACTTCGACCGACTCGATGTCATCGGTACCGATGCTTCGAAGATCCACGCCAGTATTTCCTTGGGAGAGGGTTGACAGTCCTAGTCCGGCGCTTATGTTCGCATTGGTGGAGACCGGCGCTCCGTTCACGATGACCGCGGCTCCGAACGTGGCATTGTTGTCCGATGCAAGTGTCCTTACTTTCAGCTGCCCCGGATTTGTCAACGAAGGATTCTTCATGGAGACCCCTCCCGGAAGCAACTGCATGACATCCTTCAGACTTGTTGCCTGAAGATGATCCAGTGCCTGCCTTCCGATGGTTGAAGAGGTGGATTCTCCGCTATGGCTGCCTTGGGCGACCACGACAACCTCTTTCATCATAAGAGTCTCCTCTTCAATGAATATCCTGACAGAGGTCTTCCCGTCCGCTCCGATTTCTCCTTCGGCATCCTTGTAGCCAAGCATCGACACCTTGTATGCCTCTGGAAGTTTCGGCACGTTTTTGATCTCAATGTCGCCGTTTTTGTCCGAGATCCCCCAAAGACCGGACTGGAGCAACAGGAGGGTCGCTCCAGGCACGGGCTTCCCTGACTTGTCCAGAATGGACACCGTAACTGTATATGGATATGGTGTGCCACTCCGGCCATACATTGTTCCGCAAAGGAGCAACATGGCGGCAAGTAAGGATATCATCAGAAAGCGATTCATCGATCTCTATTCATTTTTTGTGTCTTGGGCTTTCAGCATGGAGTCAATCTTTGTCAGGCATTCCGCATAGTGCTGCCTTAAAATGGGATCCTTTGTCTTCTTGGCTCCGATATCAGAGCGTAGCCTGTGAAGATCAGCGCGTATGATGGTCTTGTAACCATAGTCCGCCATGTCAAGCATCGAAATGGATCCACCTCTGGTGTGCCATTCCAGCAGCTTCTTACAGTCGGTAAGGTAGGCGCGTTCGAGAACACGGACGTGGATGTTGCTTTCCACGTTGCTGTAGATGTCTTTCCAAACAGCCTTACGAACATCCTCGACATACTCGGAAGGATTGTAGACCTTCGCCGGGTCAGCAGCAAAACCGTCGTCCAAACGCATCAGAACTCCGATATTCAACAATCTGTACAGAATCGTGGCCTGCATTTCCTGAACTTTGCGTGTGTTCGTGAGCGACATGTCAAATTTACTGATATAAGGTTGGGCGATGAGCCATTCAGGCATATTGAAAGCATTGTCTGAAATGAAGGCGATGGCCTCTTTCTGCTGTGCTGGCTCCGTCAGGTAGAAGACCGGGCCTGGTTGGTCGGTGGTCTTGTAGTCCTCATATATTCCTGTCACGACAGAGGCGACATGCCCCAAATACTTCAGCCATTGCTTCTGTATTTTCTTGTAGAGGTCGGCAAGGTCGCCATATCCTCTGGCTTCCTGATAAGTCCATCTCTCAAGGCTGTCGGTCACAATCTTCAGATTAGACAAACCATATCCGGCGGACTTTACAGGATCGTCGCCAAGATCCTCGGTCTGTCCTCTAGGGTCGGACTGGAGAATAAACTGCCGGATGTACCTGCATTCAGGATCATCAGCATGGCTTTTTACAAAATCGTTGAGTACAAACCGCTCATCCTCCGGTGTTTTCATCCCAGGGAAAAGCCTGTAGCCCCATTCGATCGCGAATTTGTCATATTCACCGATTATCGGGAAAAGCGAGACTCCTTTGTCCTCTGGCTGGGCTATATAGTTGAAACGGGCGTAGTCCATAATTGATGCGGTCGTTCCATGCTCGGCGGTGAATGACGCGCTCCGGAGCGAGTCGGTCGGGAATGCGCTGCTGGCTCCGAAATTATGCATGAGCCCAAGGGTGTGTCCGACTTCATGGCATACCAAATACCTGATGAGCCTTCCCATCAGAGCCTCATCGTACACCATCTTTCTTGCTTCAGGATCAACTTGGCCGCATTGGATCATGTACCAGTCATGTAGCAGTTTCATCGCATTGTGGTATATGCAGACATGGCTGTTGATGATTTCTCCCGAACGAGGATCCACGACTGCCGGTCCATAGGAGTTCTCCAAATAAGAAGGGAAATACTCTATCATGGAATAACGGGCGTCAAGCTGGTCGAAATCGGGATCCTCTTCCTCTGTCGGGACAGGCTTTGCGAATATGGCGTTGCTGAATCCCGCGGCGGAGAACGCTTTCTGCCAGTCCTCAACACCCTCCTTGAAGTATTTTGTCCATTTTTTCGGGATGGATGGGGACAGATAGTAGACAATAGGTTTTACAGGATCAACGGTCTTTCCCGCGAAATAGGCTTCCGGGTCGGATGGCTCCAACTTCCATCTGTTGATGTAATAAGTCTTAACGGCCCTTTGCGCGTCATCAAGACCGTAGTCGTACTGGCCGCGGCTGAAATAGCCGACCCTGCTGTCCGAGTAGCGTGGAGTCATAGGAGTCCGCGAAAGCAGGAGCAGGGAGTTGTGGATCTGGATGGTGGCTGTTCTGAGTCCTTCATCCTCGATGACATCGCTGTTGCCGCTCAAGGAGTAGGTCTTGGTGGAAAGGATGTCGATGTTCGACGGGAAACTCTTGATGTAGTTAATGTAACTGCTCTTGTCCTCAAGGTTCCCTATAGCATATTTTTTTTTGAGGCGATAGTCTAATCCAAAGGCGAGCAAGTCTTTGCGGAAAAGATCCGACACCTCGACCATCGCATTCCCGTCATCCGACTTTCCGGTGACATCGAATGTCGCGATGATCGTCGGAAGCATGCAGTCTTTAACCGCTTCTGACAACTCGCTTCCGTCCGCCGCTATCTTTCGGAAAGACCTGGCACGCAGTTCTATCTTGTCTTCTCCACGCCGTTCCCAAACAAAAATCCTTTCATCTATGCTCTCGCTACGGAATCCCATGTCCATAGATGTTCTGGCGCGACGTGTCACAAGAAGCATGTCTCTTCCCAAAAGAGAATCGGGAATCTCAAACCAGTAACGTCCCTGGTAGTTCCAGACATTGAAAAAACCCTCGTCGCAAATACCCTCCGATTTGACTTTGACGAGAATGTCTGACTCCGCTGCGTTGGAATCAACAGAGGCGACCAATGCCAAAAAAAGCACGATGGCGCCTGTTAGCGCGTGAATTAATCTTTTCATCACCATTTAATTAGACTTTCGCAGACTCCTGGCGAACCCAAATAATAGGAAAAAGGTAAAAGTGTGGAGCCTTGTCTGTCTGAGCAGAAGAGCAGCGGAGTATTTGAATGGGGAACAACTCTGCACCAACGATTGATAACGGCGTTGAGGCGCTGGAATCCATATTGGTGAGGAGGGGCTTCCTGTCTCATCCTTGGATTATTGCTGACCTCTATTCAAGAACAGGCAACACCTTTATGTTACACCGGCAAACTGCCGACTTAGCAAATGTAGATTTTATTATTTGAATATACAAGGCCTTGTACGGTACATGGCGAAAAAAAATACGGCTGCCGAACTGCCCTTTCAGGTCGCCGAACCTGCCGTAGTGACGCTTACTAACCCTAGGCCGTCCTTTCAGGTCGCCGGACTCGCCGTAGTGCCGCCTACTATCCCCTAACCCTGAGCCACCTTTCCGCTTTACGATCTTCAGCGTGGGCGATCGAAGCTACATTCTACGAAACACGTTCAGCCTAAAGGGCTTGTGGTGATGCTGGAACTGTGATTGTGCTGAAAAAGTCTAAGAAGAAAGTGAGAGTTTTTCAGCATATTCATTGACAGGTGGCGTTCTATGGCATTTTACCATGAACGAGTTTTGTAAAAATTTAGTCGCGTTATCCGTTTGGACTGCTCTTGTAAGAAGTTTTATGTGGGACACAATGCGCATCAATGAAGAATCCCTACCGAGACTCCGATCAGATTTCTTCCCGACCCGTAGAATCCCGGGACGAAGCACCCGGGCGACTTTGGGGCTGAATCCCGCCCTTAGGGTTCCTGCGCGGGCTTCGGATGCAAATCTGTCTTGGAGCTAAGGCCGGGGAACGGCGCAGGCGGCGCTGCGGGAGGGGTCGGCTGGAATGGCCGGAAACAGAATTGCGCATGGTATGCTGCCCGGAGCCTTCCTGTGCTGGTTCCGGGCGCAATTCTGTTTGTCTTGGGATAGAGGCGTTGAAAAATAAGTCGGTAAAGATTTCGGCAGTATTTTCGAGGATGGCTGTCTTTGGGAAGAAGTTGTGTGCCGGTGACACATGACTGATTTGAAAAGACAGCTAAATCGAAAGACAATCAAAGATTACCAAGTATTCTTTAAGGATTGCTAATAAGCGCCACTATACGAAGCGCCGCTATATTCCGAACGCCTTTTTGATTCCCTCCACGGCGTCGAGCTTCTCCCAGCCGAAGAACTGGACTGGCTTGTCGGTCTGGTGTCCCGGCTTGCCGACCTTCACGGTCTTGGTGTACGGCTTGCGGCCGAAGTGGCCGTAGGCGGCGGTCGGTTCGTAGATAGGGTTCTTGAGCTCGAACTTGCGGATGATCGCGGGGTAACGGAGGTCGAAGAGTTCCTCGATCTTGCGGGCGATTTCGGCGTCAGGCACTATGCCGGTTCCATAGGTGTCCACGAATATGCTTACCGGCCTTGCCACACCGATTGCGTAGGCGACCTGGACCAGCATCTCGTCAGCGACACCGGCGGCGACCATATTCTTTGCTATGTGCCTTGCCGCGTATGCCGCGGAGCGGTCCACCTTGCTCGGATCCTTGCCGGAGAACGCTCCGCCGCCGTGCGCGCCCTTTCCACCGTAGGTGTCCACGATGATCTTCCTGCCGGTGAGGCCGGTGTCTCCCGCAGGGCCACCGATCACGAACTTGCCGGTCGGATTGACATGCAGGATGAAATCGTCCTTGAACAGGGCTGCGGTCTGAGGATTCAACGCCGCCTTGAGTCTTGGCAGCAGAATATTCCTGACGTCGGCCTCTATCCTGTCGTGCATCGCCTGATCGACCTTGTCCTGACCGAACTGGCGGACCGCCTCCGAATATGTGATATTCCCGAGTTCCTCTGCCACGAAGTCATCGTGCTGGGTCGAGATGACGATTGTGTGGACACGCACCGGATGGTGTGACTCGTCATATTCAATGGTGAACTGGGACTTGGAGTCAGGCCTTAGGTAAGGCATCAGCCCTGGGGTGTTGTGGCGTATGTCCGCCAGCGCCTGGAGGGCGATCTGCGAGAGGTATAGCGGAAGTGGCATATAGTCCTCCGTGTCCTTGCAGGCGTAGCCGAACATCATTCCCTGATCGCCGGCTCCCTGGTCCTCAGGGTTCTCACGCACCACGCCACGGTTGATGTCCTGACTTTGCTCGTGGATTTCCGAGAGCACTCCGCAGGAGTTGCCGTCGAACATGTATTCGGCCTTGTTGTAGCCGATGCGGTTGATCACGCCGCGCACGACCTTCTGGACGTCAACGTACGCCTCGTCCGAGCGCACCTCGCCGCCGATCACCACCAAACCCGTCGAGCAGAATGTCTCGCAGGCCACCTTTGACTCAGGATCCTGGCTGAGGAACTCGTCCAGGATAGCGTCCGAGATCTGATCCGCCACCTTGTCAGGATGTCCCTCGGAAACTGATTCGCTTGTAAATAAGTAATTCATAATGTGTTATATTTATATTTTCAATCATTTCGCCATAATGGGCCAAATTCTTCGGCCATTAATTTCAAACGTCGCATTTCAGCGCGGCAGGCGAAAACAAAAAACTCCAACGTATGCGGAATACGTGGAGCGACACCAAAAACACAATATGAAATATTTTAGCATTTTTTAGTGTGGTTGCAAGCAGGCAAATCTCTCCACATTCCGTGTGCAAAGGTACTACTTTTTCGGGAATATCCAAAAGCTTCTCAAAGTTTGGGCAAAGGGCAGAGGCAAGGTTTGAACAATGCCGGTCCGCATCGGTCGGCCAGTAATATTACTAATTCAACTTTCGCAAGTAGGCAATTACCTGCTGTAAAGGACATTATCTCACGTTCGAAGGTGATTGCCCACCCTCATCAATTCACGTTACCCCC
>OQVO01000543.1_pt1 | contig 11959 bp, 13 predicted proteins | sample 1691511 | NCBI WGS metagenome assembly OQVO01 (sample SAMN03418254, study PRJEB22391) | human gut metagenome | biome: human-gut; feature: organic feature; material: feces | host: Homo sapiens | place: Tanzania | collected 2013-01 | reverse complement strand
TTTTGTTTTTCTTCCCGCGGATCTTTTTCTTCTCCGCTGTTTTTTTCTTCTGTTGAATATTTTGCAGAGAACCATTTCTTTTCATAACGCTTAACAGGACAAAGGCAATGGAGCCACCAATAAGGGTGCCCGCAATAAAGGATGGCACATAGAACATCCAGGTTAAACCACTGCGTCCCCAGAGCAAAGCCATAACAGGATAAGAAATAATGGCGCCGATAATGCCTGTGCCAATTACCTCTCCCAGACAGGCAAAAATCAATCTTCCCTTAGAGGCTCTGTAAAGCAGGCCTGACAGGGTGGCACCGAAAATTGCACCGGTGAGAGCCAAAGGGGGAATACCCATAATGGTCATGCGGATAATACCAATCAGCAGGGCACAGATAAAGGCTTCTAACGGCCCCAGCAGTACGGCACAGGTTATGTTAATCAGATGAGCCATAGGACACATTCCCTCCACCCGAAGGATAGGGGAAATAACAACTCCCAGGGCAATCATCATACCCATAAATACTAACCGCAATAGTTTTGTGTGTGAATTCATAAATAGACACTCCTTTCAATTATATAATATATAGAACATATATCATTTTTTGTCAAGTCCAGAGCGCAAAGTGGCTTGTATAGCGTATACATGTTCACACGGAACGAACATGAGAAAAACTAGGAAATATTTGCAAAAAAACTTGACTTTAAGGTGGATTTTTTATAAAATATTTCAAGTGAGCCGTGTACAGCCGCTTCCATTAGCCCCGGAGGCAATGACATAGCTTGCGAATAATTCCAAATTTTTACAAATAATCTAGGGAGGGATATATCGCATGAAGACAACGTTTATGGCTAATGCTCAGAATGTAGAGCGTAAGTGGTATGTTGTAGACGCTGAAGGTCAGACTGTAGGTAGATTGGCCGCTGAAGTTGCAAAAGTTCTTCGCGGTAAACATAAACCAACCTTTACTCCGCATGTTGATACTGGCGATTTCGTTATTGTAATCAATGCAGAGAAGGCTGTATTCACTGGTAAGAAATTGATTGACAAGACTTATTTCCGTCATTCCGGCTATAATGGTGGTACCACCTTTACTCCAGCTGGTCAGATGATGGAGAAGTTCCCAACTCGCGTTATTGAGCATGCTGTTCGCGGTATGCTGCCAAAGAACCGTCTTGGTGAGCAGATGTATAGAAAGTTGAATGTATATGCAGGTTCTGAGCATCCACATGCTGCGCAGCAGCCAGAGGAGCTCAAGCTCAGCATTCGCTAATACTTGGTAAGGAGGAACATAAAAAATGGCATTAGTTAGCTACTACGGTACTGGCCGCAGAAAGTCTTCCGTTGCTAGGGTTCGTCTGGTTCCAGGTGAAGGCAAAGTGACTATCAATGGTCGCGCAATGGATGAGTATTTCGGCCTCAAGACTCTTGAGCTGATCGTTAGACAGCCTCTGGAGCTTACTGAGACTGTTGACAAGTATGATGTAATCGCAGATGTAAAGGGTGGCGGCGCTTCCGGTCAGGCTGGCGCTATCCGTCATGGTATCACCCGTGCACTGATGGTTCTGGATGGTGAGCTGCGTCCTGCTCTGAAGAAGGCTGGTTTCGTAACTCGTGATCCTCGTGAGAAGGAGCGTCGCAAGTACGGCTTGAAGAAAGCTCGTAAGGCGTCTCAGTTCTCCAAGCGTTAATTTTTATATTATTGCTTGCAATTCCCTGCAGGATGTCCTGCAGGGAATTTTTTCGCACATATTTGAAATTTTCGTACAAAAAAATGGCTAAAATTTCCTAAATAAATTGTAATTTTTCACAAAATAAAAGAGGATTTTTGCTTTGGATGTAGAAACATAGTGTATATAAGGAATATGTCCTGAAAGTCATCTATGTAGATGACAGGGGTCAGTTCATAATTAATGTTAAGATATAGCTAAAATTGTTTTTGGGGAAGATAAACAATGTGAATTCTGGAAGGAAAGGCTATATTCTATGGGAAATTTAAGGAGATGAACACAGTGAAGGGTAGAAGTTTTATGATGTTGCTACTAGCCGTAGCAACTGTATTTATGGTTGCTGGCTGTGGCGGTGACAACAGTGACAAGGTATCAAATCCAGATGGTGTGATTGCTTATGCAGCTCACGAGAAGATGAGTGGTATTCCAGAGAAGCTGTTTAATGGTGTAAAGACCAAATCAGAGGCGGCAGGATGGCAGTTTGTTAATGAGATTGCCGATGGCAATGCCAATCTACAGCTAGACCAGGTGAACAAAATGGTTGATGATAAGGCAGCAGCTATTGTGATTGTAGCTCAAAATGGTGACAGCATTGTGCCAGCTGTAAAGCGAGCCAATGAGGCTGGGATACCAGTTATTGCCACGAACCGTGATATTAATGGCGGTGTTTTCACAAATGTAGTAAATAACGAGCGTCAGGCAGGAGAGCTGCAGGCTGATTATATGGCTGCCCATCTGCCTCAGAATGCCAAGATTGTTTATATCAAGGGTGATATGACAGTTAGTGCAGGTGTAGATAGATATGAGGGGTTTAAGGATGCCATCAAGGCAAAGCGTCCTGATGTGGAAATTATAGCCTCCAATAGTACCGGGGATTGGTCGGAGGCTCAGGGCATTAGAGAGCTGTCCCTATGGCTGGGGATGTATCCTCAGATTGATGGTGTTGCCTCTGCCAATGATAATATGGCCATGGGAGCTATTGCAGCTATGAAGGCAGCAGGTCGCTTTAATGATTCCATTATTGTCTGTGGTGTAGACAGTACTGATGATGCTCTGGCTTCCATTGCCGCTGGGGAAATGAAGATGACTGTTAAGCAGGATGCTGACAAGATTGTAGAAACCATTATGGGGCTTTTGCAGCAGATAAAGCAGGGCCAGTCTCCAGAAAAGGGAAATGTGCTGGTGCCAATGTTTGCCATTACCAAGGATAACTTGGCTCAGTACAAATAAGCAGGAGGAGCTAAAATGAAAAATATTAGTGTAAAAACAAAAATCGTAGCTCTGGCTGCTATTATGCTGGTAATTACCTGTCTGGTAGCAGCAGCAGGGCTGTATTCTAATAACAAATCCAAGCAGGCTGTAGATACTATGTACAATTCCAATATGATGGCTACCCAGTATCTCACCCATGCAGATTCACAGCTGGCTACAGCAAACAAGGATATAGATTTTATTCTCCAGCAGAATTATAGTATAGATAATAGAAATATTCTGTTAGATGATTTGGCTGGCAGAATTGGCAATATTACCAAGGACATTGCAGAGGTAAAAAATGTAACCACTACGGAAAAGAGCCTTAAGATTATTGAAGGTCTGGAGGGGAAACTGGCTGAGGTCACGAGCGCCATTCAGGCTGCCAAGAAACTGGGCACAACTCCAGAGGATAAGCAGAAGATATATGCATCTTTGCAGATTGTAGATAGCATTGCTGCAGATTTGGCTACTCTCACCCCAGAGAATGTTTTGCAGGGCAAGCTCTTGTTCCAGGAAAGCAATGAAGCATATAATTTTGCTTTGATTGCCTTTGCCGTAATCATAATTTTAGGTTTGGTAATTGGTATTTCTGCAGCCTATATTATTGCCAAAGGCATTGCCGATCCACTGCGTGATTCCGTAGAGCTTTTGGATGCAGTAGCTGATGGTGATCTGACCAGGGAGGTAGTACCAGAGCTTCTGGATAGACAGGATGAGGTTGGCACTATGGGCCAGGCTCTTAACAGAATGCAGCAGTCTCTCCGTGAGGTATTGGGCACTGTTAGCCAGGAGGCAGATAATAGTGCCCAGATGGCTGATGAGGTCTTTGAACTGGTAAGTGCATTGAACAGCAACGCTCAGGATATGTCTGCTGTTACTGAGGAAATGGCAGCCAGCATGGAAGAAACTGCCGCTTCTACCACCAATATTCAGGATTTGAGTCATGGGATTCGCTCTCAGGTTGAGACTGAGGCTGACGAAGCCGCCAAGGGTGCAGAATATAGCAAGACTGTATTTAATCGTGCTGATGTTCTACACAAAGATATGGAGGCTTCCAAAACTGAGGCTCAGAAGGTATATAGCGAAACAAAAGGCTCTCTGGAGAAGGCTATTGAGGCTGCCAAGGTGGCAGATAATATTGCAGAGCTGACTCAGGGAATTACTGATATTGCCGAGCAGACCAATCTGCTGGCTCTTAATGCAGCCATTGAGGCAGCTAGAGCTGGTGAGCATGGCCGTGGCTTTGCTGTAGTAGCTGACGAGGTTCGCAAGCTGGCAGAGCAGTCTCAATCAACGGCTGGGGAGATTCAGAATCTTACTGGCAGAGTTACCGGAGCGGTACAGAATCTGTCCCGCAGCTCCTTTGATTTGTTGAAGTTCATGGAAGAAAATGTACATCGCAACTATGAAAAGATGACCAAGACTGCCGAACAGTATCGGGAGGATGCGGAGTATTTCAGCGAATTTGCTGGCAAGAGCAATGATTCCTCCAAGTCTATAGCGGAATCTATTCAGACCATGTCCAACAGCATGGAGGAAATTACCAAGGCTACCAATGAAGGAGCTATTGGTAACAACAGCGTAGCAGAGCAGGTTGTATCTGTAGCTGAGAAGGCTAACAGCATCTTGACCAAGGTTAATGTGTCCAAGGATGGTGCAGAGAAGCTGAAGCAGCAGCTGTCCAGATTCAAAATTTAATTAATTGATATTTGAGGGCCATAACGGTATTGTCTACAGTGCTGTTATGGCCTTTTTGTTGCGAAAATTTGACATTTCAACTTTTTGTTGACAAAAATTCTCATTGGGGTAAAATTATATAGGAAGTTTTGTAGAAAATTGGAGGCTTTTTAATGACAAAAATTAATATATTCTCCGGCTTTTTGGGAGCTGGTAAAACCACATTAATTCAGAAGCTGATTGAGGATGGCTTCAAGGATAAAATTGCTCTTATTGAGAATGAATTTGGGGAAATTGCCATTGATGGCGGCTTTATGAAGGAAGCCGGGGTAGAAATCAAGGAATTGAACTCTGGCTGTATCTGCTGTTCCCTAGTTGGGGATTTTGAGCAGTCCCTGAAACAGGTTATGGATACCTATCATCCTGAGCGGATTATTATTGAGCCATCTGGCGTAGGCAAGCTGTCTGATGTGAAAAAGGCTGTAGCTACTGTTCTTAGCGATGATGTAGTTATGGATGGCTGTATTGCGGTAGTTCATGCCAAGAAATGCAAGATGTATGCTCGTAACTATGGTGAATTCTTTATTGATCAGATTGCCCATGCAGATTGTATAGTGCTTAGCCGCAGCCAGGATGTAACTGAGAAGAAGCTGGCGGAAACTATGGAGATTATTCGCAAGTACAATGAAAAGGCTCCAGTAGTAACAACTCCTTGGGAGGAAATCAGCGGTGAGCAGATACTGGGAGCTTTGGCTAATAGCCCATTGCTTTCTTTAGAGGATGTGGAGGAACATCATGAGCATGCCCACGAACATCACCATGACCATGATTGCTGTGATCACCATCATGAGCATGACCACGAGCATCACCACCACGATCATGAGTGCTGTGACCACGAACATGAACACCATCACCATGAGGACGAGTGCCATGATCCTAATTGCAGCTGTCATGACCACCACCATCATCACCATCATGCTGATGATGTCTTTGGCAGCTGGGGTATGGAAACTACGCACAAATTCACAGCAGAGGAGTTGAAGGAGATTCTGGCTCAGCTGGTAAATGCTGATGAGTACGGTGTTGTGCTTCGTGCTAAGGGTATTGTGAAGTCTGTTAATGATGGGGAATGGCTACATTTCAATTATGTACCTGGTGAAAGCAGTGTAACTACTGGTGCAGCTGATTATACCGGCCGTTTCTGCGTAATTGGCAGCAAGCTGCAGGAGCATAGCCTGCAGGAGCTGTTTTTGGGAGAGTAAGATATGAGCGATAAGCAAAATGTACCTGTATATTATTTCATGGGCTTGCTGGAAAGCGGCAAAACCAGTGTAATTATTGACTTTCTTCAGAATAATCAGTTTGGCAAGGCAGAATGTAATTTGATTATTCTAGGTGAGGAAGGGGAGGAAGAAATTGATGAGGAGCTTCTGGAGCAGAGCCACGCCAAGATTGTTACAGTGGAGGATGTGGAAGAGTTGACACCGGAGTTTTATCAGGAGCTTCAGGACAAATATCATCCTAGCAGTATTCTCTTTGAGGCCAATGGTATGTGGAATGCCGGGGATTATATGAATATCCCTTTGCCAAAGGAATGGTTTGACTTTCAGAATATCGGCATGGTCAATGCAGAAACCTTTGAGGTATATCAGAAGAATATGAAGGACAAATTTGTAGATTTGTTCCGTTACTGTGAGCTGATTATCTTCAATCGCTGCGACCACAATACCCGCCAGCAGGATATCCGCCGTAATGTACGGGTGGTAAACCGTCGGGCCAATGTTATTTTTGAGTCTGAATTGTCTGATTTTGTGGAGGAAGAGCCAGAGCTGCCATTTGATGTATCCAAGGATATGATTGATTTGGACTTTGATGATTATGGTGCCTGGTATGTGGATTTGCAGGATCATCCAGAGAATTATGACAAGAAAAAAATGATTTTTGATGGATATATTTGTTCTGCTGAAAAGAATCGCAAGGTACATTATGGCGTAGGCAGAGTAGGTATGGCCTGCTGTGCTGAGGATATGATGTTCCTAGGAATTGCCGGCAGCGGGGCAGCCTTCCATCAGCTGAATGCCAAGGAAAATCAGCGGAAATGGGGCCAGATAACCGGCACCGTTCACTGCAAGCAGGATGCCAATGGCGAGGTGGTAAACCTTTCCTTCAAGGTGGAGGATTTTCAGGAAAAGGCTAAGCCAGAGGATACAGTAGTATATTTCAATTAAGAGCAGAATAGCAAATGGGAACTGTATTGGGGAACTAATATGGTTCCTATTTTTAGTATATTCTTTGGAGGCAAATATGCCATTAAAGGAAAAAATTATTGAAAAAGTAGAAAATGAGGCTGGAGAGTGGCCTTATCTTCAAGAGCTGCCTCAGGAGCTTCATACCATGAAATTCCAGCGGCTTTATCAGGAAAATGATGATATGTATGAATTGTTTTCCTATAGCAATGAGGAACGGCATTTGGGGATTTGTGCTTATTTTCATCAGGAAACTGAGGAATACAAGGTGCGGGTATGGATAGGCCTGACAGAATTTTGCCTTATGGAGTTTATTACCGCCAGCTTTGAAGTATTTGAACAGCATCTTAGGCATTATCTGGAAGGGGCCATCCATGATTTGGTGGTTTACAATCCAGATAATATGAGCTATGTCACCAAGGAAATGAAGATTACAGCTTGGGATTATACCAATATATTGCCAGAAACCCTAGAGGGGTTTCAGCTGTTTATCAACCCTTCTGCGCCAGTAAGAGTGCTGAATGGTTCCTATATTGTTTTTGACTATACAGATTTTGCTATTGAAAGCAATTTTATTATCTACTACAACGAATTTCGCTGTGAGTTTTTTGGGGAGGCTAGAATCAGGAATATTCCAGAGATGAATTATATTTTTGATTCTCCCGATATACCTCATTTAGAAGAAAAGCTTCACCAGCATTTGGTTCCCAGATTGCAGGAAATCCGCCAGCGAGCTGAAAATGAAGATTGAATTACGCTATAGTTCCTATGGTTTTCCACGGGGGCTATTGGTTTACATGATTTTTATGCTATAATTAAAGCGAGTGATTTTGCAGATAATGTTTGATATTGCTTGTATATGGGGGGAGGCACTATGGATAAAGGTTTTGCTTATAATGAATATGTTGAAAAATATATTGATGCATTGAAGAAAATTTATGGCAAGGCCATGAAGGTTGTGCTTTTGTATGGCTCCTATGCACGCGGAGATTATAACGAGAAATCAGATGTAGATATAATGATTTTGGTTGATATGCCAGATAGTGTTATCAATAAGTTTTTTGCTCAGACAGCAGATATGACCTATGATTTTAATATGGACAATCATGTAGAATTTTCACCAGCAGTAAAAAATATTAATCAGTTTTATAAATGGGTAGAGGTTAATCCGTTCTATAAAAACGTAAAAAAATAGGGGCGTGTTTTATATGAAGCTGCTTGATGATAAAGGCGATATTGCAGATTTGGTAAAATACAGGTTGGATGTGGCCAAGCAGGATTAATAGTGATTATGATGATTTTTCCATTGTTGATGCAGATATAACTTTGGAATTAATGAATGTAGTGGAAAAAATTGTTCATGAAATAGAAAAATATCTATTGGCAAGAATATGAGTAATAGAAAGGGGTTTGTATTTGAGTATTTTGAATGTTGAGCATATGTCTCATGGTTTTGGCGGGCGGACTATTTTTGAGGATGCTTCTTTTCGGTTGCTAAAGGGAGAGCATATTGCTCTGATTGGTGCTAACGGTGAGGGCAAATCCACCTTTTTGTCTATTATTACTGGGCAGATGACACCAGACGAGGGCAAGGTGGAATGGGCCAAGCGAGTAACCACTGGTTATCTGGATCAGCATGCTGTTCTTAAGCCTGGGATGACCATCCGTGATGTACTGAAAACAGCCTTCGATGAAATGTACAAGCTGGAGCAGGAAATGCTAGCGGCCTATGACAAAATGGCTGAGGCTACCCCAGAGGAAATGGACAAAATGATGGCTGATGTGGGGGATATTCAGGATATTTTGGAGGCCCACAGCTTCTATACCTTGGACAGCAAAATCGAGGAGGTAGCTGGAGGCCTGGGCCTGCGGGATATTGGTCTTGACAAGCCTGTAGATGCTCTTTCTGGTGGACAGCGCACCAAAGTCCTGTTGACCAAGCTGATGTTGCAGAGTCCGGATATATTGATTTTGGACGAGCCAACAAACTTTCTGGATGTGGAGCATATTGAATGGCTGAAAACCTATTTGCAAGGGTATGAGAATGCCTTTATTCTGGTATCCCATGATGTGCCTTTCCTGAATGCTGTTACCAATGTTATCTATCATGTGGAAAATGCTACTCTTACTAGATATACTGGCAGCTATGAGAAATTCCAGGAAATGTATGCTATCAAGCGCCGTCAGGAGGATGCAGCCTATGAGCGGCAGCAGGCGGAGATTGCCAAGGAAAAGGACTTTATCCAGCGAAACAAGGCATGGCTAATTCCCGTCAGAAACGTTTGGACAAAATGGAGCTGTTGGAAAAGCGCACGGAAAAGCCAAAACCTCATTTCAATTTTCAGATGGATAGAACTCCTAGCCGTTTTGTAATTGAAGCCAAGCGATTGGTACTGGGCTATGATACTCCTTTGACTAATCCTGTAGACATTCAGTTGGAGCGGGGCAAAAAGGTGGCTCTCCGTGGGGTTAACGGTTTAGGTAAAACCACTTTGCTGAAAACCCTGCTAGGCCAGATAAATCCTATAGCCGGCCATATAGAGCTGGGAGAATTTGTTTCTCCCGGATATTTTGAGCAGGAATCCAACCGTGGCAATGATAATACCGCCATTGAGGAAATCTGGCAGGAATATCCCGGCATGACTGAGTTTGAAGTGCGCTCTGCCTTAGCAGCCTGTGGCCTAACCAATGAGCATATTACCAGCAAAATGATGGTACTATCTGGTGGCGAGGCAGCCAAGGTAAGACTATGCAAGATTATGCAGAAGCCAGTGAATCTGCTGGTGCTGGATGAGCCTACCAATCATCTGGATGTGGAGGCCAAGGCAGAATTGAAGCGAGCCTTGAAGGAATACAAGGGCTCCATTCTGCTGGTATCCCATGAACCGGATTTCTATGAGGACTGGGTAGACAGCATTTGGAATATCGAAGGCTGGACAACAAAAATTATTTAAAAATATATCCCTGCTATGATGAGGCAAAGCATGATGTTTTAAATTGCTTTGTTGAATCTTAGGCAGGGGTATTTTTTTGCCTGCTTTTACTATTGAAAGAAAATGAGATTAATATTGAGATTCATTCTTATTAACAATAAAAGGCATTGATAATCAAATTCATTATAAAATTAGTCTTAAATATAGTAGCTGTTATAGTTAATTAGAAAAAGAATACAAAATACTTATGAAATTAAGTTTTTGATAATTTTACAAGTATTTTATAATGTAGTAAAATGTGAGTTGTAGTTGGGAACAACTGCGATATGGAATAGCTATATATCTGTCATAATCTATAGGTATATAGCAGCTGCTTCCTGCCTATATGGTTATGAAAGTGGCTAAGGCTTTATTATTAGGAGGAATTGTTATGTTTCAGAAGACAGATTTTTGGATTGGCTTGGCTGTCGGTGCTGTTGCCGGCGTATTCGGCTATCGCTTCATGCAGGAGCGTGAGCAGCAGATGAACGCTATCCAGGCAGCTCCAGCAGGTCAGGTTCCATTGGCTGAGCTTCAGCGTCAGAAGGAGGAGCTGGAGGATCTGATTGCAGCTCAGGAAGCTGCCAAGGCTGAGTAATTTTCCAACAAAGACGGAGGTTGTTGCATGCATGATTCGTATAGTAGCATCATAGAGAGTGCAGCAGCCTCTTTTTTGGACTTTAAAAGAAAATTGGGGCGATAATATGACATTGGACAATATGAAAAAATCTTTGAAACAGCTTCCTCTGTCTGTACCTATGGCAGCCTCGGCAGTTATGACTGCGGCTTCTCTGGCAGGTAAAAACAAGCAGCTCCATTTCTGGAGTGGTGTATGCTGGCTGGGACTATCAGCGGTTCATACCTGGCAGCATTGCACCAAGGTGAAAAACGATATTCAAAAGGGCGTGAAAAAAATGGGAATCATGGATTTTGTGAATATCCCTAAAAATAAAATAGATATGTTTATCCGTACCGTAGAGGTGGCTGCCTATGTGCCAGGTCGAGTGCGTCTATACAGCAAGCAGCTGATAGGCAATCCTGCCAACTGCCGCAAGGTCAAGGATTATCTAAGAAGCTACAAGGAGCTTAGCGAAGTAGAGGTTAATGAAGTAACTGGCTCTATTCTGATAAAATACACCCCTCAGCTTCTTCATACCAACAAGGAGTTGACTAAGGTAGAAGAATATATCAAAACCCATGTAAGGAGGTAATTCTATGTCGTTTGTTTCCGGAATTATGATGGGAGCCTCCATAGGCACAACCATTCATGATATGATTGCCGGCAAAAAGGCAAGGGGAGGCTTTAGCGGTCAGGCTAATTACGCTGTTGGCAGACAAAATGCTCCTGTAGAGTTAAAGCCAGCTTTTGTGCCTGAATTTGCTTTGGTTAGCAGTCTGGCTGGACGCCGCCGCTATCGTATGGCCGCTCTGGTGGATAATGGCCCTTTGGCAAAGCTTTTGGAGCAGCAGCTGGCTCGTTTGGAAATAGTCTTGGAGGTAAAGGCTAATCCTACTACTGGCAGTTTGCTGATAGAGTTTTATCCATCTGAGGAAAATGAGGTTTCCATGAATAATTTCATGGAAAAGCTCCGTCAGCGTATGATTGTGGTGGAGGCAGAGGACAATCCTACTTTTAAGGAACCTACTTCCTATGCTAAAAGCTGGAGTTCCACTGGTTCCTTCCTAAACAAGCAGGTACGCAGTATTACCGGCAATAGCTTTGATATTTCCGCTTTGATTTCGCTGATCTTTTTGATTAGAGGTATTAGAAAATGCCTGATTCTAGGCCAGCGTCCAACAGGCCCATCTATGATTTGGTGGGCTTTGCATCTAATGAAGGGATGGCGAGGATGATGAAATCCTTTAATAGTTGTCGTGTGCCATTGCAGGTTCGTCTTTCTGTACAGGAAGGGCGTATGCTGGGAGCAAGGCTTCGTGCCCTGTCCTCTGTGGTATCTGTGGCAGTAAATAATAATTTTGTTACCATTTGGTATCGTGGCCCTCTGCCTGCTATGCAGATACAGACCATGGTAAAATCAGCCTGCAAGGCCAGCGGTCCCTCTCAGGAGGAAACCATGGATATGGCAGATT
>OQVO01000541.1_pt1 | contig 11998 bp, 9 predicted proteins | sample 1691511 | NCBI WGS metagenome assembly OQVO01 (sample SAMN03418254, study PRJEB22391) | human gut metagenome | biome: human-gut; feature: organic feature; material: feces | host: Homo sapiens | place: Tanzania | collected 2013-01 | reverse complement strand
TTAAAGCAGAACCAAAAGGGAAGCTGGATGGAAAGTGGGTCGTAACCCTTGTGGTATCCGAAATTGACAGACAGGAGGCTGCAGCGGCAAGCGCAGCAGCGCTGTTTGGCAAGATGAAGATCGTGGACAAGCCCAAGAAGACCAAAACAGGACAGTATGTCACCAACGAGGAGGTGCTGCAGTCGCTGAAAGGCAAGCACGAGATTGTGGCTGACATCCTGGAACACAGAGGGTTGAAGAAGCTGCTCGGCACCTATGTAGACGCCCTACCAAAGCTGATAAACCCACGCACTGGACATATCCATACGTCTTTCAACCAGACGGTTACGGCTACGGGACGACTTTCTTCGAGCGACCCTAACCTGCAGAATATCCCCGTGCGCGGCGAGGACGGAAAGGAAATCCGCAAGGCTTTCATCCCGGAGCCAGGATGCGAGTTCTTCTCTGCCGACTACAGTCAGATTGAGCTTCGTGTAATGGCTCATCTCAGTGGCGACGAGAACATGATTGAGGCTTTCCGCGAAGGCTATGACATCGGTTGTGATATGATAAGATGCTTCTAAATCCTTGTTGTATTTAGATTTTTCATCAATATTAATCACAACAGAAACATAAAACCTGCCAGCTTTACAGGAAACTGTACCACTAATAACTTTAGCACCTACAGGCAGATAGCCAGATTCTTTAAGCCTTACCTGCTTCAGTGTAGGTATCATCAATTTATGACGCCATATCCTCCAATCACCTTTGTTATTCTTGGGAAAATATAGCTTCACATCTTGATTGGATTTCTTTTTGAATCGTGGAAAGCCTGCCAGACCATCAAAAAACCTCTTAAAAGCAATTTCGGCATTTACTAACGCTTTTTTACGAGCCTTAGAACCACACTCATCTATCCACGGCAGTTTTACCTTGAGATTATGATTGACATATTTGTCAAAGTCTTTAGCAGTTGCAAAATGCTTTTGTCGGCTATCTAACAGGCCACGCTGATACATTTTGTATAGTTTTTTATTATAGGCAATGTATTGATTATATAGAAATCTAGCTATGCCGATTGAGCGAATGATTTTTTTATTCTGCTCTTTACTTGGTGCTATCTCCGTCTTGAATGCCTTTAGCAATATCTTCATCCCCTTCTATCTGCTTTTTGTATTTACGCAGTCCATACAGCCTGCATGAAAAAACATGAAGTATACTTACTATGTCCTGTACTAATTCTTCATGAGGTGATAGCCTTTCATTTTTGACAACGACTATTTCCACGTTGAATTTATTACAGAACTTTTCAAACCAGTCAAAACCAAATCTGACAAATCTATCTTTGTGAGAAACCAATATCATTTTTATCTTGTTTTCCATGACTTCAACAAGAAGCTGATTCCATTTCTTGCGGTTATAATTTAATCCACTGCCATAATCACGAATAATCTCATCGGCAATAAGTCCCTTGGCATTTGCATAGGTCTGCAAAAAATCAACTTGATTTTCTAAATCATCAGATTGGTTTCTAGTTGACACCCTGGTATAAATTACAATCTTACGAAAATCAGTGTCTTTCCCTATTCCCTTAAATTGCAAATATTGGTCATAAGTATAATATCTTCGATTAGTCGGGGTTCTATTTGCTATAAGAGTTTTTTCTCTATCCCAGCGTTGTAGTGTCTTTACTGAAACGTTGAGCAATTTAGCAAACTCTTTTGGCTTGTAATTAGTGATATTTAATGTATTCATGTCTAAAATCCTCCATAAACACATTATATCAATAATATGCACTTTTATCTATACAATCAGTTACTTATCTTTCCTCCTTTGGAAAACCTTCTCCATCATCTCCAAAAAAAGACTATACCAAGGATATTTTATACAAAAATCCCATATTATGCAAATTATATCAGAGGTAAATTACAAGGAAAAATATTTTGCGGAAATTCTAGGATAAATCAATATAATTTAATATATTTTCTTCTCAAATGATTAATCTTTTTCTTTTCATTTGCAATTTTTTCTTTTATATGGTATAAAGATTAATACTATTGAAAAAAGGAGCGATGAAAAATGCGTGAATTGTTAGAGCTTTTGGAACATGATGCCCGTCGGCCAGCCGGTGAGCTGGCGGCCATGCTGCACCGCAGCGAATATGAGGTTGAACAGCAGATGCGTCAGCTGGAGCAGGACAAGATTATCCTAAGCTACAACACCCTGATTAACTGGGAAAAAACCGGCAGCGACACCGTAACCTCCATTATCGAGGTAAATCTCACCCCTCAGAGAGAGACAGGATTTGATGCCATTGCGGAACGCATCTATCGCTTTGACGAAGTACGAACTGTTTATCTCATGTCTGGCAGCTTTGACCTGCTGGTAATCATTGAGGGTAAATCCCTGCAGGATGTGGCTAATTTCGTAGCTACCCGCCTGTCCACCATTGAAGGTGTTACTCAGACTCGCAGTCATTTTATGCTGAAGCCATACAAAAAGGATGGCATTATTATTGAGGATAAAGAACAAGATCGAAGGCTGGTGATGACTCCATGACAGAAAATATAGATTGGCAGAAAAGAATTTCTCCTGTAGTACAGGCTATACCTCCATCTGGCATTCGCCGTTTTTTTGATATTGCCGCCGAAATGGAGGATGTTATTTCTCTAGGCGTAGGTGAGCCGGATTTTGTTACTCCTTGGTCCATTCGAGAAAGCTGTGTCTACGGTCTGGAGCAGGGCTATACCTCCTACACTGCCAACCGCGGTCTTTTGGAGCTGCGAGAGGAAATCTGTGCTCTCCAGAAGCGCAATTTCAACATCGACTATGATCCCAAGACCAATGTACTGGTTACAGTAGGTGTCAGCGAAGCCCTGGATATTGCCATGCGGGCTATTCTCACTCCCGGGGATGAGATTCTTATCCCAGAACCTTGCTACGTTTCCTACAAGGCCTGTGCTTCCCTAGCCGGTGCTGTACCTGTGGCCGTACCAGCCAAAATCGAAAATAATTTCAGCATTACCCCAGCAGATTTGGAGGCTCATGTTACCCACAAAACCAAGGCTCTCCTCATTGGCTATCCTAACAATCCTACTGGTGCTATTCTCACCAAGGACCAGCTGATGGATATTGCCAAATTTGCTCAGGAACACGATTTGATTGTTATTTCCGATGAAATCTATGGTGACCTGACCTATGGTGGGGAACGCCATGTATGCTTTGCTGGTCTGCCTGGTATGAAGGACAGAACTATTCTTCTCAATGGCTTCTCCAAGGCATATGCCATGACTGGCTGGCGCATTGGCTATGCTATGTCCAACCCGGCCATTATTTCTGCCATGACCAAGATACATCAGTACACCATGCTGTGTGCTCCTATTACCGCCCAGATTGCTGCGGTAGAGGCTCTTCGTCACGGTGAGAAATACATGAAGAAAATGGTTTCCGAATACGACAAGCGCCGCCGCCTTATTTATGACGGTCTTACCAATGCCGGCCTGAAGTGCTTTGAGCCAAAGGGAGCCTTCTATATCTTCCCAGATATAACCTCCACCGGCCTTACCTCTGAGGAATTTGCCGAACAGCTTCTTATGAAGGAGCATGTGGCACTGGTACCAGGTACTGCCTTTGGCCAGTGTGGCGAAGGATATGTACGCTGTTCCTATGCCACCTCAGTAGCCAAAATCTCTGAGGCTATTGCCCGCATTGAACATTTCGTACAACACTGCAAAAAATAAATAAAAATACAAAGGCCATATCAACTCATATAATTGATATGGACTTTAAAATTACGTACAAAAAAGGACTGCTCCCGGCAGTCCTTTTAATTTCTCTATGGCGGAGAGGGTGGGATTCGAACCCACGGTGCCTTGCGACATCACTGGTTTTCAAGACCAGCTCCTTAAACCACTCGGACACCTCTCCATAGCCATATTAGTTTAACAAAAAATCATCTATCTGTCAAGATTTACTTAGCAGCTTCCTGTGGCAGAGCCAACTTGCTAACATCCAGGTCAACCATAATGCCCATAGCCTTATCCAAAGCAGCCTTGCTGGAATTATAATTATAGAGGGCAGTATAATAATTGGTCTGAGCCTGAGCCAGCTTTTCCTCTGCATCCATAACATCCAGATTGGTACCTACACCAGCTGCATAGCGAACCTGAGCGATCTTATAATCCTCCTGAGCCTTGTCCACAGCCACCTGGGTAGTATTAATGCTCTTCTCCGCAGCCTTCAGATTCAGATAAGCAGTACGAACCTCCAAATCACCAGACTGACGGGTATTCTCAGCAGCAGCCTCAGCCTTGACTACAGCAGCCTTAGACTGATTTACCTTGGCCTGGGTAACATTATTGTCCCAAATATCCCAGGACACTACCAAACCAGCAGTCCAATTGTTACTGGACTGATAACGTGAATCACTTTCCTCGGAACCAAACGGAGAATCGCCAGCCCAGCTCTTGGAAGCCTGGGCACTTACCTTTGGCATATAGCCAGCTCTAGCCTGCTGTACCCCAGCCTCGGCAATAGCCACCTGATAATCAGCTATCAGCACATCAGGACGATTGCTGCGGGCATAGGCAGTACATTCCTCCAATGGAATCTCATAAACATTGTAATCCAAACTATCAGTGAGATTCAGCTCTGTATCAGTAGGCAGTCCCATAACGTTGTTCAGGCTGGCAATAGCCACATCATAGCTATTGTTGGCATTAATGAGATTCTGTTCTGCATTGGCCATCTGCACCTGAGTTCCCAGCACATCGGATTTAGCTACTGTACCTACAGTGTACTGAGCATTAACATTTTTCAGATGCTCAGTCAGGGTATTTACAGAATCCTGTGCTACCTTAATCTGATTCTTGGCCTGCAAAGCCTGATAATAAGCACTCATGGTGGCCGCCTTTACCTGCTGCTTGGAAAGCTCCAAACCCAGTTCATTGGCATTCATAGCCAAATCTGCCGCCTTGATAGCTCCCTCCAGCTGGCCACCGGTATAGATAGGCATGGTCAGGCTAAGAGTATTGCCATAGTTACGGCTCAAACTCAGCTTATCATTGTATTTGCCACCCATCTTGGTAGCTGTGCTCTGCCAGTTCACAGTGGGGCCAAAGCTGCGACGAGCCTGATGGCGAGCCCATACAGCACTATCGTATTCAGACTCCTGCTGCTTGATGCTGTAGTTATTATCCAAGGCAGTACGAACACTTTCCTCCAAGGTCATGTCCACAGACTCTGCCATAGCGGCACTTGCCATAGTTGTGGTCATCAAACCGCCCAGCACAAGGGCTGTCAGCTTTTTCATATAATTCTTTTTCAACTTCGTTTCCTCCTACATATACATCTATCAACCATTTATACTAAAAGCTTCGGCGCAGACCGAAATATGTTGCTCTGGTATCAGATTTATTTATATCATTAACCTGGGTAAAAATATAGGTATCCTTGGCAATTTCATACTGCAAACGAGATTTCAGTTTGAAATCATTGGGATCATAGCCATCTATAGACAGCTGCAGCTTGTTGCCCATATCCAAGCCCAAACCAGCCTTGCCATCAATAACTCCGGCTCTCGCCCCCAGGCTGCCATTGTACATACCGCCCTGTAGATTGAAGTGATTGTCCTCTCCAATATCATTCAAGCCCAATCTCAGCAAACTATTTTCTGTGGGGCGGATGTCCACCCCCATATTAGTCTGCCAACGGTCTTCCTTGCCACTGTACATGGTTTCCAAGCCAGCATTAACCCCAATATTCGAAACGGTATTCATCATATCGTCAGCCCGCTGACTAACATTGCGCACATTATGCAGCGTAGCCTTCAAATCATCAGCCACCTGAGGATCTGTTACCACTCCTTCCAGGGAAGCGGCCATATTATCAATGCGCTTGCTGGTGGCAGAAAGATTAGCAATAGCCTCCCTCAAATTAGCTCCGGTTTCTCCATTGCCATTAAAGGTTGCTACCAAAACCTCCAAACTATCAGCAGTCCGCATCAGGCTGCCTGTCATGTGATTCAAATTCTGAGCCATCTGGCGAATATCTCCCTGATTAACCTGAGCCATATTGGCCAAAGTAGCTGTCAAACTATCAATATTAGCAGTAATACTGCGCATATTTATGGATACATCCTTCAAAGCTTGCTGAGTATCCTTATCCCCCAATAGCTGATTCATAGAATCCAGCAGTGTCTGTACCTTCAAAACAGCATTATTCATATTGGCCATCATATCATCCATAGTAGCCTCCTGCAAACCATAGATAAAATCCCCTGGCCCATAGCAATCCTCAAAATTGGCATCCTTGTCTGGCACAATATTGATAAACTTGCCTCCCATAACACCATTGGCAGTAACAATTACAGTGGATTTACGAGGAATCTTTACCTGGCTATCTATATGCACAGCAGCCACTACCCCAACACCAGAGGGCTCCACACTATCTACCTTGCCTACAGCCACACCGGCATAGCATACATCATTGCCGGAGGTCAGTCCCACGGCCTGAGGAAATCCTATGCTAAGGCTATAGCCCTGACTGCCACCTAGCTTTATGCCGCTAAGCATTACCATGATAGCAATCAGCAGTCCCAATCCCAGCAGGGTAAAGGCTCCTACCTTGGCTTCCAACTTCATTCTGCTTGCTCCCTTCCCATGTACATACGCTGCATAAAGCTCTGCAGTCTTTCATCCTTGATATGACAGAAATTCTTCACTGTATCTATTGCTATTAGCTCCCCTTCATAAATCATGGCTATTCTGTCCGCAATATTGCAAGCACTAACCATGTCATGGGTAACTACCACACTGGTAGCCTTTTGCTTTTTCTGGGTATCCTTCATCAACTCATCAATCTTGACAGTGGTAATAGGATCCAGGCCTGAACTAGGTTCATCATAAAAAATAATCTTTGGATCAAAGGCTATGGCTCTAGCCAGTCCCACTCGTTTCTTCATACCACCAGACAGCTCTCCCGGCATGGTGGACTGAATCCCAGGCAAGCCTACCTGCTCCAGCTTGCGAGCTACAATAGCCTGAATCTCCTCCTCAGACAAATCCGTATGCTCCCGGAGGCCAAAGGCTACATTCTCCCCCACAGTCATGGAATCAAAGAGGGCAGAATACTGAAAAACCATGCCCATATTCATCCGCAGCTTGTCTAGCTCTGCCTCCGACATATGGGAAATAGCCTGTCCCATAATGTAGATTTCACCACTGGTAGGTCTATCCAAACCAATAAGAAGCCTTAGCAGGGTACTTTTACCAGAACCGGAGCCACCTATAATAGCCAAGGTTTCTCCCTGATGGATTTCCATATTTATATTTTTGAGAACCTGCTTTTCACCAAAGCTTTTGCAAATATTTTCTATTCTAATCATATAGTTCTCTATCCTTTATTAATACAGCATCCAGGACAAAATCACGTTCAACAGAAATATGATAATAATGGAGGTAACTACAGAACGAGTAGTAGCCATACCTACGCCCTGAGCCCCCTCTGGAGCTCTCATGCCATAGTAACAGCCTACGGTAGCAATTACCATGCCAAAGACCAATGCTTTCAACAACCCACCAGTAAAGTCACTGCCGTCAGCATATTGCTCAATGGAATGCCAATATACATAATTGGAAATCCCAAAGTATTTGTCGGACACCAGCCAGCCACCCAATACACTAATGAAATTGCCATATACGGTCAGCAAAGGCACCATCACCATGCAGGCCAACATTCTTGGTCCAGCCAGATACCCTACTGGATTTACAGCCATACAGCGCAAGGCATCTATCTGCTCTGTTACCTTCATGGTACTGATTTCCGCTGTCATGGCAGAACCAACCCGCCCAGCGGTTACCACACCTACCAGCACCGGTCCCAGCTCCCTACCAGTGGCAATAGCAATAACGCCGCCTATGGTAGACTCGGCACCAAATTGAATCAATTCTCCTGCCATCTGCAAGGTCATAACCATACCCGTAAATAAAAGTGTCAAAGACACAATAGGCAGGGTATCCACTCCTAGATGGGACATCTGCTGAAGAATATGCTTAGGCCGCAGCCTTTTAGGCAGCTGCTTAAGAATTTCCAAAAGCAGCAAGGTCATATCCCCCACCAAAAATAACAGCTTCAGCACCCAACTGCCTATATATTCCAAGAATCGGATAAACATATTGTGTTTTCCTCCATATAATTCCAAACTACCTTCTATTTTAGCAGGAAAAAACAAAATTTAAAAGGCTGTCCCAAAATTTCAGCCATATTACCATGCACAATCATAGTAAAATTATGTGAAAATTAACTGAAATTGGACAGCCTCTTTACTTATGGAAGTAAACTACTTTTTCTCCAGCACCTTAATGCTGGTATGAATAACATTTTCAATAATATAATCAGTAGCCAGCTTATTGACTACAGGTTTTGGGTTAGGCTTTTTGACAGCCTGAGGATTCTTAGCCAGCTCCTTGGCTAATTTCTGCGCCTGACGAATACTTTCCTTCAGCTCTGCATCGTTCTTAGGCACTACTACTGTAGATTCAATGACAATATCATTATTGCAATTGCTGGACAGCATATTCTGCAACTGAACATCTACTGGAGGTTCCTCCTCAACAGGCTTGGCACCTGCCTCAGTGGCCTGCTGCTGAGCCAGCAGAATTTTAGCTACATTAATCAATCCACCACCGTGCACATCCAAAGCCAGCTGCCCTGGCTGCTGATGTTCAGGCACCTTATATGGGACAGACAGCTTTATCTTTTCCCCACGATAAGGCTTGATGGTGGTATCAAAAGTAATCTCCTCTCCTGGCAATACCTCCTGCTTGCTAGGCACAGCAGATACCAAAGTAGCAGTTTTACGGCCCTTATCAATGGTTACATCCACCTTCAGATCCAGCATATCTGCTTCCTTTTCCTTGTTGCCCAGAATAACCGCCAATATATCATTCAGCTCCGTTACTGCAACCTTGGCCACATCCTCGCCATCATAAAACATATTGCGACGGCTAATCAGACCATCCTTGCCATAGGTGCTTCGCAGAGAAAACTGCAAGCTGGCAGTGGAAGCATCCTGTCGATCAAGAGTGGTATTAATAGAGCTGTATACCACTACTGGTGCCAGCGCCGCCAGTACCTCTTCATCGTAGGCTACCATAGTATTATAGGTTATCTCCCGACCAGTATCCTTGTCATGAACTGTAACAATCACAGGCACAGTCTGAGGGAACTGGCCTAGAATACCTCCTATGCCATCCTGTCTGTCCTGATTGACTCTGCCAATAATTCCCTGCACATTGCCCAGCTTCATACCGGAGGTGGGACCATGTATGGTGCTTATAACATCAGCATCTGTCATAAAATAATTTACGTTGCCTCTGTGGGTATAGGAATGACCAAAAGCCAAAACCCTATTGCCATCCACCGCTGTAACAGTACCCATGGAACCAAAGGTGAAGTCACCTATGGACATGGCTACACCTACAGGAGAACCAGGCTGCAAAACTGCATTAGGGCGAGCAGACATCATAGATGCTCCATTGTCCCAGGTATTATCATAATCTAACTGAATCCCCAAAGGAGACAATTTGCTCTGCAGCATCTTCAAGCCCTGAGCACCAAAACCAGAAGCAAAATAAGTGGTTTTATGCTCTAAAGGAGCTTCACTGCCACTTTCCGCCTCTGCTTCTTCATCAGTGGCTGTTTCTTCATCTTCGGCAATCTTCACCCTACTCTGATAATCTCCGGCCCCAGCAACCTCCTGTGACTGCTGTTCCTCTACCAAAGCTTCATCCTGAGCCTCTGCTCCTGCCTGCTCCTCATGTTCCTCGGACTGGGCTACAGCCTCCTCTGCAGCCTTTTCCTCAGCAGGCTCCTTGCCTTCCTTGGCCTCCTGGTCAGCTTGGAACTTTTCCCGCTCCGCCTTCATCTGAGCCAAATCCAGCTGGGGCATACGGGTTTTATTTCTGGTATCTGGGTAATCCCAGATTTTCAGCATATCCTCAATAGGAGTCAGCATAATCCGCTGGGTAGGATACATATCCTTGTAGCCAGCTGACAATGCTCCTGCTAACCTGCCATTAAAATAAATGGGACTGCCACTCATGCCAGAAATGGCTCCCCCGGTTTCCTCAATCAAGGGACCGTACAGATTAACCAGTATTCTTTTGGCAGACATTTTGCTATTATCTCCCAATATGCCCACTACCTGCACATCAAAGGGACGAATCTCTCCACTGGCATCAATTACAGTATAGCCAGTGCCCCACATGCCAGGCTGCAGCTCCTTTAGACCTATAATCTCTGGCATGGCTGCCACTGCCACACTGCTTACCAACAGAGCACCAGTCAAACACAGAGACACCAAACCTTTTTTTATTTTTCCTATATATCTATTCAAAAAATTCACCTCGAAAATACTTTTGCTTATCGGTAATATATCCATTATAGCCGAAATAAAAATAATAGCAATAAGTATTTTGCCCATATAAATTTAAAAAGTCCTCATTATCGCCTTTTCAAAATCAAACCACTGCCTACAGGCCGTTCTCCTCCATCGGAAGGACTATTCAAAATCTGTCCCTGCAATACCATTTCACTGGAGCCGCCTCCATCCAGATTAAAGCCATTAACTGCCCCAAATTTTTGCAGCAGCTGAGCTGTTTCTGTCAAGGTAGTACCAATACTATGGCTTTGACGGCCATCTATAACCATGAGAATAATTTTGCCATCTGCCTTGATACCCAAAGCTGTTCTAGGCGCTCTGCCCTTGGCAATATCTGAGGGAAACTGCTCCTGCACAGCCGTAACATGAAGCTGACCATTTCTCAGCAGTTCTGGGCCAGCACCTACAATGGTAGAGGCACTATCCAGCTCAGGGCCAAAATTCTCTCCCAGGGTTACCCTATCTCCTATCCTAACCTTGGCGAAGGCATCCTGAGCCGTACCATGCACTGAAATCACCTGTGCACCTGTAGGAATAAAGCTGTTAGCCTGATTAATAGCTATGACCTTGCCATTCTGCACCACATATTCCTTGCCAAATTCATTGGTGCCAGTATAATTGCCAAAAAGACTATTATAAAGAATGGTATTATTGGTGCCTCTAGGGCAATTTACACCAGATAAATACACCTTCTGACCATTAATCTCTACCACTCCATAGTATTGGGAAGCAGCCAGCTTTAAGGTGCCATCCGGCATAAAGCCTAGAGAAGTACGATTGAAATAGGTGGTACCAGCAGTTTGGCCATTGAGACGGGTATTGCCTATCAGACTGCCATCCAGAGAGAAATAGCCGCCATTAATAGCAGCTACAGCCTGATGGGCAGATGCTATAGTCTTTAACTTCTGACGACCAGAGGCAATGCTATCCCCTGCCAGCACCAGCTGCAAATCAAATTTGCTTCTATCTGCCTCCAGTACATAGGCTGTCAGCATGCCACGGTTATCCACCCGTAAATAGCGAGTATAATTCAAGCCTGGCATAATCTGCCGTGGCTGCATTTCCTCATATTCCTTCTGAATATCAATAACCAGCCTATGGGGATTGGCCATAGTATATACCTTGGCCTCCATAGGTGCCTTCATATCCACAATCAGCTGAACAGTATCACTGCCATAGGTTCCTAAAATAATATCCTTAACCACATTGCTACGCAGGTCAGGTGCTCCCTGCAAGGTCGTAGCAATATTATTTAGATTAACCACCAATCTGGTATCATTATTCTCTCTGCTAACACTGTAATTAGCAGCTGCGTTCAAATCCAGTACAATTCGCAGACGAGTACTGCTATCCCCATAGCGGATATTGCTTAGTAGATTTCTACTGCCAAAATTAATCTGCTGTTTATTAACGCTCCGCCCAGCCTGCTGAGATGTGCTGATGCCTCCTGTCTGCAGCCATTCCGGCATCTTAGATGCTCCCCAGACCACAGACATATTGACCAACATCAGCAATAGGGCCAAACAGCCTACCAAAAATCTTTTCATAATACCTCCGGACTGTTTTTTGGGGGGTGGC
>OQVO01000533.1_pt1 | contig 12044 bp, 9 predicted proteins | sample 1691511 | NCBI WGS metagenome assembly OQVO01 (sample SAMN03418254, study PRJEB22391) | human gut metagenome | biome: human-gut; feature: organic feature; material: feces | host: Homo sapiens | place: Tanzania | collected 2013-01 | reverse complement strand
TCCAAATCTGCGATCTTGGCTCGATGAAAGGCTGTGCGCTCCAGCGAAGCTACTCTGCGGCGGCGATGCACTCGAGTCCCTTGTTTAGAGAAACGGTAATCCTATTCATTGGAACCAGCGAAGTTACTCTGCGGCGGCGATGCACTCGATCTCGACGAGGGCTCCTTTCGGGAGGGTCTTGACGGCGAAGGCGCAGCGGGCGGGGTAAGGAGCCTTGAAGAACTCGGAATAGATTCCGTTCATCGCGGCGAAATCATTCATGTCAGCGAGGAATACGGTGGTTTTCAACACCTTGTTGAGATCGGAGCCAGCCTGCTCGAGGATTGACTTGAGATTGGTCAGGGACTGACGGGTCTGGGCCTCCACTCCCCCTTCCGGGAACGCACCGGTGGCAGGATCGATAGGAAGCTGGCCGGAAACGAAGATGAAACCGTTATGCTCGATGGCCTGGCTGTACGGGCCGATGGCGGCAGGAGCCTTTTCTGTGCTTATCTGTCTCATAAAATCAAATTTTTGCCAAATTTAGGAAATTGAAAAGTAATTTGCCAAAAAACAGAGTAAAAGGGCTTCCAGGAAACTTCGCAAACATAGTAGTAAGCGTTAATAAATAAGATGCAGCTTTGAATAGTTTGAAATGTTCTTTGAGGTGAAATAATCTTGGTAAAGATTTGGCGGTATTTTAGAGGATGATGCCTTTGGGAGGTAGGAGTGTGCCGGTGGCACATGGCTGATGGGAAAAGACATATAGACCGAAAAGACATTCAAAGATAGCCAAGTTATTCTTTAAGGATTACATAATTGGTGGTAAATGTGTAAATTTGTAGAACGAACATTAAAAACACATTTTACTATGGCACTCGAACAACAGATCCAGAAGGACATAATGGAGGCGATGAAGGCTCACGACGAGTCACGCCTCAACGCGACAAGAGGCATCAAGTCAGAGATTCTCCTCGCTAAGACATCAGGAGCCGAGCATGAGCTCTCCGATGCTGACGTGCTTAAGATCATCCAGAAGCTCGTGAAGCAGCGCAAGGAGTCCGCTGAGCTCTACACCCAGGGCAACCGTCCGGAACTCGCCGAGAAAGAACTCGCCGAGATGAAGGTGATGGAAGCCTACCTGCCGAAGGCACTTTCCGAGGACGAGGTCAGGAATATTCTTAAAGAGGTTGTCGCCGAGGTCGGAGCGACCGGTCCTAAAGATATGGGCAAGGTTATGGGAGCGGCGACCAAGAAGTTGGCAGGACAGGCTGACGGCCGTTTGATCTCGACTATCGTAAAGGAACTGCTCGCACAGTAGTATTTTATAAATATTTGCACAGTAGTATTTTATAAATATTTGAAGAACAACAGCATCTATGATTAAGGAATCACGGAATATTGCTGCTGCGATCGCCGCGCTGACTTTGTCGGTCGCGGCTTTCACGCATAATGACAGTGCTATGGCCGCTGAACATGTCGAAGCTGCAAATTGTGTCGCCGGCGCTTCGAAAAGCCCAGCGGCAGGAAAAGCATCAGCGACAAATAATGCATCGGCGACAGGTTGTCTCGCCGGCGGCGCCTCAACAAGTTCGGCGGCCGGAAATGGTTCTGCGGCCAATAACACAGCAGCCGCAAAGGATCTGACGACCGGGCAGGATCTCTACAAGGAGTTCCAGAATCCGCCGAAATCGGCCCGCCCGAGGGTGTGGTGGCACTGGATGAACGGAAACATCACAAAGGACGGCATCAAGAAAGACCTTCTGTGGATGCAGAAGACCGGTATCGTGGGATTCCACAACTTCGACGCCGGGCTTGAAACCCCACAGATTGTGGACAAACGGCTCATCTACATGACCCCGGAATGGAAGGAAGCTTTCAAGTACGCCATCAACCTCGCGGACAGCCTTGACATGGAGATGACCATCGCCAGCTCCCCGGGATGGAGCGAAACCGGAGGCCCTTGGGTCAAGGACGAGGACGCGATGAAGAAACTCGTCTGGAGGCAGATCGAAGTAAAGGGCGGACAGCCTGTCAATCTGAAACTCCCGGAAGGATTCGACATCACAGGGCCGTTTATGGATTTCACAGGATCGTTCGACGGAATCTCACAGGTGTTCCTTAGGAAAAAGTTCTACAGGGATATAGCCGTTGTCGGAGTGAGACTCTGCGACAGAGACATCAATCTCAAAGAGTTGTACCCAACAATAACCTCAAGCGGATGCGACGCGGCAAGCGAGGAAATGCTCGAAAGGATCACCGGTGACAGCGTAGGAGACTACCTCGACGTCAAAGCCGACAAGAACGGCAAGTGCTGGATCCAGTACGAGTTCGCCGAGCCGCAGACCATCAAGGCCGTGGTGGTCTCCGAACTCAGGAAGGACACGAACCCTTACGTCCACACGAAGGAACTCCAGTACAGCGATGACGGAGTCAACTTCAAGAGCATCAACCTTTCCTATCAGGCCACGGCGCAAAGGACATACGCGATCCCGGCGACCACAGCCAAATATTTCAGACTCAGCCTTAAAGACAACAAAGGAAAGAAGGACTGCGAATTCGGAATAGCCCAATTCGCACTCTCAACGGTCACAAGAATCCAGCTCGCCGGAGACAAGGCCGGCAACAGTTTCTACCGCTTGCTCTGGATGGAGGACACTCCGTACAGCAGTGAGGCGGCCAGACTTGAGGATGTGGTAGATCTCACACCATACGTCAAGGACGGCACTCTCACATGGAACGCTCCGGAAGGCAACTGGAGAATATTCCGTTTCGGCTACAGCCTGACCGGCAAGACCAACCATCCCGCCTCACCGGAAGCCACCGGCCTTGAGGTTGACAAGCTCGACCCGAAAGCCATCACTGAATATTTCCACAACTACCTCCAGACCTACGTCGAGGCCTCCGGCGGAAAGCTCGGCAAGGGCGGCATTGAATATCTCCTAACGGACAGCTACGAGGCCGGAGCGCAGACATGGACCGGGAATATGTTCGAAGAGTTCAAGGCCAGAAAAGGCTACGATCTTCTCCGCTGGATGCCAGCACTGACAGGAATGGTTCTGAACAACACCGAGGAGACCGAGCGTTTCCTGTTCGACTGGAGAAGGACAATCGGGGACATGATCTCCGAATATCACTACGACCTCCAGAACGAGATCCTCAAGCCTTACGGAATGAAGCGCTACACGGAGAGTCATGAGAACTACCGCGCCAACCTCTCCGACGGGATGGACTGCAAGAGGTACGCCGAGATTCCGATGTCAGCCTTCTGGATGGACTACAAGAACGGAAACATATTCAATCCTCGTTTCGAGGCCGACGTGCGCGAATCCGCCTCCGTGGCCCACATCTACGGCCAGAACATCGCCGCCGCGGAGTCGTTCACATCCGACGGCTACAGGGACGGGGCCTGGGTCTTCTCCCCTGCCGTGCTCAAACCAACAGCCGATGCAGCGATGGCCGCCGGACTGAACCGATTCGTGATCCACACATCACCTCACCAGCCGGTTGACGACAAGGTCCCGGGACTCGGTCTCGGAAAATACGGCCAATGGTTCGACCGTCACCAGACCTGGGCCGACCAGGCGAAGGCATGGACGGATTATCTGTCCCGCAGCTGTTATATGCTTCAGCAAGGTCGTTTCGTGGCCGATGTCGCCTACTACTACGGTGAGGACAACAACGCAACGGGAATAATGCTCAAGAAAGTCCCGGCCCTTCCTTACGGCTACAACTACGACTATTTCAGCCCGTCCGTGATCCGTGATCTGGCCAAGGCCGAGAACGGGCTTATCACTGTGCCAAGCGGAATGAAGTACAAGGTTCTGATGCTTGACGCCAACGTGAAACACATGTCAATCGACATCCTGCGGAAGATCAAGGTGTTCGCGGACGCCGGAGTCGTGATCTGCGGAGCCAAGCCTCAGAAACTCGCCGGCAACACCGGCACGGAGGAAGAGTTCAAGGCACTTGTGAAAGACATCTGGAACACTGGCCGCAAGAATGTCACCGCAGGAGTGCCTGCGGAAAAAGTCCTTTCCGCCATGAGTCTCAAACCCGATTTCAGCATAGCAAGCGGAAACAACAAGGACATCAAGTTCGTCCACAGAAACCTTTCCGATGGTGAAATCTACTGGGTGACAAACCTTTCCAAGGACACGAAAGACATCACGGCCTCGTTCAGGACCACAGGCAAGAAGCCGGTCATCTGGAATGCCGACGATGCTTCCACCGAGCCTGTAAGCTATGAGATGGCTGACGGCAGGACCAACGTAAAGATGAACCTGACACAGCACCAGTCTGCCTTCGTCATATTCACAGAAAACACCGATGTGGCGAAAGTTGAGCTGCCTGAGACAAGCGAAGAGACAATCGTGGAGCTTAACACTCCTTGGTCAGTCAAGTTCCAGCAGGGACGCGGAGCGCCGGAAACCGCCACTTTCAATCAACTCGCATCCTTGACCGAGAGTTCCGAGCCGGGAATCAAGTACTTCTCCGGAGCGGTGACATATTCGAACATATTCAAGTTAAAAAAGAAGGAAATTCGAGGCAAGGATTCCGTCATTCTGGATTTAGGTGATGTGAAAGATCTGGCGGAAGTGACCGTGAACGGAAAGAATCTGGGAGTGTTCTGGAACGCCCCGTTCAAGGTTGACATCACCAAGGCAGTGAGGAGCGGAGAAAACACCATCGAGGTCAAGGTCATCAATATGTGGCACAACCGCCTCGTGGGCGATGTCCAGCCGGGTGTGACAAAGAAGATCACCTACACCCAGATGGAGTTCTTCAAGCCTGAGGAGCCACTGCTCCCGGCCGGACTTTTGGGGCCTGTTAAAGTGATTGGAATAACTGTAAACAAGTAGATCAATGAATATGAAAAAGCATGTGTCAGCGTTTTTGGTGATTGCGGTCTGCCTGTCGGCATCAGCAAAGAAACCAGACAAACCAGTGTTGCGATTCAATGAGAGCCGTGAGTTCAAGGTTCTTCAGTTTACTGACACCCACCTGATTCCGTCAAACGCCACGACTCCTCTTGTCTGGGAGAACATCAGGAACGCTGTCACAGGCGAAAGGCCGGATCTGATCATGCTGACCGGCGACCAGATCTACGCCAAACCGGCGTTGGACAACTATCGGATTCTTCTCGACACCCTTGACAAGTTCGGGATACCGTACGGAATAGTGTTCGGCAACCACGACAAGGAGTTTGACCAGCCGAACGCGGCTCTTTTGAAGGAGGCGATGTCACGCAGACTTTGCGTGACATCGGACACTCCCGGGATTCGTGGAGAAGGCAATTGCCTCATTGAGATCAAATCCGGTTCAGCCGACACCACAGCGTCCGTGATCTGGTGTTTCGACACGGGAAGCGCGTCACAGTTCTCAAAGAAAGAAGTCAAGAGCTATGACTACGACTACGCACACTCCGACCAGATCGAATGGTACGGAAAGGCCAGCGCGGCGGTCACGGCGGAACACGGTAAGAAGCCGCTTCCTTCGATAGCGTTTATGCATATTCCTTTACCTGAATATTCATACGCCTTCCGCGAGAGCTTGGATTTCAAGTCATACGGCACGCATCGGGAAGCCGTCTGCTGCCCGCATCTTAATTCGGGTCTTTTCTGCAAGATGCTTGAGTGCGGGGACGTGATGGCGGTCTTCTGCGGGCACGACCACGACAATGACTGCTCTGTCGGCTACTACGGCATCATGCTGGCCTACGGGCGGTACAGCGGCGCGGCGACAGTTTACAACAACATCGGGATGAACGGCAGCAGAGTCATCGTGCTCCATGAGGGCGAACGGAAACTCGATTCGTACATCCGCCTGCGTGACGGCTCGACCAAAGACCTGACGCATTATCCTGAATATTACCAATGACAGCCTGTGGTCCCCGAGCCTGTCGAAGCGACATGATCGTTTCAACTTGTAACGTCGCTTCGACAGGCTCAGCGACTAGTAATACAGCTCAGTGACCGAAACCAAAGATAACCATTTTAAACCAACGATATTATGAAAACAGTTTTGAAAGCGCTCTGCGCGGCTGGAGTGATGCTTTTAGGCATGGCATTGCCGGCCGGGGCGCAGGCATCCTCCGGAGATGTCAAAGGGTTCAAGTACGAAGCCAACCTGATGGTAGGTGTGATGCAGATGGCCTACGACAGCGATGAGTTTCCGTCTCGCCATTATTACAGGAAAGAGCTCAGTGATTTCTATGAGACATACACCGGAGATCCTGGCTTTTCAGCCTTCTACACAGCGGATTTCAATGTCTATCTCACCAAGTGGCTGAAAGTCGGAGCCAGCGCGGGCTACGCCAAAGCGTGGGCGAACGTGTTCGACCCTCGGGGCTACAAGAAGATCGGAGAAAAGACCTTGAACGACTACTCTCTGCTTGGACAGGCTAAATTCACATTCATCAACAGGCAGTTGTTCAGGATGTACGCCGGAATCGGTGCCGGAGCCTCCGTCTGGGCCGGGAAAGACCGCGGAGAAACATATTCCAAGATTCTCCCTGCCGTAGAGTGCATTCCATTGGGTTTCCAATGGATGGATCATAAAATATACACTACTCTTGAAATTGTGGTAGGCACCAGAATGGGCGGAGTCAGAGGTGGATTAGGTTACAGATTCTAAACTTGAAATCATGAAAAGAATTTTATCAATCGCGACAGTGATCGCTGCGACAATTATCGCTGCATCATCATGCAGCAAGGCTGAGAGAGAGTTTGCAGGGAGCGATGGTGAGGTGACATATTCAATGGGCCATTACATGATGTGCATCGCCAACAACCTGATAGTTGACAACCTCAAGATTCTGGAGTACAAAATCAACGGAAAGGCCAACATCCAAAGCAAGACTTCTGTCATGACACCTGATGACCCGTCATACAGAATCCCGGGAGTAAAGGTTGAGAAAGCGGCGGAAGACAGCACGTGGATCGTCTCCAACAAGAATCTGGAATACTGGTTCCTCGGCGATGATTCATACCCTACCGACTATACAATAACAGCCAGAATGCTGCCAGGTGACTACAATCACTTCCACAGCTGGAAAGTCACCATCGAAGGTGAAAGACGGGAACAGAAAGGCTACTCCTGCAAATTCTCCACACCGGAAGAGCCTCTCACCTACACGATCGGGGACACGGGATATTCATGGGGCAGTTGCAAGGGGCAACTGAATATGCTTGTGTACAAAGACGGCAAGGCCATTGATTCGATCGTCATGATCCTCCGCGGCGGGCTTGATGACTACAGCCTTGTCAGAACGTATTAATCGCTCCGGACAGACATCGTCACACCTTTAGTCTGATCAATCATGAGGATAAACGTAACAGGAGCGGCCTTAGCGACGCTCCTTGTTTTTAGTACAGGACTTAAGGCAAGCGCACAGGGCACGCTTCTGAAAGAGGCCAGATACGAAGTGAACCTGACAGTCGGCATTGTACCTTGCGCGCTGGTTTCATCCAAGGAGTTTCCGGACAGGGGAAACGGAGGCTTCAGAGAGCTGTACTCGTTTTATGAACCGTACTTTGTCTGCGACATGTCACCTGAGGTGTCTCTGGACGCCAATGTTCTTCTAAAGAAATGGCTAAAAGTAGGAGGAAAGATGGGTTACAGCACCGTGTGGGGAGACAGGATCGACCCAAAAACAGACAGAACGCTCTACAGGAAAGAGTTCTCCGACATCACCATCTCGGGACAGGTCCGGTTCACATTCTACGAAAAGCTCCCGTTCCGTGCCTATGCCGGTGTGGCCGCCGGAGCGACCTACAGACACGGAGATGATCACGGCGAAAGAATATCCCGATTACTCCCGGCCTATGAAGTGGTTCCCATCGGCTATCAAATCGCCTACCGATCCACCTACGCCATAATAGAATGCGCCTTCGGCTCCATGGTTCTCGGAGGCCGTTTCGGTATCGGCTACAGATTTTAACGAAACGCGATTTTTCGGGAAGATGTTTTGATTTGTTTGTATAGCACCTTTCAAGATTAGTATAGCATAATATAGCGAGAAGGCTTTTCTAATATATTGTGACACATCATTGGTACAGGAAATGCGCCTCTGGTGTACCAAACGGACTATGACATGCCGTTGGTACAGGAAACGGGCTTCTGGTGTACCAACCAGACGAAGTATTCAGGAGAACTCAGCGAATCTGCCGGTTACAATAGTTGAGAAAAAGGCTGGTTCCCGAAGGAGCCAGCCTTATACTATATGTATGATAGGGCGTTAGTCACCTATTTTGCTTTGGTAACCACCCACGCATCTTTACCATTGTACGTAGTCTTGGTGGACACGTAGCCGTCAGCGACATAGTTGGTACCAGCACCATCGGCGGTGTTGTCGGCAGGATTAAAGCCTACGAAAGTGCCTCCCTTAATTTGGATGGAAGCGGCTCCCAGATTGTTATCGTCCATGTTGATCAAGAACGTAGCATCATCTGTTGCTGATTCAAAGACTCCACCGTTAATAATAAGTTCAGCGTTGTTATTTACGGAATTTGAATATATGTAAACAGCTGGACCAGCATTTCCCGTTTCAGAATCAATTCCTCCGATAAAATGTCCATTATTGATTGTGACTTTTCCATCGTAAATGAATATAGCCGGACTGATACCTTCCTTATACTCATCTCCATTCCAATAACCAGCGACACCACCCCTGATCGTAAGGTTACCGTCAATGACAAGTTCCTTATTACTAGAATCAAACTGAACTGCAGATGTATGACTATTCTTCTTGTCAGGTGCTACTATCGTACCTTCACCACTAATCACGCCACCTTTATTCAAGTAAGACAATGTCATGTAATATCGACCTGTAAACTCGGAAGACAAGACAACATCCTTTGCGACATACAGCGATGTTCCGTCTTGCATTGACAAATTCTTCTCCGTCAACACAATGGATTCATTAATGAGAATCGCACTACCCGCAGTGTTTGCGCTCCTCAAATTTGCCTCATCAGTAACCTCAGTGGCTTTTACAACCCTGTACCAATCACCGTCTTTTACCACGCCATAACCATCGGCAACGAAATTGGCGACAGGATTCTCGGAATGTGACGCGGCAGGATTGTACTTGTAGAACTCACCACCGGTTACAGAAATAATGGCCTCTTGGTTAGTATCATACTTATTAAGGGTATATGTCTCGCTTCCATACCATTTACCACCATTAATATAGATTTTAGAATTCCAATAACGTGCATAAGCACATACATTGGCACTATAATATGAAGCATCACCTTCTATAGTCAAAGAAGCACCGACATTAACATAGAACAGAGGGTTAACATTCTTCTGAGCGGAATCTCCAAATGAACCAGAACCTTTAATTGTCAACGATCCTCCATTTATGTCGACTCCTGTGCAGTTTGGTTCATATCCTGTAATATTCACATTCTTACCATTCAGATTGATGGTAACCTTATTTTCTAAATATACCGTCAGTTGCGAAACTTCCATGTCTTTGAGAATGGTAATCTCCTTAGTGGCATCTTCAGAAGCTTCAATCGCAGTTTGAAGTGAAGAATACTTCATTCCATCATATTCAGATACAGCCTCGGCCACCTCAGTATACCAAACATTTTTAGATTCAATGTATGTCCGTCCTATACCATACCCTTCAGCCAAATAATCCTTGCAGGAGTCATCGGAGAACTTGCCGCCGGAGATTTCTATTGTGGCGTTCTCATAATCCGGATATTGGGACGCTTTATCAACATAAACCGTCTGGCATGGCACAACAATGCGGCTGTCGCCTACGCATCCTTTCTTAGTGTCAGGATCAGTTGTGGTGAACGTACCACCCTTGATGGTCACCTTGCCGCCACGGCAGAGGACACCTACACCTCTCTCGATCTCAAATGTACCGTCGTTGACGATAATGATGTCCTTCCATGCCGCATAGATTCCGCAGGCAATCGAATTTCTGTCATTGTATGCCTCATCAGACATCTGTCCCTTGAAGGTACCGCCGTTGATGGTGATGGTGTTCGGCTTCTCGCGCAGAGCAGTGTTCGTCTCATCATAAGGGTACATCCGCTTATTACCGTTTGTCAGGATGACAGCATTGTTGGACGAAGTGAACGTACCACCATTAATTGTGATGGTTGAACCTGTCAATGTGCTTGTGGCAATCGCGCCCTCCACACCGGTGATGTTGCAGTTGTCGAACGTGATGTTCTCATTCTGGCGTCCCTGCTTGAAGAAGAGTCCGCCATACTTTGTCGACACGATGTTTCCGTTCTTGAAATTAACGGTAAGGTCATTCTCGGCGATATAGAAGACATCATCGTCAGCCGTCACGGTGTGGCCGCCAAGATCGAAAGTCACGCTCTTGTCAATCAAGACCTTCTCGGTTGTGACATCGGAGACAACGCTGATTGTCGCTTCTTCAGAAGCCGCAGCCAAAGCGGCGCTCAATGTGGAATATTCCTTTCCACCAACAGTGGCGACCTTGGCCGAACCAGAAGTCTGGATACGGACCGCAAGATTCTTCGTGAGGTTGGCGCTTGCCTTAGTGAATGTGCCAAGCGCTACGGTCTCACCGCTCTTTGTGGTGGCGGTGAAAGTAAGCGTCTTCCCGGAAAGGTCAACCGGATTCAATGTGAAGAATCCACGGAAGGCCTCACCTGCTGCGAAGGAAAGGCCGTTTCCGCCTTCCTCTCCAAGATTCAGGGTGATCTTGCGGTCTTTTGTGCCTTCGGTTATGGTAGAGGTGGTCACATCAAGAGTGCCTTTTGTGACAAACAGGTCTTCGTCTGCGTTGATCGTGACAGAGGTCACATTGTTCGTCGCATCAGTGAAGGTGTGATCAAGGACAATCCACGCCACTTGGTTCTTAAGCTCGAAACTTATGGTGTTCTTACCTTCTGCCTTGGTGGCGGACGCACATGCATAGTCGAATGACTTCAGGTGATCGCTGTTGCCGTTGGCTGTCTGTCTCTGTCCCATAAAAGTGACAGGAACTGAAGTGCTTTGTGTCGCGGCAGGTATTGTGTATGCCGGTAGGCATGCGTAATAGTTAACGTTGTCTTTCAAGGTGAAGCCCTCGCTTTCGAGTTTGGTGGACGTCTCCCCCGAGGTCAAGGAATTAAAGGAAGCCGCGTCCTTATTTCCGAACACCACAACCTTCTCGCCCTCGGCCCAAGTGAACACTAGCTTGCCATTCTCATAGGCCAAACTTTTCGTGTCAACTGACACCGGCTGCTCTATTGTGGCATAGACACCCTCGCCTTTAACCTCCGGAACCAGCTCCTCTGATGTTTCGGAGCATGCCGCCAGTACTGCCAGGGCACACATGGAGGCCATCATTTGTTTTTTCATAATATGGATATTTGAATTTTAAGCGATTATTCACCTGATCCCCAATCTTCGCCGTTTGAATCCTGGCCGGAGCCATACATTTCACCGCTGCCGCAGAGGACAGTTGACAGCGCGAGGTCGATTTCCTCGACCTCCGGTCTTACATAGACACGAACTTCATTAACTTTTTTCATAGAAACTAACGAACTGACCGGAGACTCCTGACCGGCGGTTTAATAACATTGTTTTAGGGAGCAGATACCATAAACGCGGAGTCCAATCCTCGACCTGTCGCAACCGGCTCAAACTTTAGTGTGCGTCTTCTACGCGGAAGACGCGGACTTGTGGTTTAATTGTTTCTAACAATAGCGTAAGATACGTCTATAATATGTGCCCGTATTTTCTCCGGCAGCCGGGTTAGACATGGCTGCCGAAAAAATACGGTCACAAAGATATATATATATATATATATGCAAGACTTTTTTCAACTATTTACACCCCTGAACTGCAATTATTTATATGGGCTTATTTAGTAATGTTGAAAGAAGAAGTTGCATCAATCGATAAAATTGAATACATAGAACCCTGAACATTATAGAACGGCTCTGCTGTTTTGTTTTTTGTGCCTTGTGCAAACCCTGTGCAAACCACAGGCACGCAAGTATGGCTCTGGTAATGCTGGAAGGCAATAGTGTGTGGCTGACCCCCATATCCCGAGGGAGGGTCAGCCACAGTGATAGTGGATT
>OQVO01000530.1_pt1 | contig 12074 bp, 8 predicted proteins | sample 1691511 | NCBI WGS metagenome assembly OQVO01 (sample SAMN03418254, study PRJEB22391) | human gut metagenome | biome: human-gut; feature: organic feature; material: feces | host: Homo sapiens | place: Tanzania | collected 2013-01 | reverse complement strand
GGGCGATGCCCTGGGCTAGGAGCTTTTGGGCCTTCAGCCCGTACTTGAACCACATACAAAAGTTCTGTTATATATAGTAGCGGCTAAGAACCGCAACCATACTTGCTAAACTTTTAAATCAGAAACCGACTGCCCGAATCTGTCAAACCGAGAAGACCGGCAAATCTGATTTTACTTGATGATTCCCTCTTCTACGAAAATCTTCTTCAAGATCTGGACAGCCTGCTCAACCTGCTCTCTTGTGTGAGTAGCCATGAGGGCAAAACGTACCAATGTATCCTGAGGAGCACAAGCTGGAGGAATAACAGGGTTGATGAACACACCTGCATCGTAAGCCATCTTGGTTACAACGAATGTCTTCTCAGCATCGCGTACGTAGAGAGGAATGATAGGACTCTCTGTCTCGCCAATCTCGAAACCTTCCTCGCGGAAACGCTTCAAGGCATAGTTAGTTACATCCCAGAGATTCTCGAAACGCTCTGGCTCATTCTGAATGATGTGGAGAGCCTCGAGAGCTGCTGCTGTGGCAGCTGGAGTGTTAGATGCGCTGAAGATATAAGTACGGCAGTTGTGACGGAGGAAGTTGATAGTATCCTTGTCTGATGCGATGAAACCGCCGATAGAAGCCAGACTCTTAGAGAATGTACCCATGATGAGGTCTACCTCGTCGGTCAGACCGAAGTGGTCGCATACACCACGACCCTGCTTGCCGAATACGCCAAGACCATGAGCCTCGTCTACCATGATAGAGCAGTTGTACTTATGCTTGAGCTTAACGATTTCTGGCAAGTTAGCCAGGTCGCCCTCCATAGAGAACACACCGTCAACAACGATGAGCTTGATAGCCTCCTGAGGGAGTTTAGAGAGCACGCGCTCCAAATCTTCCATATCGTTGTGCTTGTAGTGAAGCTGGGTAGCGAATGAGAGGCGGCGGCCATCTACGATACTTGCGTGGTCGCGGTCATCGCAGATAATATAGTCGTTACGACCTACTACGCAAGCCAAGACACCCTGGTTTACAGAGAATCCTGTAGAGAAACACAAAGTTTCATCCTTGCCCATAAACTCAGCAAGCTCCTTTTCGAGCTGCACGTGCAAATCGAGCGTACCATTGAGGAAACGGCTTCCTGCACAACCCGAACCATACTTGTCGAGCGCAGCCTTTGCTGCATCAATAACACGCTGGTCATTAGTCAAACCCTGATAAGCATTAGAACCGAACATCAGGATTTTATGACCATCGATGTCGGTTACCTCTGTCATCTGCTTACTTGTGATCTCGCGGAAATATGGATACACACCGGCAGCCATATACTTCTGAGGTTCACGATAATTCTTGTATCTTTCTTGTAATTGTCCCATTATTAATAGGTGTACTTTATTTTCTTTTTTTATACTTTTCTAACTTTCAGGGTGCAAAGATACAAAAAAGAACTCAATAAACGGCTTTTTTTATAAGAAAGTTTACTTTTATAGTTTTTTTAATCGATATTTCTTGTTATTTTGGGTATTTTTATTACTTTTGCAGCCTAAATTTTACAAACTCTTGACTATATAATGAAGAAAAAGATACTTTTCATCATGAATCCGATTTCAGGAACAGCCAGCAAGGCGGCAGTTCCGAGTCTGATAGATTCTGTTTTGGACAAAGAGCTTTTTGAGTACGAGATAAAAATGACTGAAAGAGCCGGGCACGCTTCGGAGATTGCTACCGAAGCGAAGAACAACCATATAGATGTGGTTGTGGCGGTTGGCGGTGACGGAACCGTCAACGAGGTGGCCCGCTCACTGGTTCACTCCGATACAGCCCTCGGCATTCTGCCTTGCGGTTCGGGCAACGGACTGGCAAGACATCTGCTGCTCCCGATGAACCTGAAGAAATGCATAGAGGTCATCAACCAATGCCAGATTAGAGATCTGGATTTTGGTGTCATCAACGACCACCCGTTCTTCTGCACCTGCGGCATGGGCTTTGACGCTTTCGTCAGCATGAAGTTTGCAGAGAGCGGCAAGCGCGGTCCTATCACTTATGCCGAAAACATCCTGCGCGAGGGATTGAAGTATAAGCCTGAGACTTACACCCTGGAGGACGAGACGGGCACCAAGCAGTATAAGGCGTTCCTCATCTCCTGTGCCAACGCATCTCAGTATGGCAACAATGCCTATATTGCCCCGCAAGCATCCATGAGCGACGGACTGATGGATGTTGTCATCATGGAACCATTCGATGTTATCGAGGCGCCTCAGGTAAGTTTCGACATGTTCAACAAGACGTTGGACAAGAACTCGAAGATCAAGTCGTTCCGCTGCAAGAAGCTCCATATCACCCGCAGTCAGCCAGGCGTAATCCATTATGATGGCGACCCTGTGATGACGGGGGCAGAGATTGATGTTCACCTGGAAGAAAAGGGAATCAAGATGGTAGTGAACCCGTTTGCGAACAAGAACGACCGCAAGCCGAACATGATCCAGTCTGCCTTTGCCGATTTCTTCAACGATTTCAATGCCGTGCGCGATGATATCCATAAAGACATCCAGCGCCAGAGCAAAAGAGTAGAAGCTATCAGCAAACTGGTACAGAAGAAACTGAACCTTTGAGGGAATGTTGAGTGTTGAATGTTGAGTGTTGAATGTTGAGTGTTGAATTTAGAGGGAGTGTTGAGTGTTGAATTTAGAGGGAGTGTTCATTCAACATTCAACACTCAACATTCAACATTCCTCAAAGGTAGAATTCTTCCGTTATTTTCTTATACCATTCCGAGCGGTTTCCCTGCGAATCCATCATTATTTCTACATGCTCTTCATAAGGCGAAATGCGATGCTTGGCAAAACTCAGCATAAAGCGCTTTGGCTGCTTGCGCTCTACCGTCTTTATACCACACTTTCTTATCAGATAAAAGCCTAATATACAAGACTCTGCAACAAATTGTTCTACTACTTCAGCAGGAACAATTGCAGAGAAAACGCCATCATCAGAAAGCAACCGTTTTACACCCGCAAACAAATCGCGGAACGGAAGACTGTCCGTATGTCTCGCCATCGTTCTCTTGCTGTCCGGATTTTTCAAGCTGTCTACAAAGAACGGAGGATTGCTTACTATCGCATCAAAAACACCGGAAGACTTCAAACTTTCAGCAGTTCCAGAAGCCTCAGCAGCTTCCGAAGCTCCCCCGAAATCCTGCAGTCTGCAGCATTCTATTTCCACCCTGTCGCGAAACGGACTTGCCATCACATTCTCCTTCGCCTGTCCGCAGGCATCAGCATCCATATCAATCCCCACGACCTCAGCCTCAGGAAAACGCTGCGCCATCATGAGCGAAATCAGTCCCGTTCCGGAGCCAATGTCCAGAATCCGCCTGCCACCTTGCGCCCATGCACCCAGCAAAACGCCGTCAGTTCCCACTTTCATGGCACAACGGTCTTGCTCTATTTCAAACTGTTTAAATCGAAAATTACCCATAAATTCTTCTGTTTCTATACAGAAGAAAACGAAGCCGCCGCCGATTTATTTTATCGCAAGCAGCAGAAAATGCCATTTCCACCTGCAAAAGCAGCCGCTTACATCTATAAAAACGGATACTAATATATAGAAAAAGCAATTTTATTATTAAATAATCTATCATCTTCCACGATATTTCATAAAAAATGAGTACCTTTGCACGGAAAATAGAAATCATAACAAAATGGATAATAGAAGAACAAGTACCCGAATACAAATGATTGCAGATTACGAGGGCGACCCGAAAACCCTGATCGAAGACCAGGAAGAAGGCTTGTACCCTACCCTCTGCATGCGAGATATTGTAGTTTTCCCTACCAATATGACCCCTATCGTTGTGGGCAGAAAGGAAAGTCTGAATCTCGTCCGGATGCTGGAAAAGAAGCCAGACACCACATTCTGTGTATTCTGCCAGAAGAATAAAGATACAGAATTGCCCTACGAAGAAGACCTCTACCCTGTAGGCGTCTTCGCCAAACTGATCAAGGTTATCAAGATGCCTGGCACAGACCAGATGAGCATCATCATCCAGGGTCTGGGCAGATGCCAGATGAAACATCTCGTTCAAAAAGAGCCTTACACAGTAATTGACGTAAAAAGTCTTCCGGAGAAATGGCCTGACGAGAACAACGATGAACTCTTCAGAATGCTCTACGAGAACTTCCATTACGAAGCGACAGACTATATCAAATCAAATGCCAACTATAATGATGATGCCATCCAGGCAATCAACGAACTCTCGAGCATTCACATGCAGTGCAACTTCATGTGCTCCCTCCTCCCTTTCTCCATCGAGGATAAAATCAAGATGCTGAAAGAGGAAAAACTCAGCGAGCGCATCATGATTGCCATCAGATCCCTGAACAAAGTGCGCCATCTGCTACGCATACAGACAGAGATTGAGAACAAAACCCACTACGACCTTGATGAGCAGCAGAAGGAATACTTCCTCAAGCAGCAGATCAAGAACATCAGGGAAGAACTGGGAGAAGGCAACGCCAGTCCGGAGAAGAAGGAGATTCTGGAGAAGGCGAAACTGAAGAACTGGAGCGAAGAGACAGCCAAGATTTTCAAGAAAGAAATTGCCAAGCTCGACACGCTGAACCAGCAGAGTCCTGACTATTCGATACAGATCGGATTCCTGCAGACGATGGTAGATTTGCCTTGGAATTCCTACACCCAGGACGACCTCAGTCTGACCCGTGCCAAGCGCATCCTGAACCACGACCACTACGGCATGGAGAATGTAAAGGAGCGCATCCTGGAATTCCTCGCCGTAAGAGCGCTGAACGGCGGCGGCAAGAGTCCTATCCTCTGCCTCTATGGTCCTCCGGGCGTGGGAAAGACCAGTCTGGGCAAGAGCATCGCAGCAGCCATGAAGCGCAAGTACGTACGCATGTCGCTGGGCGGTCTGCACGATGAAGCCGAAATCCGCGGTCACCGCCGCACCTATGTGGGAGCCATGCCGGGCCGCATCATCAAGAACATGCTGAAGGCAGGCAGCAGCAATCCGGTCTTCATCCTCGACGAGATTGACAAGGTGGCGCAGAGCAACTTCAACGGCGATCCTGCTTCAGCCCTGCTCGAAGTGCTGGACCCGGAACAGAACAATGCCTTCCACGACAATTATCTCGATATGGATTACGACCTCTCCAAGGTGCTCTTCATCGCCACAGCCAATGACCTGAGCGTCATTCCACGTCCGCTCCTCGACCGTATGGAGCTGATAGAAGTAGGCGGCTACATCACCGAAGAGAAGACAGAGATTGCCAAGCGCCATCTCGTACCGGAAGAGCTGGAAAGCACCGGTCTCGACAAGGTTTCGCCGAAGGTAAGCTTCAACAAGAATGCCCTCGAATTCATCATCGAGCACTATACCCGGGAGAGCGGCGTAAGACAGCTGAAGAAACAGATTGACAAGAGTCTGCGCAAGATGGCTTACAAACTAGCCTGCAACCAGGAGCTGGAGAACTACACCATCACCCCTGCCGAAGTAAAAGACCTGCTGGGCAATCCGCCGTTCAACCGCGACATCTACCAGGGCAACGACTATGCAGGAGTGGTAACCGGACTAGCCTGGACCTCAGTGGGCGGCGAAATCCTCTACATCGAAACCTCGCTCAGCAAGGGCAAGGCAGGCAAGCTCACCCTGACCGGAAATCTGGGCGACGTGATGAAGGAATCGGCCATTATCGCACTGGAATACGTCAAGTCGCACATCGACCTGCTGCAGGTAGACTACCGCATCTTCGAGCAGTGGAACATCCACATCCACGTGCCTGAGGGAGCCACCCCGAAAGACGGTCCTTCTGCCGGAATCACCATCGCCACCAGCATTGCCTCAGCCATCACCCAGCGCAAGGTGCGTGCCAACACAGCCATGACCGGCGAGATAACCCTCCGCGGCAAAGTGCTCCCGGTAGGCGGAATCAAGGAGAAGATTCTGGCAGCCAAGCGGGCAGGAATCAAGCACATCGTGATGTGCAGGGAGAACCAGAAGAACGTAGAGGAAATACCGGAGAAATATCTCAAGGGCGTAGACTTCCACTATGTAGAGAATGTGGCTGACGTCTGGCAGTTCGCGCTGACCGACGAGAAGGTGAAAAACCCTACAGACTTCAGCATTGAGGAAAATGATAAAAAAGAATAGAAATGAAATTTGAATTACAAGTAACAGATAAAGCAAGCGATGCGCGTACAGGCATCATCACCACCGACCACGGACAGATCAAGACCCCAATCTTCATGCCCGTAGGAACCGTGGGAAGCGTGAAGGGCGTCCACTTCGAGGAACTCAAGAAGCAGGTCATGGCACAGATTATCCTCGGAAACACCTATCACCTCTACCTGCGCCCAGGTCTTGACGTCATCAGGGCAGCAGGCGGATTGCACAAGTTCAACGGCTGGGACCGTCCTATCCTCACCGACAGCGGCGGCTTCCAGGTCTTCTCGCTCACCGGCATCCGCAAGCTCAAGGAAGAAGGCTGCGAGTTCCGCTCCCACATCGACGGCAGCAAGCACTTCTTCACACCGGAGAATGTGATGGACACCGAGCGTATCATCGGAGCCGACATCATGATGGCCTTCGATGAATGTCCACCGGGACAGAGCGATTACCAGTACGCCAAGAACAGTCTCATGCTCACCCAGCGCTGGCTAGACCGCTGCATCAAGCGATTCAATGAGACCGAGCCCCTCTACGGCTATCAGCAGAGTCTCTTCCCTATCGTTCAGGGCTGCACCTTCCCGGACCTGCGCCGCGAAGCAGCCAAATACATTGCCGACAAGGGAGCCGACGGAAATGCCATCGGCGGACTTGCCGTAGGAGAACCTACCGAGGTGATGTATGAGATGATAGAAGTAGTGAACGAAATCCTGCCGAAAGACAAGCCGAGATATCTGATGGGCGTAGGAACCCCGCAGAACATCCTCGAAGCCATCGAGCGCGGCGTAGACATGTTCGACTGCGTAATGCCGACCCGCAACGGCCGCAACGCCATGCTCTTCACCTATCAGGGCACGATGAACATGCGCAACAAGAAGTGGGAGAAAGACTTCAGTCCGGTAGATCCAGACGGCTGCGACATCGACCTCGTAACCACAAAGGCCTACCTCCACCACCTCTTCAAGGCACAGGAGCTGCTGGCGATGCAGATAGCCAGCATCCACAACCTCTCTTTCTATCTGCGCCTCGTGACCGATGCCCGCCATCATATCGAGCAGGGCGATTTCGTGGCATGGAAGAATTCCATCATCGACCAGCTTGGCCGAAGAATTTAAGTAAGCAAGCATCATGAAAGATTTTAAGAAAATAAGAAAACACCGCCGGCTCTACCGCAGCGGCAGATGGGCTTCCCGCAAGTTCGGGTGGCTCATCAGGGCTGTGCGCTGGCTGGCTCACAAGCTCCGGTTCCTGCGCATATTCAGGTTTCTCAACCCGTTCAGGTACATCAAGAAGCTCGACTGGTACATTATCAAGAAGTTTCTGGGCTACTATTTCTTCTCCATCGCCCTGATCATCTCCATCGCCATCGTCTTCGACTTCAACGAGAACCTGTCAAAATTCACAGAGCACCATGCACCGGCGCGCGCAATCATCTTCGATTACTACGCCAACTTCGTGCCCTATTTTGCCAACCTCTTCAGTGCGCTGTTCGTGTTCGTGGCGGTCATTCTCTTCACCACCAAGCTGGCGAGCAATTCCGAAATCATCGCCATCCTGGCGTCGGGAGTATCCTTCAAGCGTCTCCTTCGCCCATACATGATTACCTGCGTGCTGCTCTCAGCCCTCTCCTTCGGGCTCTCAGCCTACGTCATTCCCCACGGAACCGTCATCAGGCAGAACTTCGAGACGATGTACAAGAACAAGAAGAAGAATACCAGTGCCGAGAACGTGCAGCTGCAGGTAGATAAGGGAGTGATTGCCTATATGCAGCATTACGACAACAACATGAAGCACGGCTACGGATTCTGCCTCGACAAGTTCCAGGACAAGAAACTCGTAAGCCACCTTACAGCGATGGACATCCAGTACGACACCATTTCCGACAGCAAGTATCACTGGAAACTGAGCAACTGGAAAATCCGCAAGCTCCAGGGCATGAAGGAGCATATTACCAGCGGAGCCCAGAAGGACACCACCATCATGATGGAACCTACCGACCTGGTTTATTCCAAGGGCCAGCAGGAAACCTTCACCAGTCCTGAGCTCCGCGATTACATCTCCAAGCAGATCAACCGCGGTTCGGGCAACGTAGTGCAGTACGAGGTAGAATACCACAAGCGCATCGCCTCTTCCTTCGCTTCGTTCATCCTCACCATTATCGGTGTCTCCCTCTCAGCCCGCAAGCGCAAGGGCGGCATGGGAGCAGCGTTAGGCGTGGGTCTAGCCCTGAGTTTCGGCTACATCATGCTCCAGACGGTTTCTGCCACCTTCGCCATCCAGGCCAATTTCCCGCCTGTCCTGGCAGCGTGGCTTCCAAACTTCCTCTTCGCCATCGTAGCCTACTTCTGCTACCGCAAGGCACCGAGGTAAAATCAGAACCGGTTATCATAACCCGGTAATTGGATTTTGAGGGAAAAAGTCAACATTCAACATTCAACATTCAACATTAAAAAAAATGTATTTCGACGAATTAGATTTAAACGACAACGTGCTCGACGCATTATACGATATGCGATTCGACACCTGCACTCCTGTACAGGAAAAGTGCATTCCAGAGATATTAGAAGGTCACGATGTATTGGGCGTAGCCCAGACCGGAACCGGCAAGACCGCAGCCTATCTGCTGCCAGTATTGAGCAAGCTCGATGACGGCGGTTATCCGAAAGACGCCATCAACTGCGTCATCATGTCACCAACCCGCGAACTCGCCCAGCAGATAGACCAGGCGATGCAAGGCTTCGGCTATTACCTCCAGGGCGTGAGCAGCGTAGCCGTATACGGCGGCAACGACGGCAACCGCTACGATCAGGAGTTGCGCAGCCTCCGCATGGGCGCCGATGTAGTCATCGCCACCCCGGGCCGTCTCATCTCCCACCTCTCTCTGGGCAATGTAGACCTCAGCAAGGTAAGTTTCTTCATCCTCGACGAGGCCGACCGCATGCTCGACATGGGTTTCTCAGAAGACATCAAGACCATCGCGGCAAAACTGCCAAAGACCTGCCAGACCATCATGTTCTCGGCAACCATGCCTGAGAAGATAGAAGAACTGGCTAAGACCCTGCTCAAGAATCCGGTAGAAATCAAACTTGCCGTCAGCAAGCCAGCCGAGAAAATCAAGCAGGAAGCATACGTATGCTACGAAACCCAGAAGATGACCATCATCAAGGACATCTTCAAGGCGGGCGACCTGAAACGCGTCATCGTCTTCAGCGGCAGCAAATTCAAGGTGAAGCAACTCGCAGCTTCCCTCCAGCAGATTGGAGTAAACTGCGGAGCCATGCACAGCGACCTGGAACAGGCTGAACGCGATGATGTGATGTTCAAGTTCAAGAGCGGACAGTATGATGTTCTCGTAGCTACCGACATTGTGGCGCGCGGAATCGACATCGATGATATTGAGATGGTCATCAATTACGATGTTCCTCACGATACAGAAGATTACGTTCACCGCATCGGCCGTACAGCCCGTGCCAACCGCGATGGTAGAGCCATCACCTTCGTGAGCGAAGAAGACCAGTACTGGTTCCAGCAGATTGAGAAGTTCCTCGAGAAGGTAGTAGACAAGATGCCTCTCCCTGAGGGATGCGGCGAAGGTCCTGAATACATCAAGCTCAACAAGCCGAAGAAGAAAGGCGCAAACGGAAGAAACAACAGACGCGGTAACGGCGGAAACGGCGAGGGCGGAAAGAACAGCGCCAAGAACCGCCGACAGAAAGACCGCGACCAGACTTCTCACAAACTTGCAAAGAGACTTACTGACGTAAGAAAAGACGGCACGCTCACTTATTTAAGACCGGACGGCAAGACGCAGGTTACGGTAGAGTACGACGGTGATAAGGTTAAAAGAATCGATACCATCCTGATTTCAACGCAGCATGACCCGGAAGCAACGCAGGAACAGATTAAGGCTGACCTCATCGAACATGTAATTAAACCGATTATTCCGGCAGAACTTCTTGACGATGAGACAAAATACTATGTAAATCCTACAGGACGTTTCGTAATCGGAGGACCTCACGGAGATTCCGGACTTACGGGACGTAAGATTATCGTAGATACTTACGGCGGATATGCTCGCCACGGCGGCGGTGCCTTCTCCGGCAAGGACCCTACAAAGGTTGACCGCTCGGCAACATACGCTGCAAGATATGCTGCAAAGAATATCGTAGCGGCAGGCCTTGCCGACAAAGTTGAAATCCAGCTTGCATACGCAATCGGTGTTGCAAAACCGGTTTCCATCCTGGTTGACACCTTCGGCACAGGCAAGATCGACGATGAAAAGATTGCGGAATTGGTTGAAAAGAACTTCGACTTAAGACCGGCTGCAATCATCCGTGATTTAGATCTCAGAAGACCGATCTACAAGCAGACCGCTGCATACGGACACTTCGGCAGAACAGATGTTGACCTTCCTTGGGAACACACGGACAAAGCAGAAACGCTTCGCCAGCAGGCAGGACTGTAATATAATAGGTAAGAAAACCGGTGCACGCGCACCGGTTTTTGTATGCGGCAAAAGACAATAGTGCGGAAAACACAAAAAGCACGATAATATTTTGTATTCATAGACGAAAAAACTTGACAAACGACAATTCGAAGATTAAAATAATAATGTTTTTTTGTTATAGGTTTAAGCACGAAGGAGGGAAAATAATGAAGCAGGTAAAGTATATTTTTGTAACAGGAGGAGTAGTTTCAGGGCTCGGCAAGGGTATCACCGCAGCTTCACTCGGAAGACTCCTGAAGGAGCGCGGACTGAAGGTTGCAGCGCAAAAGCTTGACCCATATATAAATGTAGATCCGGGAACGATGAGTCCATACCAGCACGGCGAAGTTTTTGTAACGGAAGACGGAGCGGAGACGGACCTGGACCTTGGACATTATGAAAGATTTATCGACGAAGACCTGAACCGGTTTTCAAATTTGACATCCGGCAAGGTGTACTGGAATGTATTGAACAAAGAACGCCGTGGGGAATATCTCGGGGAAACCGTCCAAGTGATTCCACACATCACGAATGAAATCAAATCGTTTATTTACAATGTCGGGCGTGCGTCCGGGGCGGATATTGTCATAACCGAGGTAGGAGGAACAACGGGAGATATTGAAAGCCAGCGGCGTTCTTTGTTCAATACATTCCAGTACACCAGCACTCGGTTAAGAATCTGCAGGGACTGGGGATCAAACCGGATATTATCGTGTTGCGGGCAGACGAACCGATAGAAGAAAGCATCTTTAAGAAAATTGCATTGTTCTGCAATGTGAAACCGGACTGTGTCATTGAAAACATAACGATCCCGGTGCTGTATGAGGCACCGCTGATGCTCGAAGCACATAATTTTTCGGATATTGTTCTGCGAGAATTGGGTCTTGCTGCTCCGACACCGGACCTTACAGACTGGAGAAAGATGATTGACAACATTCACAATGCAGAGCATACGGTCAGAATTGGTCTGGTAGGCAAATATGTTCAACTGCACGATGCATATCTGTCGGTTGCGGAGGCACTGCGGCATGCAGGATATGCCTTCAAAACTAATGTAGAAATTGAATGGATTGACTCTGAGCAGATAAATGAGCAGACTGTAGAAGAAATTATCGGCGGCTTGGACGGAGGTGTTGTTCCGGGCGGCTTTGGAAACCGCGGAATCGAAGGGAAAATTCTCACGGCGCAGTTCTGCAGGGAAAAGGACATTCCGTACCTTGGAATCTGCCTGGGAATGCAGGTTGCGGTAATTGATTTCGCAAGACATGTGTGCGGACTTTCGGATGCAAACTCAGGAGAATTTGACGAACTGAGCCGCAGTAAGGTAATCGATTTCCTTCCGGATCAGAGCCACCAGGTTGACAAGGGCGGCACGCTCCGCCTCGGTGCGTACCCATGCAGAATCGCAGAAGGCACAACGATGG
>OQVO01000528.1_pt1 | contig 12096 bp, 7 predicted proteins | sample 1691511 | NCBI WGS metagenome assembly OQVO01 (sample SAMN03418254, study PRJEB22391) | human gut metagenome | biome: human-gut; feature: organic feature; material: feces | host: Homo sapiens | place: Tanzania | collected 2013-01 | reverse complement strand
GATCATTCGAGGTTTGTCATTGCCTCGAAGTTTTATGCCTCTCAGGAGGAAGAGGTCGTAGAGGATACCTTCCGGTCTGTGTTGCTCCGTGCAGGGGCGTTTGACCGGTGCTACTTTGATAACGGCTCTCAGTACATCGCAAAGCAGCTGAAGCTGTCACTGGCAAAGCTTGGTATCTCGATCTCGCATGCGCCGGTAAGAAGCGGGAAGTCGAAAGGCAAAATCGAGAAATTCCATCAGGTGGTGGATGCATTCGTTCGGGAAAGCAAACTGAAAAACGTCCGATCACTGGATGAGCTCAACCGTCTGTGGAGTATCTACCTCGAGGACCAATACCATAACGATCCTCATGCTGGCATCGCCGAGTACTATCAGTGCCTCAATGCAGACGTTCCACCGGAAGGGATCACACCACGGCAGGAATGGAATCGGGATACACGTCCACTGAACTTTATCGATGTCAATACCATCGCAGAAGCATTTCTGCATCATGAAAATCGGCGGGTCGCTGCTAAACCAAAGGAAAAGACATAATAAAAAGCCGAGGCAAGCCGCCTCGGCTTTCCGACCTCCTCAGAGGTCGATTCCCCCCCATTTATTACCCCCATTTTCATGGGTGCAATTGGGTGAATTTTATTTTATCCGATACGATCGGAGAAATTCTGGTGCGTCTAGAGGGATTCGAACTCTCGACACCTGGTTCCGGAGACCAGTGCTCTATCCACTGAGCTATAGACGCTTAACAAACGTTATTATAGCATATGGAGCGAAAATAAGAAAGGGGGGGATGTCCCGCTTTTGCCCGACATGACGATACGAACAGATCCCGCTTTCCTCCAGTACCCGATCCTTCAAAACTATTTTTCTACAAATACTCTCGGGATGCGCTTCAGGTCGCACATGATTTCATGCGGGATGGTCTCAGCCGTAGCAGACACTTCATCGACAGTGATCTCTTCCTCGCCCTGCTTGCCCATGAGGACGACTTCATCGCCCGGGCGGACTTCGTCATCGCAGGCGACCATGAACTGGTCCATGCAGATACGGCCGACGATCGGGCAGCGCTTGCCGTTGATGAGGACGACGCCCTTATTCGAGAGGCTTCTGTGCCAGCCGTCTGCATAACCGATCGGGACGGTCGCGGTCTTCATATCCTCTTTGGCGACGTAGGTGCCGCCGTAACCGATGGCTTCACCCTTGCAGAGGGTCTGGACATGGGTGACATGGCTCACGACGCTCATCGCATACTGGAGGTCGAGCTTATTCGTCATGACATCCGACGGCTGCGGCCCATAGATGATGATGCCCGGGCGAGCAAGGTTGTGCCAGCTTCTCGGGATGTCGATGACGCCGGCGCTGTTGGCGGAGGAAATCACAAAGTTTTCATCGACCGGCATGTAGGAGATCGCTTCATCGAAACGGTCGAGCTGCTTCAGTGCGGCATCCTTCTCCTTGTGATCCGCCGTTGCCATATGGGTGAAAGTACCATGTGCGTGAATGTGCGGATAGCCTGCGAGCTTTTTGAGGAGCGCAGGTACGTCCTTCGGATGGGTTCCGATACGGTTCATGCCGGTATCGATCGGCAGCATGACTTCGATGGTTTTCTTCGAAACGGCGGCGATGGCTTCCAAAGCGTCCAGATCGACGGTATCATCGATCGGCATGATGAGGTCTTTATTCACACCGATGGGCATATCTTCCGGCAGCGGCAGACCGAGCACGTAGATCGGGCATGTGAATCCTGCGTCGCGAAGCTCCGCCCCTTCTTCCACGCGGGCGACAGCCGCAGCGACATAGCCTTCTTCAAGGGCGATGCGCAGCGTTTCCTTCGCGCCATGGCCATAGGCATTCGCCTTCACGACAGCGAGCGCATTCACTTCCTTCGGCAGATGCGCGCGAATGACCTTGAGATTGTGACGAAGCGCATTCAGATTGATTTCCATGTAAGAAACCGGCATTTGTATTCCTCCCATTCTTTTCTGCCGTCGGCAGAAATGAAAAGCACCGCGCCAAAAGCATCAGGCGAGCCTGATACTTTGAAGCCTCGGTGCTTCCTTTTATTTTTATGCATCTATCATACCGCGATTGAGCGGAAATGGCAATGGTGCGCCATGCGATTGTGTGAGTAATGATATAACGGGTTCGATAGGTTTGACAGGTTCTACGGGTCCTAATGCCGCGATATAGGGTCAAAAGACAGAAAGATGAACCGTTTTTCTCTCACCGGCCATACGTCATCGGACGTTCTGCTGCCACGGACATTTTCTCTTTCCCACCATAAGGCATAGCAGCTTTGGGTTTCTCGAAAGACGGAGCACCGCCAATGCCAAAGTAGCGTTCAAAGAAACCTTTGAACTTGTCGATTACACTCTGTTTCTTTTGGGCACGTGTCCCAGACCCAAAGCGGGAAATCGGTGGGAGAAGGGCATCGATATCAGTTCCCGCGGTCTTGATTTCCCCATCACGGAAAGCATTTTCCATATAACGGCGGGTATCGTCCTCCTTTAGCCGTTCCCCCTGAATGATAGCTGAAAGATCCTCTTCTCTCTTTTCTGCGACATAGCCATTCCACTCATTCAGGATATCTCCCGACTCATTGACACCGGCTATGAAATTCTCGATGAGATCCTTCTTGCTGCGAAGCTCAGGGCTCGCGTCGATAGCCTTACGAATGGAAATCAGCACCTCTTTATCCTCACAATGGGTATCATGATACTTTTTCACCAGCATCAGGATATAGTCGATATTGATCTCCACTTGGCGGATGAGCTCCGTCTCGAAGACTACATCCTCCGTGACATCTTTTTTATCATGCTTTTTCCTGCGGTCCCACTCTTCTTTGATATCGAGATACCGCCCCTGGTAATCCTGCCAGTCACGGGCGGAAAGGATTTCCTTTCCTTTGAATTCATCGAAAGACGAAAGCAGATTTCTCATGCGAAGCAGGACGCCGAAGAGCAAGATGAATTCCTTCTGCTTTTCTTCGCTGATGATATTTCCGCCCAGAGGAAACTTATCCTTGAGCCTCTTCACGAAATCCACATATCCATCCCTGTGCTTGCCATCCGTATCCGTATAGCCTTCATAGTAGTCCTTGAAGCGGCGCATAAGCACAATGCCTCCGGCATTTTTATCCCCGAAGAGAGAAATCGCACTATCCACCCGTTTCGAAAGATTTCTAAAGCAGACGATATTTCCAAACGTCTTCACCGCATTCAGAATGCGGTTCGTCCGGGAAAACGCCTGAATGAGCCCATGCATCTTGAGATTCTTATCCACCCAGAGCGTATTCAGCGTCGTCGCATCGAAGCCAGTGAGGAACATATTCACCACGATGAGCAAATCCAGCTCCTTATTCTTCATGCGGAGCGAGACATCTTTGTAATAATTCTGGAATTTATCGGCCGACGTATCGTAGCTGGTATGAAACATCGCATTGTAGTCCTCGATCGCATGCTCCAGAAAATCCCGTGAATTCCTGTCAAGAGCTGATGTATCCTCCGAATTTTCCTCCCCCAGAAGCCCCTCCGCTTCCTCTTCATTGGGCGCATAACTGAAAATCGTCGCGATCTTCAGCTTCTTTGTCGGATCGGCCTGCATTTGTTTCTTGAACTCTTCATAGTAGAGCTTCGCCATCGGGACACTGGCCACCGCAAAGAGGGAATTAAACCCCGACAGACGCTGCTTCTGCTTGATTTCCTCGACCTGGTTCTTCCCTGACGCCACCTCGCTGATATTCGTCAGTGCCTGATAGACATACGTCTTATCTCCGCGATACGTCTTCTGGTCGAAATGCGTGAGAATGTACTTCACCACCACAGAAATTCGCTCCGGTGCCATCATCACCTTTTCGCGATTGATATCCCAGACCATCTCATCGGAGATATCCTCATCCGCCTCCATCGTCTTGATGTAGTCCACGCGGAAAGGCAGCACATTTCTGTCGCGGATGGCATCCACGATGGTATAGCAGTGCAGCTGATCGCCGAACGTCTGCGCCGTCGTGAAGAATTCCGGATTCTTCCCACGGCCCGCATTGGCAGAGAAAATCGGTGTCCCCGTGAAGCCAAAGAGATGGTACTTCTTGAAATTTTTCACAATCGCCGAATGCATATCGCCGAACTGGCTTCGATGGCACTCATCGAAAATGATGACCACATGCTCAGCATAGACCGGATGCCCCGGATTCTTCTTGATGAACGTCGAAAGCTTCTGGATCGTCGTGATGATGATACGCGCTGACGGATCTTCCAGCTGCTTTTTTAAGACCGCCGTCGACGTATTGCTGTTCGCCGCCCCCTTCTCGAAGCGGTCATACTCCTTCATCGTCTGATAATCCAAATCCTTACGGTCCACAACAAAAAGCACCTTGTCGATATACGGCAGACGCGAGGCGAGGCGCGCTGTCTTGAAAGACGTCAACGTCTTCCCTGACCCCGTCGTATGCCAGATATAGCCTCCCCCATCGACCGTACCATACTTCTTATAATTGTTCGCTATCTCGATCCGATTCAGAATCCGCTCCGTCGCCGTGATCTGATACGGACGCATCACCATCAGCATCTTTTCTGACGTGAAGATACAGTACCGTGTCAGAATAGAGAGAATCGTATGCCGCGCGAGGAAAGTCTTCGTGAAATCGATGAGGTCAGAAATCACTGTATTATTCGCATCCGCCCAGAAACAGGTGAATTCGAAGCTGTTGCTCGTCTTCGTCCGGCTCGCCCCGCGCTTCTCATTCTCCTTCACCGCATTGAAGCGCGTACTGTTCGAATAGTACTTCGTATTCGTCCCATTGGAAATCACGAAAATCTGTACATACTCATAGAGCCCCGCCCCTGCCCAGAACGAATCCCTCTGATACCGATTGATCTGATTGAATGCCTCGCGGATCTTCGCCCCGCGCCGCTTCAGCTCCAGATGCACCAAAGGCAGCCCATTTACCAGGATCGTCACGTCATAGCGATTGTCATAGGAAGCCCCATTCTCCTTCCCATTCTCATACTGATGAATCACCTGCAGGCGGTTATTATGGATCTGCTTTTTATCAATGAGCGTGATATTCTTCGTCGACCCGTCATCCCGCTTCAAGACCTGGACATTGTCCTCCTGGATCTTCTCCGTCTTCTCCTTCGCATGCTCATTCGGGTTCGCAAGGACGTGATGGAAGAAATCATCCCATTCCCGATCTGAGAAATGATACTGATTCAGCACCTCGAGCTGCTTGCGGAGATTTGCGACAAGATCCTTCTCCTCATGGATAGAGAGGTATTCATAGCCCTCTTCGCAGAGCATACGGATGCACTCCTTCTCCAGCTCCGCTTCACTCTGGTAGCTCGTGGATCGCCGCTTCTCCGGCGTATATTCCGTGATGACAGTATTCTCAGACGTTTCCGCAACGACTTGGAATTGTGACATAGAGGTTCTCCTTTCTTCCTTTGAGCGCAAACTTTGGACTATCCCTTTCGCTCCTTGAATGTAAGCAGCTTGTCTCGGTAGTATTCGTACTGCTTGGTCCGTGCTTCGATCTCTGCAGGCAAGCCAGAAGTCAGGTCGTTGCAAAGAGCGTCAAAGCGGTCGAGGACGGCTACAATTCGATCTTGTTCCTTCATCATCGGAACGGGAATGACAACTTCTTTTATCTGCCCGGCTGTCACAAGGGGCTGTCCACCACCTTTTGCATAGCGGTTAAGTCCGATATTGACAAGCTGATAGTAGACATATTTGAGGTTATAATCTTTCTTCACGTCAACAATAAGCGTGTTATCAGACACGTCATAACTGCCGTGTGCTAAATGCGTATATCCGGCATTGGCTCCCACTCGAGCAATAAGAATATTTGCATTGTTGTAAATTGCCTTATTTGTTCGTGCGATTATACCGGTAGAACCGTAAACAGGGTATTCGCCAACAGTATCTTTTGTTTTTGCTTTGCCAGACGAAATAGAGTGGCAGATTTCACTTAACGGTAACATCATAAACCCAAACACATACTGAATGAGCTTAGTTATGTTCTGTCTGTCTGTCTGTCTGTCTGTCTGTCTGTCTGTCTGTCAACGAGCATGCGGCCGCTCTCTGCGAATGTCAATAGCTGATCGCGATAATATTCGTACTGTTTCTTCCGTGCTTCAATCTCGGCTGGAAGACCGATTTTCAGGTCAGAACAGATGGCATCAAAATTATCCAGAACATTGACGATGCGTTTCTGAACATCAAGTGACGGCAATGGCACTGGCGTTTTACATATTTGTGAAATAGTGTAATGTGGGATAGTAGCGTCATGTGTAATCCCTTTAAGATAATCCCTAAACGGAGTTGAGAGAAAATAATGATACAAATATCTGCTATCAAACTCTTTAGAGTGTTGAATACAAAGCAGGTCTGCATCTTTCATATAGATGGGATCGTCATTGGGAACAATGTATGGTACTCCGATTGTCCCACCACCAGTTATTAAAATGTCATCTTTACATATTTTTCCTGACTTGGCTGATAGCTTTTCATACAGTTCTTTTGATATATAAGCCTTTCCTCTGGAATTCTCAACCCCATTAAAATAAGAAATCACATCACTCGAACGATAAAAAGGTACTCCTTCAGTTGTCCATTCATCTTTATGAACACGAGAAGCAGAAAAAACTTGTGTTATATCGCCAATCCTCTTTACAACGATATTATCATCACAGGTCAGCAGTTTATCCCGATAAAACTCATACTGTTTCTTCCTCGCTGTAAGCTCTGCTGTAAGCTCTGCTGTAAGCTCCGTAAAATTGTCCAGAATGCGGACAATTTCACGTTGTACCTCCAGAGGAGGTACAGGGAGCTTAATACTCTTAAAATCTTTGCCAGTTAATTTAGGAATATTACCATGAATAAAGATAGTTACATCAACCGTCTGTAAATAATAGTATATATAACGAAGCAATACACCATTGATTTCTGAAATAATATGAGCATGATTATTAACCCAAATCTTTCCAGAAGCCCAAGTCACAACAGGAGTACCTTTGTCAGTAATTACACTGCCATCTTCCCCTACTAATACAAATTCACCATCGAAAATATAATTAGAAACATAATCTTGAATACCATTAGCTCCGTAATAAGGATATTTGCCACTTATACGAGCTGATTTTGCAACAGGTTTACGCTTCTTATCCAATATTTTGCAACATTTTTCTAAAGGTTTATACTCTACCCCCTCCGGGCAAAGCTCCGCAATCAGTTCATTCAGCTTGCTCATTCGTCCTCACCGCCATCCTCTATTTGAAGCGGATTGTGAACGCTGGAGTTCACAATCTCAGGGTCATTTGTTTCCTGCAAACTCTGCGCTGCATCCTCCAGCAGTATCCTGTCGAAGTCGCTTTGATACAATCGATCCTGCACGATGCGATATTTTTCAAACTCGCTCAGAGCGTGCTGTTCTGCAATTTTGGCAGAAATGCTTCCCGCATTGGTCAGAATTTCCTTTCGACTCAGTCGAAGAACGCCCTCGAACTGTTCTGCCCAATCTTCCATCGTCATAGGAACTTGTTCTTCAGCTCGCAGCTCCGCCAAGTCCAGATAGGCGTTGACGATTCTCGCCATCGCAGAAAGTTCTTCCTGTGTCAGATAATTCTTGGCAATCACCACATCGAATTTCTGAATTTTGCCGTTGGGAGCATCCTTCCAAGTGGTCAGCCCCATGTTCTCTTTGCTGCTGTCAGCACGGCGATAGATGGTCTCTGCCGCCGTTTCTCCATGGATCGCCCAATGAAGCTGATTCTGCACCCGTGCGAAAAACCGCCTTGTCGTTTCTGCCTTGACATCGTAGTCAATGCTGGTGGCATAGATGTCGGTAATCTTCTGGTAAAAACGCCGTTCCGAAAGGCGAATCTCACGGATGCGTTCCAGCTGCTCCTCAAAATAATCTTTTGTCAGAATGGTGCCGCCATTTTTCAATCGCTCGTCGTCCATAGCAAAGCCCTTCACGGTAAATTCTTCAATGATACGGTTTGCCCACTTTCTGAACTGCACCGCACGGGGAGAATCCACCTTATTGCCCACGGCAATGATGGCGCTCAAATTATAGTGATTGGTATTGTAGGTTTTGCCGTCCGCAGCAGTTATTCGAAATTTTCGAATAACTGAATTCTCGTCGATCTCTCCGTCGGCAAATATTTTTTTCAAGTGATAATTGATGGTGTGCGTTTCCACATTATACAGAAGTCCCATCATTTTTTGGGTCAGCCATACATTTTCATCGCAATATACTGCATTTACATCGCTTTCCCCGGTGGCGGTGATGAATGTCAGATATTCCGCAGCGGAGGAACGAACGATGCTGATTTCACGCTTGTCTTTTTTCATCAGTCCACCTCGATTTCTGCAATAATCTTTGCGATTTCATCACGGAGCACCTGCTCATGGGCAACGATTTGCTCGATCTCGGCATTCAGTTTCACGATATCGATCTTCTCCCTCGTGTCTTTTGCCTCTACATAGGTCGAGACCGAGAGATTGTACTCATTATTCACAATGTCCTGATACTCTGCGAGTTTGGAAAAATGCGGGATTTCTTCATGCTTTGCAAAGACATCCACGATACGCGCGATATTCTCCGCGGTGAGCTTGTTGTTATTCGTCACCTTCACGCACTCGGACGAAGCATCGATGAAGAGTGTGCGGTTATCCGTTTTATTCTTCTTTATCACCATGATGCAGGTCGCGATCGAAGTGCCGAAGAACAGATTGCTCGGGAGCTGGATGATGCAGTCGATGAAGTTGTTATCCACAAGATACTTACGGATTTTCTTCTCCGCGCCGCCGCGGTACATGATGCCGGGGAAGCAGACGATGGCCGCGGTGCCATTCGCAGCGAGCCAGGAAAGACTGTGCATGATGAAGGCCATATCTGCCTTGCTCTTTGGTGCAAGGACGCCGGCCGGGGCAAAGCGCGGGTCATTGATGAGGAGCGGATTGCTGTCCCCTGCCCACTTGATCGAGTATGGTGGATTCGACACGATGAGTTCGAAGGGTTCATCATCCCAATGCTGCGGACTGATCAGCGTATCTTCACAGGCGATGTTGAATTTATCGAAGCCGACATCATGCAGGAACATATTGATGCGGCACAGGTTGTACGTCGTGATATTGATTTCCTGCCCGTAGAAGCCATTACGAATGGCATCCTTCCCCAGCACCTTTTCAGCTTTGAGAAGGAGCGATCCGCTCCCACATGCAGGATCATACACCTTGTTGATTTCTGTCTTACCGACTGTCCCCAGGCGGGTCAGGAGCTCAGACACATCGGCGGGCGTGAAGAATTCGCCACCGGATTTCCCTGCATTCGACGCATACATGGTCATGAGGTACTCGTACGCGTCACCGAATGCATCGATATCATGGCCTTTGACGTCGCCCAAGTTCATTTCCGCCACACCAGAGAGAAGCTTCACGAGTTTTTCATTCCGCTTCGCGACAGTCGCGCCGAGCTTGTTGCTGTTCACATCGAAATCATCAAATAATCCTTCGAAATCACTCTCTGACTCGCTGCCCTTCGCCGATTCTTCGATATGACGAAAAACCGTCTCCAGCGTCTCATTGAGGTTTTCGTCATCTTTCGCGCGGGCGCAGACGTTGCAGAAGAGTTCGCTTGGCAGGATGAAGAATCCCTTCTCCTGCACCAGACCTTCCCTCGCGCCCTCTGCATCTTCATCGGGCATGGTCACATAGTCAAAGCAGGTATCTCCCGCCGCTCTTTCTCCGCAAGTGATATAGTCCGAGAGATTCTCCGAAATATAGCGATAAAACATCATGCCAAGTACGTAGTTCTTAAAATCCCAACCATCAACCGCCCCGCGGAGTTCATCCGCGATCGCCCATATGGCACGGTGCAGCTCGTCGCGTTCCTGTTCCTTCTTCGTATCTACCATGTCATCCTCCTGGATCGTATCGGAAATGTAAGAAAACGCTGATTCAATCACAGAATCAGATTTCATCAGTGCTTCCTTAATGGAGACTTCTCTCATCCCCACTTTTGTCATTCTGATTCCATGATATCACGCAAAATACATCCGGGCAATAAAAAGACACCTCTCTTGGCGAGAGCCACGCTTCAGCCAGGGAAACTCGAATCGTATGGATACTTTTGCCATCATATTTCCTTAGCCACGGGCTCCTGGCGATAAGGGATAGTCCATGAGGCGGGGTGCCATTTGATTGCACGGGAAAGAGGGGCGCGAGTTCTATAGGTTCAGAAGATTCAAGGGAGGTGCGACGCATAAAAATCAAAAGCGTCGCGAAGTTTTAAAATATACGGTACTCACGAAAGATGAGAAACCTGATGAGGATTCGCATAAAGAGTAGATTCATCTTTTTACTTTCAAACTTAAGGAACAAAGGGGCTGTGAAATAACGATCATCTCATTTTCGAGTTCAATCTGCCGCGGGGGACTTGCAGCTCTCATAGGAGTGACCGGGAAACCTTATCCCAGCTGTCTTTCATGCCATAGTCACCCTATCCGCCCCTGCGGGGCACCTTCCCCTAGAGGGGAAGGCTGCGATACGAGAATACCATCTTCTAAAAAAGGCGGCGAAACCGCCACGAGAGCCCTGAACCTTGAACCTTGAACCTTGAACCCTGAACCAAATGAAAGCAAAGTAAAAAGGAGCTGTGAAGAAATGAATCCTCATTTCTTCACAGCTCCTTTGTGTGCCAAAAGTGATGAGCTCAGTCCAGCAAAAACTGTTCGAATACAAAATTTCCAAGAGCGGCGCCGTGGTAGGTCAGGAAGAGATAGCCGGCTTCCTCTTGGAGAAGTTTCCGCTCTTTCAGCATCTTGACGGCATCTCCATACCAGTGCGTGATGTCCGCTCCATATCTTTCCCGGAAACCATCCAGCGGTATGCCTTCTTTCATGCGGAGGTGGAGGAAGCAGTATTCTTCCATTTCGTCTGTATCCGAGAGATCTTCCACTTCCTGCTTAGGCGGATGGCCGGTGAGGAGTTCTTTTTCGTAGAGGCCTACGCCGGGGGTATTCTCCGTGCGTATGCGTCCGATGCGGGAGCAGGCGGCGGGACCCAGGCCGAGGTAGTCAGAGAGCTCCCAGTATTTTTGATTATGCCGCGAGCGATAGCCTTTCCTGGCAAAGCTGGAGATCTCGTAGCGCGCAAAGCCATAGGCGGGAAGGATACGGCACATGGCCTGATACATGGCCCAGCTTTCTTCTTCGCTGGGACGGGCGAGCCGGCCCCTCTCAGCGAGCTGCGCCATGCGCGTACCGTCTTCGAGAATGAGACTATAGATGGACATGTGATTCACGGGAAGATGGACCGCCCAGCGAAGGCTCGCTTCGAAGTCTTTCACGGTCTGGCCGGGGAGCTCGTACATGAGGTCGAGGCTGAGATTATGAAATCCCAGCCGATACGCGCGCTTCACGGCTGCTTCTGCTTCTTTGGCGGTGTGCCGGCGGCCGATGGCGGAAAGGAGGTGGTCATGCTTCTCCTGGACGCCGATGGAAATGCGGTTCACGCCGGCGCGCATGGCATTCTTGAGATAGTCCTCACTCATATCGCAGGGATTCATCTCCATGGTGATCTCTGCCGTGTCAGAAATGCGGAAATGCTGAGAGAGTGCCTTCATCAGTCTTATGAGCTGCGCTTCGGAGAGCGAAGAGGGGGTGCCGCCGCCCAGATAGACGGTATCGCAGAGTCGGTCCTCAAAGTCCCGGCTTTTGAGATCCATTTCCCTTTCAAGAGCATCGATGTAGCGGTCGGTCGGTTTCCGTCCAATCGAATAGAAGCCGCAGTAATCACAGCGGCTTCTGCAGAAGGGAATATGGATATACAAGCCAAGGGGAGCGCGGCCTGTCTCGTAGCGCTCGTTTTCACAAATTATTTCATGCGGCACTTTATCCGTGTCCTCCTTTTGGGTTTGAGGTTAAAAAAGGGATTGTGTGTGACTGGGGACTGGTCACTGGTGACTGGTGACTAAAACGCCACTTTCGGCTATTGCCCTATTTATACTCCGCGGCGCTTCTGATTTTTATGCGCCGCACCACCCCCGTTGAACCTTTAGAACCTATAACCCCCGATAAACCTCTTTCGCTTGAGCTA